>Ga0180217_1001939_pt1 | contig 20555 bp, 17 predicted proteins | sample eDN3rd37CBELigOP_FD_128521 | JGI IMG/M metagenome (GOLD analysis project Ga0180217, IMG submission 128521) | Enriched Organic Plus compost microbial communities from Emeryville, California, USA - eDNA 3rd pass 37_C BE-Lig OP (version 2) (version 2) ... | reverse complement strand
CGTTTCGAGCGCACCGTCGATCCGGCCCTGGCCCGCGCCGCGCTCGACCGGGCCGCGAGCCTGCTCGTCGAGATCGCCGGCGGCCGCGTGGAGTCGACCCTCACCGACATCGTCGTGCCCACCGAGAGCCCGACGATCCGCATGGACATCGACCTGCCCGACCGCATGGCCGGGGTGAGCTACCCGAACGGCACCGCTGCCCGCCGCCTCACGCAGATAGGATGTGCGGTCGAGGTCGGTGTCGGCGAGGACGGCCACGGCCAACTCGTCGTCACCCCGCCGACCTGGCGCCCCGACCTGCGTCAGCCCGCCGACCTGGTCGAGGAGGTGCTGCGCCTCGAAGGCCTCGAGCAGATCCCGTCGGTGCTGCCCACCGCCCCCGCCGGCCGCGGCCTCACGGCTACGCAGAAGCGCCGCCGCGCCGTCTCCCGCGCACTCGCCCACGACGGCCATGTCGAGGTCCTGGCCCCGGTGTTCCTGCCGGCCGGCGTGTTCGACACCTGGAAGCTCGACGCCGACGACCCGCGGCGGGTGACCACCAAGGTGCTCAACCCCCTCGAAGCCGATCGTCCGGAGCTGGCCACCACGCTGCTGCCGGGCCTGCTCGAGATCCTCGGCCGCAACGTCTCGCGCGGCCAGCGCGACCTGTCGCTCTACGCGATCGCGCAGGTCGTGCAGCCCACTTCCGAGACCAAGCCGGTCGACGCGCTCCCGGTCGACCGTCGTCCCACCGACGACGAGATCGCCCTGCTCGAAGGGTCGCTGCCGAAGCAGCCCGTCCACGTCGGTGGTGTGCTCGCCGGTCTGCGCGAGCCGGCCGGGCCGTGGGGCACGGGTCGCGCCGCCGATGCCTTCGACGCCTTCGCCGCCGCTGAGACCGTGGCACGTGCCACCGGGGTGCGCCTCGAGCGCCGCGCCGCGCAGTACCTGCCCTGGCATCCCGGCCGCTGCGCCGAACTGCTCGTCGACGGGGTCGTCGTCGGTCATGCCGGTGAACTGCATCCCGCGGTGATCGAACGGGCCGGTCTGCCCGCACGCACGTGCGCCTTCGAACTCGACCTCGACGCGTTACCGATCGTGGAATCGCTTCCGGCGCCGGTGGTCTCGCCGTTCCCGGCGGTCCTGCAGGACGTCGCGGTCGTGGTCGACGCGAATGTGCCGGCCGCCGACGTCGAGAGCGCCCTGCGCTCGGGTGGCGGCGAGCTGCTCGAGGACATCCGCCTGTTCGACGTCTATCAGGGCGCCCAGCTGGGGGAGAACCGCAAGTCCCTCGCGTTCGCGCTGCGCTTCCGCGCCCTCGATCGCACCCTCACCGAGGACGAGGCCAGCGCCGCCCGCGAGGCAGCGGTGGCCGCCGCGGCCACCGCGGTCGGTGCCGAACTACGCGCCTGAGCCGCCCGCGTCCCCGCCCGGCAGCCACACGTCGGGCGGGACCGTGGTGACCTTGCGGCCCGCCCGGTCGAGGATGTGCCCGGCGAGCTTGTGGATCCGTAACACCAGCACCCGATCCCGCACGGCCAGGTCGGGGCATCGCGCGAGCAACCGTGCCTCGAAGTCCGGGACCTCGGCGGGGGAGTGCAACCACGCCTGCACCACGAGGTTCGCGGCGCCGACGACGGCGAAGCAGTTGCGCACCTCCGGTTCGCGGCTCACCACCCGCCCGGTCGTGGTCAGCCGCTCGACGGGCACCGTGCACCACAATGTGACGAGCACCGCGAAACCCGCTGCGGGATGAGCGAATTCGCACCGTAATCCGACCACCTCGGCGGCCAGCAGCGCCTCGATCCGGCGTTTGACCGTGGCCGCGCCGGTCCCGGCGATCTCCGCGAGGGTGCGCATCGGGGTGCGGCCGTCGACTGCGAGCGCCGACAGGATCGCGCGATCGGTGGCGGAGATCGTCGTGCGTCCGCGCCGCTCACCCACCCGCCGGGAGCCCGACGCCAGTTCCCCTCGCTCTCCCGGACCGAGCGCGTTCAGCCGCCACGCCCCGCCCTCGGTGAACCACTCCGAGACCACGTGGATGCGGATCGACGCGACGCCGGGCAGCCGCCCCAGGTCGTCGACGACCAACCGGGTCATCTGCTCGTAGGTCGCGGTCGCGGCGGTGACGAGCAGGTCGGCGCCCGCCGACGGCACCTCGACGGTCACCGCGTGCGGACGCCCGGTCATCACCTCGGTCACCGACCCCCTCGCGCCGGGCACCACGGTGATCTCGAGCAGGGCGGTCGACACCTGCGCGAGGATTCGCGGCCCCGGAGTGATCGTGGTCCATGCGAGACGTTCGCGTTCGAGGCGACGCCAGTGGCGGGCCACCGTGGCGGCATCGAGACCGAGCGGACCGGCCAGCGCATCCCATGTGGAGCGCGGGGACCACTGGAGCGCATTGATTATTCTCAGGTCGATTTCATCGATCGATCGCGCAGTTCCGTACTCGGAATCGTCCATTTCGTCATTATCCTGCAAAATCCGGGTCGAATTCGAGTGGCCTGCGAGCCTACGAAACATGGAGACGGAACAGAAGTATGCGCTGATCGGAGCGGGCCCCTCGGGGCTCGCCGGAGCCCGCGCGCTCTCCCGGCACGGCATCGACTTCGTCGGCTTCGAGTCCCACAGCACCGTCGGGGGGTTGTGGGACATCACCAACCCGGTGAGCACGGTCTACGAGTCGGCGCACCTGATCTCCTCGAAGACGACCACCGAGTTCGCCGAGTTCCCCATGCCGCCGCAGACGCCGGACTATCCGGGGCATGCGGCACTCGCCCGGTACTTCCGCGACTACGCCGACGTCTTCGGCCTGTGCGAGCACTACCGCTTCGACACGACCGTGACCCGCGTCGAACCGGACGGTGACCGGTGGCGGGTGACCGCCACGGACCGGGACGGCGCTGCGACCACCGAGCTCTACCGCGGTGTCGTGGTCGCCAACGGCACCCTCGCGACCCCGAACCACCCGCAGATCCCCGGCGGGTTCGACAGCGAAATCCTGCACACCAGTGCCTACAAGGATCCGACGATCTTCCGCGGCAAGCGGGTTCTGATCGTCGGCGCCGGCAACAGCGGCTGCGACATCGCCGTCGACGCCGTCCATCACGCCCGATCGGTGGACCTGAGCGTGCGCCGGGGTTACCACTTCGTGCCCAAGTACCTGTTCGGGCGTCCTGCCGACACCCTCACCCGCGGCCGGCCCCTTCCGGCGCCGATCAAGCAGCGCCTCGACGCACTGCTGCTGCGTCAGTTCACCGGCGACCCCACCCGCTTCGGGCTGCCCGCACCCGACCACCGTCTCTACGAATCGCACCCGGTCGTCAACTCCCTGATCCTGCATCACCTCGGCCACGGGGACGTGCAGGTGCGGCCCGACATCGAGCGGTACGACGGCGCCGAGGTCCGGTTCCGGGACGGCTCCGCCGCCGGCTACGACATGATCGTGCACGCCACCGGTTACGTCCTCGACTATCCGTTCCTGGACCGGGACCTGCTCGACTGGCGCGGTCACGCACCCGACCTGCTGCTGAACATGATCAGCCGGCGGTTCGCGAACCTGTTCGTGCTCGGCATGGTCGAGTCGTCCGGGCTCGGCTGGCAGGGCCGCTACGAACAGGCGGAACTCGTCGCCGCCGCGATCGGTCTCGCCGACACCGATCCGGCGGCCGCGGCGCGATGGCGCGCGGCCCTCGCGGCCTCGCCTCCGGACCTCACCGGCGGTTACCGCTATCTGAAGCTCGGCCGGATGGCCTACTACGTCAACAAGGACGCCTACCGGGCCGCGCTGCGCGACCAGACCCGCGCGGTCCGTGAGGCCGCCGGCTCGTCCACCGCGGCGGGCGTGCGGTGAACGTCGACGACGTCAGGCTCTCCTTCGACTCCGGTTCGCTGCTCGTCCTCAATGTCGTGCTCGCCGCGATCATGCTCGGCATCGCGCTCGACACCTCCGTCGACGACTTCCGCCGTGCACTGCGCGCACCGAAGGCCATGGCGGTGGGCATCGCCGCGCAGTTCCTCGCGCTGCCCGCCGTGACCTGGCTGCTGACGCTGCTGCTCGACCCCGCGCCGTCGATCGCGCTCGGCATGATCCTCGTCGCGTGCTGTCCACCCGGGAACATCTCCAACGTCCTCACCCACCGGGCCGGCGGCGACGTCGCCCTGTCGGTGTCGATGACGGCCGTGTCGAACGTGTTCGCCATCGTGCTCATGCCGCTCAACTTCGCGTTCTGGGGCAGTCGCAGCGACGACACCCGGGCGCTGCTGCGCTCGGTCGAACTCGACGGTCTCGAGATGGTCGTGCAGATCGCCCTGATCATCGGTTTGCCGTTCGTCCTCGGGATCTGGGCCGCGCAGAAGGCCCCCGGCTTCGCGTCCCGCGCCCAGCCGTGGGTGAAGAACGGATCCCTGCTCGCACTGCTCGCCTTCATCGTCGCCGGGCTCGCCGGCAACTTCGCCGACTTCCTCGACTACATCGGGCTCGTCCTGCTCGCGGTGTTCCTGCACGACGCGATCGCTCTCGGTCTGGGCTACCTGTGCGGATGGGCCAGCGGACTGCCCGAGTACAGCCGCCGCGCCGTCTCGTTCGAGGTCGGCATCCGCAACGCCGGGCTCGGACTCGGCCTCGTCATGACCTTCTTCGACGGCCTCGGCGGCATGGCGATCGTCGCCGGCTGGTGGGGGATCTGGGACATCGTCGCCGGACTGCTCCTGGCCACCGTCTGGTCCCGTCGCACCGCAACCCGAAAGGTGACCGCATGACCTCCCTTACCGCCCTCGTCACCGGTGGCAACGGTTTCCTCGGCAGCGCCGTCGTCGCGGCCCTGAGCTCGCGCGGCGTCCGGGTGATCAGCGCCGACCTCCACGAACCGGCCGACCTCCACGACCCCACCGATGCCGTCACCCACGTGATCGCCGACGTCCGCGACCGCCGCCGGACGGCCGAGGTCGTCGGCACCCATCGCCCGGACGTGATCGTGCACCTGGCGTCCATCGTCAACCCCGGGCGCGACACCACCGCGGAACAGGAATACGCCGTCGACGTCGAGGGCGCACGCAACGTCGTCGACGCCGCACTGACCTACGGGGTGCGGCGGCTGGTCGTGGCGTCCTCGGGCGCCGCCTACGGCTATCACGCCGACAACCCGGTCCCGCTCACCGAGGACGATCCGATCCGCGGCAACGACGAGTTCACCTACAGCCGGCACAAGCGCCTCGTCGAGGAGATGCTCGCCGCCACCCGGGTCGAGCACCCGCAGCTCGAACAGGTGATCCTGCGGATCGGCACGATCCTGGGGGAGACCGTCCGCAACCAGATCACCGCGCTGCTCGACCGCGAGCGGCTGCTCGTCGTCGCCGGCAGCGACAGCCCGTTCGTGTTCGTCTGGCACACCGACGTCGCGGCGGCCTTCGCCGAGGCCGTGCTCGGTCCGGTCACGGGCATCTTCAACGTCGCGGGCGACGGGGTCGTCACCGTGCCCGAGATCGCCGCGATGACGAACCGCAAGACCCTCACGGTGCCCGCCGCGGTCCTGAAGTTCGCCCTGAGGATCGGGCGCGCGTTGCGATTGACCGAACACGGCCCGGAGCGGGTCGGCTTCCTGCAGTACCGTCCGGTGCTCGACAACCGGCGGTTGCGTGAGGAACTCGGTGTGCCCCTGCGGTACACCAGCCGGGAGGCCTTCGAGGCGTATCTGCGGGCTCGCGCCGAACAGGACTCAGCGGGAGCCGAGCGACGTAGCCTGGAGGCATGAGCAAGGACGAAGGCGGCCGGGTGCCGTCTCCCGAGGAGCCCGACAAGCCGGAGCAGCCCGTCCCCGACGTGACCCCGGCCGGGCCGGAGACGCCGACGGTGCCGGATGTTCCGCCGGGCCCGGACATCCCGGACGTGCCGCCGATCGACCCGGAGCCGAGCCCCGATCCCGACGTGACCCCACGCGAGGAAGACGTCCACGACGCTCAGATCCACGACGCCGAGATCGTCGAACCGGGTGTCGTCGACACCGGATCCGCCGACGGCCCGGTCCGCGCACCGACGATCGAGGAGATCACCGGATACACCGCGGACGGGGTGCCGACCTTCGAATCGGTGCGTGAGAAGATCGAACAGCGTTCGGCGACCGCGCTCGGCGCGGAGGAACTCGCGCACGCGACGGGTGCGGGTCGCACGCTCGAGGAGCAGTACGAGGAACGCAAGGCGGCCGCCGCCGACCGGCTCGAGCAGATCCGACGGTCGCTGCGGTCGGAGTGAATCCTCCCGAAAGGGACACCCCCTATGAAACGATTTGCATGAGAGTGCATAATCATTCGTATGGGTACTTCACCGGACTTCACCGCCACCCCCGAGTCGCCGCTACGGGTCGCCGTGGCCGGCGCCAGCGGCTACGCGGGCGGCGAGATCCTGCGCCTGCTCCTCGGCCACCCCGCCTACCAGGAGGGCTCGCTCGTCATCGGCGCCCTCACCGCCGGGGGCAACGCCGGCGCCACGCTGCGTGAGTTCCATCCCCATCTGCTGCCGCTCGCCGACCGCGTGCTCGGCGCCACCGACATCGACACCCTGCTCGGGCACGACGTCGTCTTCCTCGGCCTACCGCACGGCCACTCTGCCGTGATCGCCGAGCAACTGCCCGAGACGACCGTCGTCATCGACTGCGGCGCCGACTTCCGCCTCGAGAACGCCGCCGACTGGCAGCGCTGGTACGGCAGCGACCACGCCGGCACCTGGCCCTACGGCATGCCCGAGCTGCCCGGCAAGCGCGACGCCCTCGTCGGCGCCACCCGCATCGCGGTCCCCGGTTGCTACCCGACCTCCGCCTCGCTCGCCCTCGCCCCGGCCGTCGCCGCCGGCATCGTCGAACCCGTCGTGAACATCGTGGCGGTCTCCGGCACATCCGGCGCCGGGAAGTCCCCGAAGGTCGATCTGCTCGGTTCCGAGGTCATGGGCTCGGTTCGCGCCTACGGCGTCGGCGGCGCCCACCGGCACACCCCGGAGATCAAGCAGAACCTCTCCGCCCTCGCCGGCACCGACGTGAAGGTCTCGTTCACCCCGGTCCTCGCGCCCATGCCGCGCGGCATCCTCGCGACCTGCACCGCACCGACCACGGTGACCGTTGCCGAGGCTCGTGCCGTCTACGAGAAGGCCTACGCCGACGAACCGTTCGTGCAGCTGCTGCCGGAGGGCGCACTGCCCGCGACCGGCGCGGTGGTCGGCTCGAACGCCGTCCAGATCGCCGTCACCGTCGATGCCGACGCCGGCCTTCTCGTCGTCGTCGCCGCGATCGACAACCTCACCAAGGGCACCGCCGGTGCCGCCGTGCAATCGATGAACCTGGCACTCGGCCTGCCCGAGACCGCCGGCCTGTCCACCGTGGGAGTGGCTCCGTGACCGAGAACAAGTACGCAGACGACGTCTACACCGGCGCCACCGAGATCGCCGGAGGACGCCTGATCCGCACCCAGGGTGTCACCAGCCCCGCCGGTTTCCGGGCCGCCGGCATCCCCGCCGGTATCAAGGTCTCCGGCAGGCAGGACCTCGCGCTCGTACTCAACGAGGGCCCCGAACTCACCGCCGCCGGCGTGTTCACCACCAACAAGGTCAAGGCCGCTCCCGTCCTGTGGTCCCAGCAGGTGCTCAAGTCCGGCAGCCTGCGCGCGGTGATCCTCAACTCCGGCGGCGCCAACGCGTGCACCGGCGCCGGGGGTTTCCAGGACACCCACGCCACCGCCGAGGCCGTCGCCGACGCGCTGAGCAACTGGGGCACCGAGACCGGTGCCGGTGAGGTCGCCGTGTGCTCGACCGGTCTGATCGGCGACCGTCTGCCGATGGACAAGGTGCTCTCCGGCGTGCAGGAGATCGTCCACGAACTCGCCGGTGGCATCTCCGGCGGCACCGACGCTGCCTACGCGATCATGACCACCGACACCGTCCCCAAGCAGGCCGCCCTGCACCACGCCGACAAGTGGAACGTCGGCGGCATGGCCAAGGGCGCCGGCATGCTCGCCCCCGCCCTGGCGACGATGCTGTGCGTGGTCACCACCGACGCCGTCGCGACCGCCGACCAACTCGACACCGCGCTGCGCCACGCGTCCCGGCTCACCTTCGACCGCCTCGACGTCGACGGCGCCACCTCCACCAACGACACCGTGCTGCTGCTGGCCTCCGGCGCGAGCGGCATCACCCCGAGCCAGGACGAGCTGAACGCCGCCGTCCTCGCCGTGTGCGACGACCTCGCCGAGCAGATGATGGCCGACGCCGAGGGCGTCACCAAGCGGGTCACCGTCACTGTCCGCGGCGCCGCCAGCGAAGCCGACGCCCTGATCGGTGCCCGCACCGTGGCCCGCGACAGCCTCGTCAAGACCGCCCTGTTCGGCTCCGACCCCAACTGGGGCCGCGTGCTCGCCGCCATCGGTATCGCCCCGATCGAACTCGACCCCGACAAGATCTCCGTGTCGTTCAACGGGAACCCGGTGTGCATCGACGGTGTCGGCGCCCCCGGCGCCCGCGAGGTCGACCTGTCCGCCGCCGACATCGCCCTCGACATCGACCTCGGTCTCGGCGACGCGCAGGTGTCCATCCGCACCACCGACCTCTCGCACGCCTACGTCGAAGAGAACTCGGCGTACTCGTCGTGACCGGAACGAACACAGGAGACGACGTGACCGACGCACTGATCGCCGACCTCACCTCGCACCAGAAGGCGTTCGTCCTCGCCGAGGCCCTGCCGTGGCTGCAGAAGTTCCGCGACAAGATCGTCGTCGTCAAGTACGGCGGCAACGCCATGGTCGACGACACTCTCAAGACCGCCTTCGCCGCCGACATGGCGTTCCTGCGCACCGTCGGCCTCCACCCCGTCGTCGTGCACGGCGGCGGCCCGCAGATCAACGCCATGCTGAAGCGACTCGGCCTCGAAGGTGAGTTCCGCGGCGGCTTCCGCGTCACCACCCCCGAGGTCATGGATGTCGTGCGGATGGTGCTCTTCGGGCAGGTCGGACGCGAACTCGTCGGCCTGATCAACAGCCACGGCCCCTACGCCGTCGGCACCTCCGGTGAGGACGCCGGACTGTTCACCGCGACCCGCCGCACGGTCGTCGTCGACGGCGAGGCCACCGACATCGGCCTCGTCGGCGACGTCACCAGCGTCGACCCCGGCGCGGTGCTCGACCTCATCGCCGCCGGCCGCATCCCCGTCGTCTCGACGATCGCGCCCGACGCCGACGGTGTGGTGCACAACATCAACGCCGACACCGCCGCGGCCGCCCTCGCCGAAGCGCTCGGCGCGGAGAAGCTGGTCGTGCTCACCGACGTCGAAGGCCTCTACACCGACTGGCCCGACCGCAGCTCGCTCACCTCGCGGATCGACGCCGACGCGCTCACCGCGCTGCTGCCGTCGCTCGACTCCGGAATGGTCCCGAAGATGGAGGCGTGCCTGCGCGCCGTGCAGGGCGGAGTGCCCACCGCACACGTCATCGACGGCCGCCAACCGCACTCCGTGCTCCTCGAACTGTTCACCGAAGAAGGCATCGGCACCATGGTGGTGCCGTCCTCCGGGAAGGAAGGCCCCGCATGACCGGCACGTCCGACCTCCAGCAGCGCTGGGCGGGTTCGCTGATGAACAACTACGGCGTGCCCAAGGTCGCGCTGGTCGCGGGCGACGGTGCCGTACTCACCGACGCCGACGGCAAGCAGTACCTCGACCTGCTCGGCGGCATCGCCGTCAACAGCCTCGGCCACCGCCACCCGGCGATCATCGAGGCCGTCACCGCGCAGCTGAACCAGCTCGGCCACGTGTCGAACCTGTACGCCTCGCCGCCGGTGCTCGAACTCGCCGAGAAGCTCCTCGATCGCTTCGGCCACGAGGGCCGCGCCTTCTTCTGCAACTCCGGCACCGAGGCCAACGAGGCGGCGTTCAAGATCGCCCGGCTCACCGGACGGCCGAAGATCGTCGCGTGCGAGAAGGCCTTCCACGGCCGCACCATGGGCGCTCTCGCCCTGACCGGCCAGCCCGACAAGCGCGCCCCCTTCGAACCGATGCCGGCCGGCGTGGAGTTCGTGCCCTACGGCGACCTCGACGCCCTCGAGGCCGCCGTGGACGAGAACACCGCCGCCGTCTTCCTCGAACCGATCATGGGCGAATCCGGCGTCGTCGTTCCGCCCGAGGGTTATCTCGCCGGTGCACGCCGCATCACCACCGAACGCGGTGCCCTGCTCGTGCTCGACGAGGTCCAGACCGGCATCGCCCGCACCGGCACCTTCTTCGCCCATCAGGCAGCGGGCATCACCCCCGATGTGATGACCCTCGCCAAGGGCCTCGGCGGCGGACTGCCCATCGGCGCCGTCCTCGCCACCGGTCCGGCCGCCGAGTTGTTCCGGCCCGGCAAGCACGGCACCACCTTCGGTGGCAACCCGGTCTGCGCCGCGGCCGCCCTCGCGGTGCTGCGCACGATCGACGAGCAGAATCTGCTCGACCACGTGAACACCGTCGGCAAGACCCTCGCCGCCGGCATCGAGGAACTCGGGCACCCGCTCGTCTCGCACGTGCGCGGCTCCGGGCTGCTCCTCGGTGTCGTCCTCACCGCTGCGAAGGCACCCGCCGTCGAGACCGCCGCCCGCGAGGCCGGTTTCCTCGTCAACGCCGCCGCACCGGACGTGATCCGACTCGCGCCCCCGCTGATCCTCACCGAACAGCAGGCCGAGAGCTTCGTGACGGCGCTGCCCGCCGTCCTCGACACCGCCGACCGGGAAGGGAACTGACGACCCGTGCTCCGCCATTTCCTGCGCGACGACGACCTCACCCCGGCCGAACAGACCGAGGTGCTCGAACTCGCCGCCGAACTGAAGAAGGCACCGCTGTCCCGCCGCCCCCTCGAAGGGCCCCTCAGCGTCGCCGTGCTCTTCGACAAGACCTCCACCCGCACCCGCTTCTCCTTCGACGCCGGCATCGCCCAGCTCGGCGGACACGCCATCGTCGTCGACACCGGCTCCACCCAGATCGGCAAGGGCGAGACCCTCGAGGACACCGCCCGGATGTTCTCCCGGTTCACCGAAGCGGTCGTGTGGCGCACCTACGGCCAGGACCGCATCGAGACGCTCGCCGAGCACTCGACGGTGCCCGTCGTCAACGCACTCACCGACACCTTCCACCCCTGCCAGATCCTCGCCGACCTGCAGACCATCCGCGAGAACAAGGGCGCCACCGCGGGCCTGCGGATGACCTACTTCGGCGACGGCGCCAACAACATGGCGCACTCGCTGATGCTCGGTGGCGTCACCGCCGGAATGCATGTGACCATCGCGTCCCCGACCGGGTTCATCCCCGACCCGCAGGTGGTCGCCGCGAGCCGTGCACGGGCAGAGGAGACCGGCGGCAGCGTCACCGTCACCGACGACCCGCGCACCGGAGCCACCGGCGCCGACGTGCTCGTCACCGACACCTGGGTGTCGATGGGGCAGGAGGACGACGGCAAGGACCGCGAAGCGCCCTTCCGGCCCTTCCAGCTGAACGACGACCTCGTCTCCCTCGCCGACACCGACGCGATCGTGCTGCACTGCCTGCCCGCCTATCGCGGCAAGGAGATCACCGCCGAGGTCATCGACGGACCGCGGTCGGTGGTGTGGGACGAGGCCGAGAACCGTCTCCACGCACAGAAGGCCCTGCTCGTGTGGCTGCTCGAGCAGAGCCGGAGCTGACCGTGAGCACCGCGGCGAACCATGCGGACAGTGCAGCGACCGCGCCGACGCGCGCGGCGCGGCAGGCCCGTATCGTCGCGCTGCTCGCCACACACCCGGTGCGCAGCCACACCGAACTCGCCGCTCTGCTCGCCGAGGACGGCATCGAGGTGTCCACCGCCACCCTGTCCCGCGACCTCGAAGAACTCGGTGCCGTCAAGCTCCGCGCGGCCGACGGGGGCGCCGGGGTGTACGTCGTCCCGGAGGACGGCAGCCCCGTGCGCGGCGTGACCGGAGGCACCGACCGCCTGTCCCGGTTACTCGGCGAACTGCTGGTGTCCACCGACGCCAGCGGCAACATCGCCGTGCTGCGTACCCCGCCCGGGGCAGCGCACTATCTGGCCAGTGCACTCGATCGGGCATCATTACCCGAGGTGGTCGGAACGATCGCCGGCGACGACACCATCGCGGTCATCGCCCGCGAACCGACGACGGGAGCCGAACTGGCCGCGAAAATCGAATCACTCACCTGACCTACCACTCATAGACGCACGTCGAAATACGAAGGAGCACAAAGACAATGGCCGAACGCGTCGTACTCGCCTATTCGGGCGGGCTGGACACCTCCGTCGCCATCAGCTGGATCGGCAAGGAGACCGGCAAGGAGGTCGTCGCCGTGGCCATCGACCTCGGCCAGGGTGGCGAGGACATGGAGGTCGTGCGTCAGCGCGCTCTCGACTGCGGTGCCGTCGAATCGATCGTCGTCGATGCCAAGGACGAGTTCGCCAACGAGTACTGCCTGCCCACCGTCCAGGCCAACGCGCTCTACATGGATCGCTACCCGCTCGTCTCGGCCATCAGCCGCCCGCTGATCGTCAAGCACATCGTGCAGGCCGCCCGCGAGCACGGCGGCACCGTCGTCTCCCACGGCTGCACCGGCAAGGGCAACGACCAGGTCCGCTTCGAGGTCGGCTTCGGTGCCCTCGCCCCCGACCTCCAGGTCATCGCCCCGGTCCGCGACTACGCCTGGACCCGCGAGAAGGCCATCGCCTTCGCCGAGGAGCACGGCCTGCCCATCAACGTCACCAAGCGTTCGCCGTTCTCCATCGACCAGAACGTCTGGGGCCGCGCCGTCGAGACCGGCTTCCTCGAGGACCTGTGGAACGCCCCCACCAAGGACGTCTACGACTACACCGAGGACCCCACCGCCCACTGGCAGGCACCCGACGAGCTGATCATCGCCTTCGAGGCAGGTCGCCCCGTCGCGATCGACGGCAAGCACGTCACCGTCCTCGAGGCCATCCAGGAACTCAACCGCCGCGCCGGCGCTCAGGGTGTGGGCCGCCTCGACATGGTCGAGGACCGCCTCGTCGGCATCAAGAGCCGCGAGATCTACGAGGCCCCCGGCGCCATCGCTCTCATCACCGCACACCAGGAACTCGAGCATGTCACCCTCGAGCGCGAACTCGGCCGCTACAAGCGTCGCGTCGAAGAGCGCTGGAGCGAGCTGGTGTACGACGGCCTGTGGTACTCCCCGCTGAAGACCGCCCTCGACGCCTTCATCAAGCACACCCAGGAACGCGTCACCGGCGAGATCCGCATGGTGCTCCACGGCGGACACATCACCGTCAACGGTCGCCGCAGCCCCGAGTCGCTGTACGACTTCAACCTCGCCACCTACGACGAGGGCGACAGCTTCGACCAGTCCAACGCCAAGGGCTTCGTGCAGATCCACGGCCTGTCGTCGAAGGTCGCCGCGAAGCGCGATCTGGGCCTGTAGTCATGACGGCTCACGGCACCAACGAAGGTGCCCTGTGGGGCGGCCGGTTCGCATCCGGACCGGCCGCCGCCATGGCGGCGCTGAGCAAGTCCACGCACTTCGACTGGGCGCTGGCCCCGTACGACGTGCGCGCCTCGCAGGCCCACGCCAAGGTTCTGCACCGCGCCGGACTCCTCACCGACGACGACCTCGCCACGATGCTCGACGGCCTCGACCGGCTCGCCGCCGATGTGGCCTCCGGTGCGTTCGGCCCGGCCGAGTCCGACGAGGACGTGCACGGCGCGCTCGAACGGGGGCTCATCGAACGGGTCGGCCCCGAGGTCGGCGGCCGGCTCCGCGCGGGCCGCTCCCGCAACGACCAGGTCGCAACGCTGTTCCGCATGTGGCTGCGCGACAGCGCGCGGCGCATCGCCGACGGTGTCCTCGACGTGGTCGATGCGATCGCCGACCAGGCCGCGGCGCACCCCGATGCCGTGATGCCGGGCAAGACGCACCTGCAGGCGGCGCAGCCCGTGCTGCTCGCGCACCACCTGCTCGCCCACGCGCATCCGTTGCTGCGCGACGTCGACCGGCTGCGCGACTTCGACAAGCGCGCGGCGGTCTCGCCGTACGGGTCGGGAGCGCTCGCCGGATCGTCGCTCGGTCTCGACCCCGACGCGATCGCGGCCGACCTGGGCTTCGACTCGGCGGCGGACAACTCGATCGACGCCACCAGCTCCCGCGACTTCGCGGCGGAAGCGGCGTTCGTGTTCGCGCAGATCGCCGTCGACCTCTCCCGCATGGCGGAAGAGATCATCCTGTGGAGCACCCCCGAGTTCGGGTACGTCACCCTCGCGGACGAATGGTCGACCGGATCGTCGATCATGCCGCAGAAGAAGAACCCGGACGTCTCCGAGCTCACCCGCGGTAAGGCCGGTCGCCTCATCGGCAACCTCACCGGTCTGCTGGCCACGCTCAAGGCGCAGCCGTTGGCCTACAACCGCGACCTGCAGGAGGACAAGGAGCCGGTCTTCGACTCCGTCGCACAGCTCGAGCTGCTGCTCCCGGCGATCGCAGGCCTCGTCTCGACGCTGACCTTCCACACCGAGCGCATGGCCGAGCTCGCACCCGCCGGATTCACCCTCGCGACCGACATCGCCGAGTGGATGGTCCGCCAGGGTGTGCCGTTCCGCGTCGCCCACGAGGCGGCCGGGGCGTGCGTGCGGGTCGCCGAAGGCCGCGGAGTCGGCCTCGAGGACCTCACGGACGAGGAGCTGGCCGGTGTCGATCCGGCACTGACCCCGCAGGTGCGGGAAGTGCTCACCGTCGAAGGCTCCATCGCCTCGCGCGACGCTCGCGGCGGCACCGCGGGCGTGCGGGTGGCCGAGCAGCTCGGCCGCGTGCGCGACGCCGCGGCACAACTGCGCGACCGGGTTCGCGCCTGACACGCCTGCCGTCCCGGGCACACCCCGAGTTGCCCGGGATGGCGAGGGCCGTGTGGCAGGCTGGCACATACTCTCGGCATGCAGCGGGTACCGGTGTAGAACCGCAGGTGCCGGGGACCGGTGCGGATACATCGTCGAGAAGGGGAGCGGACCGTGGGACTGGACGCCGATGTAGTGACCGAGTCGGTGCGACGGCTCGTCGCCACTGCCCAGAACGGTCTCGAAGTCCTGCGCTTCGGCGGCCTCGAACCCGGCCGGTCGTCGTCGCCCTATCAGGTCGTCGAGCGCACCTCCATGTACCGGCTCCGCCGGTACTTCCCCGAATCCGACACCGCCTCCACGGGCATCCCCATCGTTCTCGTACCACCGATGATGGTGTCCGCCGAGGTGTACGACGTCACCCGTGACGCCGGCGCCGTCGGCAGTCTCCACGAAGCGGGTCTCGATCCGTGGGTCGTGGACTTCGGATCGCCCGACCAGGAGGAGGGCGGCTGGAAGCGCACCCTCACCGATCACATCCTCGCCCTCGACGAGGTCGTCGACTGCGTCCGTGCCTACACCGGTCGCGACGTGCATCTCGGCGGGTACTCGCAGGGCGGCATGTTCTGCTATCAGGTCGCGGCCTACCGGCGCAGCCGCGGCATCGCGAGCCTGATCACCTTCGGCAGCCCGGTCGACACCCTCGCCGCCCTGCCGTTCGGGATCCCGGAGATCGTCGCGACCCACTCCGCCGACTTCCTCGCCGACCACGTCTTCAACCGCCTCGCGATCACCGGATGGATGGCGCGCACCGGCTTCCAGCTGCTCGATCCGGTCAAGACGCTGCGATCGCGCATCGACTTCCTGCTCCAGCTCCACGACCGGGAGGCGCTGCTGCCGCGCGAGCCGCAGCGCCGATTCCTCGACACCGAGGGGTGGGTGGCGTGGTCCGGTCCCGCCGTCGCGGAGGTACTGCGCCAGTTCATCGCCCACAACCGCATGGTCAGGGGTGGGTTCGTCATCAACGACCGGGCCGTGAGTCTCGCCGAGATCACCTGCCCGGTCCTCGCATTCGTCGGCGAGGTCGACGACATCGGGCAACCGCTCGCCGTGCGCGGCATCCGCAAGGCCGCACCCCGCGCGGAGGTCTACGAATACACCTTGCGCGCAGGTCATTTCGGACTCGTCGTGGGCAGTGTCGCCGGCCAGCAGACGTGGCCGTCGGTCGGGGAATGGGTGCAGTGGCGCGAGGGCGTCGGCGACCGGCCCGTCGGCATCACGCCGATGGCCGTGCCGAACCCGACCGACGAGGGCACCGGCGTCTCGGTCGCATCCCGCATCACGCACACCGCCGCGACCCTCGCCGATGTCGGAACGGATTTCGGCAAGGGGCTCGCCGGGGTCGCGGTCGGTGCCGTCCGCGGTGCACGCGATCTCACCGGCGAAGCGGCACGGGCATTGCCTCGCCTCGCGCGGCTCGGACAGATCCAGCCGCGAACCCGTATCTCCGTCGGCGGCCTGCTCGCCGAGATCGGCCGCAAGTCGCCGAAGCGGGAGTGCTTCATCTTCGAGGACCGGGTCTACACCTTCGAGGCCGTGAACCAGCGGATCGACAACATCGTCCTCGGACTCGTCGACAACGGCATCCGTCCCGCGATGCACGTCGGCATCCTCATGGATGTGCGCCCCAGCGCGATGGCGGCGGTCGCGGCGATCTCCCGCCTCGGCGGCGTCTCCGTCCTCATCCCGCCAGGACCGGGCATCGCCGAGGCCGTGCGACTGGGTGGTGTCGAAAAGATCGTCGCCGATCCCGAGAACCTCGACGCGGCCGTCGCGACCGGTCTTCCCGTGCTGGTCCTCGGTGGCGGCGACGTCCGCGACCTCGACATCGAGCCCGGCGCCGACGTCGTCGATCTCGAACGACTCGACATCTCCTCCGTGCAACTGCCGGGCTGGTACGTCCCCGATCCCGGACTCGCGCGCGAACTCGCATTCATCCTGTTCTCCGGTGGTGGCGACACGCTGGCGGTGCGGCGGGTCACCAACTACCGGTGGGCGCTGTCGGCCTTCGGTACCGCCACCGCCGCCTCGCTCGACCGCGGTGACACCATGTACTGCCTTGCGCCCCTGCATCATTCGTCCGGTCTGCTGGTCAGTTTCGGCGGGGCGCTCGCGGGCGGGGCGCGTATCGCACTGTCGCGCGGGTTGAATCCGTCGCTCTTCAGCGACGAAGTGCACCGCTACGGCGTCACCGTCGTCACCTATACCTGGTCGATGATGCGTGAGGTGCTCGACAGCCCGTCGCTGCACATCGACGCCATCCATCCCATCCGGTTGTTCATCGGTTCCGGCATGCCACCGGGCCTGTGGCGCCGCACCCTCGACCGGTTCGAGCCCGCCCGGGTTCTCGAGTTCTACGCGTCGACCGAGGGCAACGTCGTACTCGCGAACGTCTCCGGCGCGAAGATCGGCTCGAAGGGCCGGCCGTTGCCCGGGAGCGCAGACGTACGCCTCGCTGCCTACGACGCCGGCGCAGGCCGACTCGTCGAGGACGAACGAGGGTTCGTGCGGGAAGCGCAGGTCGGCGAGGTCGGGTTGCTGCTCGGCCGGCCCGGCCCGGCCACCTCGGCGATCACCGGTGTGATGCGCGGCGTCTTCGAACCGGGCGACGTGTGGGTGCCCACCGACAACCTGTTCCGGCGCGATGCGGACGGTGACTACTGGCTGCTCGACAGTCGGCGGACGGTCATCCCCACCTACCACGGCCCGGTCTTCACCCAGAGCGTGGCCGATGTGCTCGAGTCGATCCCGCGCGTCGATCTCGCCGTCGCCTACGGCATCTCGGTAGGGGGCCGCGACATCGCGGTCGCCGCGTGCACGCTGCGGGGCAACCGCGCCCCGACCGCCGCCGAGATCACGGCGGCGTTCGACTCGGTCCCGGCCGACGAACGACCCGATCTCGTGCACGTCGTGCCCGACATCCCATTGGGCCCGTCCTACCGCCCGTCCGCCGATCGTCTGCGCGAACAGGGGTTGCCCGTACCCACCGTCCGCACCTGGTTCCTCAACCCCGAGACCGGGACGTACAAGCGGTTCACCAAGGCCGTGGCCACGGCGTGGAAGGCGGGCACGGCCGGTTCGCCCGCCGGAGCGCGGTAGCCTGGGTCCGGTTCGGTTCCGCCCTTCGAAAGGACATCCGTGGCTGTCGATCCCACGTTGCTGAGCATTCTGGCCTGTCCGGAGGACAAGGGGCCGTTGCTTCTCGTCGACGACGCCGTCCTGTACAACCCGCGACTGCGGCGGGCGTATCCGATCGAGAACGGCATCCCCGTCCTCCTCGCCGACGAGGCCCGCGAGGTCACCGACGCCGAGCACGAGGACTTCACCGCACGCGGTGTCGCCGGATGGAGCACGGACTGAGCCGCAATCGTCGATCCGTCCGCGGCGAACTCGAACGACTCGAACCGGTCGAGGCCGCCGAGGCGCTGCTCGGAGCAACCGTCCGGGTGGGGGAGACCATCGTCCTGCTGACGGAGGTCGAGGCCTACGGCGGACCCGAGGACGGACCGTGGCCCGATCCGGCCGCGCACTCGTACCGCGGACCCACCCCGCGCAACTCCGTCATGTTCGGACCTGCGGGCCATCTGTACGTCTACCGCAGCTACGGGCTGCACTTCTGCGCGAACATCTCCCTCGGCCCCGACGGCACCGCAGCGGCAGTGCTGTTGCGCGGCGGCGAGGTCGTCGAGGGGGAGCAGGCCGTCCGTTCCCGTCGCACGCCCGGCACACCGTTCGCGAATCTGGCGCGTGGTCCAGGCAATCTCGCTGCTGCGCTCGGCCTCGATCTGGCCGACAACGGCATCGACGTGGATGCGTCAGACGCTCGGGTGCGGGTGGAACTTCCGTCCGAACCGCTGGTCGGGGAGGTCGCGCGAGGTCCGCGGGTGGGGATCAGTGTGGCGGCCGACAGGCCGTGGCGGTTGTGGGTTCCCGGGGCGATCGGGGTCTCCGCGTACCGGCGCAGCCCACGCGCGCCCGCCGCCCCTCGGGCGTGATGGGATGATCGAACGGTGACTGAGCACATTCTCGACGAACTGACCTGGCGCGGGCTCATCGCGCAATCGACCGATCTCGACGCACTTCGAGGCGAACTCGACAAGGGTCCGATCACCCTCTATGCCGGTTTCGATCCGACCGGCCCGAGCCTGCACGCCGGTCACCTCGTTCCGCTCCTCGCACTCAAGCGTTTCCAGCGCGCCGGCCATCGGCCCATCGTTCTCGCGGGTGGCGCGACCGGCATGATCGGCGACCCGCGGGACGTGGGGGAGCGCACCATGAACTCCGCCGACACCGTCGCCGAATGGGCAGGGCGGATCCGTGGGCAGCTCGAGCGGTTCGTCGACTTCGACGATTCCCCGACGGGAGCCGTGGTCGTGAACAACCTCGACTGGACCGGCAAGCTGTCCGCGATCGACTTCCTGCGCGATATCGGCAAGCACTTCTCGATCAACGTGATGCTCGCCCGCGACACGGTCAAGCGCCGACTCGAGGGTGACGGCATCTCGTACACCGAGTTCAGCTACATGCTCTTGCAGGCCAACGACTACGTGCAGCTGCGCCGCCAGTACGGATGTGCGCTGCAGGTCGGTGGTTCCGATCAGTGGGGCAACATCATCGCCGGTGTCGAGCTCAACCGTCGTACCGACGGCGCGAGCGTGCACGCCCTGACCGTCCCGCTCGTGACCTCGTCCGACGGCAAGAAGTTCGGCAAGTCCACCGGCGGTGGAAGTCTGTGGCTCGACCCGGAGATGACCAGCCCGTACGCCTGGTACCAGTACTTCGTCAACGCGGCCGACGCCGACGTCATGAAGTACCTGCGCTGGTTCACCTTCCTCGACAAGGACGAGCTCGCCGAGCTGGAGACCGCCACCACGGAGCGTCCGCACGCACGCGAGGCCCAGAAGCGACTGGCAGCCGAGATGACCACGCTCGTGCACGGAGCGCACAACACCGCCGCAGTCGAGTTGGCGAGCCGTGCACTGTTCGGGCGAGGCGAGCTGGGTGAGCTGGACGAGTCCACGCTCGCCGCCGCACTGACCGAGGCGTCCGTGACGGAGCTCCGCGCCGGCGAGCCGGACACGATCATCGACCTGCTCGTCGCGTCGGGTCTGTGCGAGAGCAAGGGGGCCGCGCGTCGCACCGTCAAGGAAGGCGGCGCATCGGTCAATAACGTCCGCATCTCGTCGGAGGAGTGGACCCCGCGCGACGGAGAACTGCTGCACGGACGCTGGCTGGTGCTGCGTCGAGGCAAGCGGAACTTCGCCGGCGTGCGAGTCGTCCGCGACTGACACCGTCGCCGACGCTGGCGAGCCTCTGACCAGCGGATTTGACGGCTCGTTAGCGTCGGCGTAACTTAGTCGTCGTTCGAGCGACACCGAACAGCCAGCCGGACCGAAAGGTTCGGAAACAGGCATGTTCGATGTCGCATCGATCGGCTCTCACCGAAGAGGACGGGAAGCAGCGATTTGCGGCCCTGAATTCGGATGTGATAGCTTAGAACGGTTGCCTCGGAGCGAGCCGGACAGGTGTCCGGAAACGTAACGATGTGCGCGTGTTCTTTGAGAACTCAACAGTGTGCCGATGAATGTCAGTGCCAAATAATTTTGGTGCGGCCATCGAATTTTGTTCGGTGGTTGTTGCTGGACATCGCATTCTTCCGTCTGCG
>Ga0180217_1001937_pt1 | contig 20565 bp, 25 predicted proteins | sample eDN3rd37CBELigOP_FD_128521 | JGI IMG/M metagenome (GOLD analysis project Ga0180217, IMG submission 128521) | Enriched Organic Plus compost microbial communities from Emeryville, California, USA - eDNA 3rd pass 37_C BE-Lig OP (version 2) (version 2) ... | reverse complement strand
TGCCGCCCAGGCCAGGGCCTGCGCCTCGGTCACGCCGTCGGCGGTGAGGACGGCGGTGACGGCGGGCTCGTTGCGGGTGAGGGTGCCGGTCTTGTCGACGGCGACGTGGCGGATCACGCCGAAGCGCTCGAACACGGCACCGGACTTGATGATCACGCCGAACCGGCTCGCCGAGCCGATCGCGGCGACGACGGTGAGCGGGACGGAGATCGCCAGCGCGCACGGCGACGCGGCGACGAGCACCACGAGGGCGCGGGTGATCCACAGCTCCGGGTCGCCGAGCAGCGAGCCGATGATCGCGACGAGAGCGGCGAGGATCAGCACGCCGGGCACGAGGGGTCGGGCGATCCGGTCGGCCAGCCGAGCGCGGTCTCCCTTCTCGGCCTGCGCCTGCTCGACCAGCTCCACGATCGTGGTCAGCGAGTTGTCCGTACCCGCCGCGGTCGCCTCGACCTCCAGGGCACCGGCGGTGTTGATCGCCCCGGCCGACACCGCGTCGCCGGGCTCGACCTCGACCGGGATCGACTCGCCGGTGATCGCGGAGGTATCCAGGCTCGACCGACCTGTGCGGACGATGCCGTCGGTCGCGATCCGCTCACCGGGGCGCACCAGCATGAGCTGCCCGACCTGGAGGTCTTTCGCGGCGACCTCGACCGTCGCGCCGTCGCGGCGGATGGTCGAGGTCTCAGGGACGAGCTTGAGCAGCGCCCGGAGCCCGCCGCGGGCGCGGTCCATCGCCTTGTCCTCCAGCGCCTCAGCGATCGAGTACAGGAACGCCAGGGCCGCGGCCTCCTCGACGTAGCCGAGGATCACCGCGCCAATGGCGCTGATCGTCATCAGCAGGCTGATGCCGAGCTTGCGCTTGAACAGTTTGCGGATCGCGCCCGGGGTGAACGTCGACGCTCCCAGCAGCAGACCGAGCCAGAACAGCACCAGCGCCAGGATCTCGAGCCCGGACCACCCCAGGACGAGACCGGTCAGGAAAGCGACGCCGGAGAGGACCGGGACCATGATCCCGCGGTCCCGCCACCAGGGTCGCTCCTGCACCTCCTCAACTGCTTCGCCGACCGTGGTCTCGGGCTCGTCGCAGCCGCACGCCGCGCTCATGCGCCTGCCCCCGTCCCGCAGCAGCCCGGCACCGGGCACTGGTCATCAACGCATGGCGCGTGCTCGTCGACGGCCAGCGTCACATCCACGAGCGCCGTGAGCGCCGCAGCGAGGTGCGGGTCGGCGATCTCGTAGCGCGTCTGCCGTCCCTCGGGCTCGGCGGCCACGATGCCACAGTCGCGCAGACAGGTCAGGTGGTTCGACACGTTCGACCGGGTCAGCTCCAGCTCGCGCGACAGCACCGCCGGATAGCTCGGGCCGTCGAGCAGGGTCATCAGGATCCGGGATCGCGTCGGGTCCGCCATGGCTCGGCCGAGCCGGTACATGACGTCGAGGCGTGAAGCAATGGTCAGCATGCACTGAACTATACAGTGACTGCTGACCTATTTTGGTCATCGCATCGGCAGGTCAGACCGCTCAATCGACGCGAGAGGTTATACGGCGAAACGAAATTCCACCACGTCGCCACACGTACCAACCTCATGACGCAGCACTCTTAGCCAAAGACTGCGTCCACCTCTGCGACGGTGGCGTGCTGACTCCAGCGCCGCCGTGACGGAACCCGTCGAGCACGTATTCGGCGAACCGCCTCCATCCGTCGGGTGCGACGCGCTGGGTGCCCTGCAGCACACCGCGGTTGGCGTTGGTGAGCAGGTACAGGTCGCTGTGATGGAAGCCGGGCCGGAGCGCCCCGGCCTCGCGAGCACGCTCGACGAGCACCACGGACGCGCGGAAGGCCCGCTCGTTGTGCTCGTGGAAGAGCTCGCTCATCCCGCGCGGGGAGACGATCAGGTCGCTGAAGGCGAGGTCGTCGGCCTGCTGTTCGAGGATGAACATCACGTAGTCGCGGAACGCCTCCCAGGGCTCGGTCCGTGCCTGCTCGGCGGCTTCTTCGCTGCGGTCGGCGTAGCGGCGCATCTTCTCTTCGAGCACGACGGCCACGAGCTCGTCGACGGAGGCGAAACGGCGGTAGATCGTGCCGACTCCAACACCTGCGGCCTCGGCGATGCGCTCCAGGGTGACGTCCGTGCCCTCCTCGGCGAAGACGGTTCCTGCGGCGCAGATGATCGCCTGCCGGTTGCGCTCGGCGTCGGCGCGCAGGGGTCGGGGCTGGTTCGTCATGACTCCATCCTACCGAACTGGAATAGATCCTCCACTTATGTGGTTGACTGTATGTGGAGCGACTGCTCCGCTTACTTTCGATCTTGGAGGAGACACGATGACGATGCAGGCTCTCGCGCTCGGCGCGTTCGACCAGACCCCGGCCCTGACCCAGGTGGCCACGCCCGAACCGGCAACCGGCGAGGTGCGTGTGCGGGTGCACGCGGCGTCGGTGAACGGCTTCGACCTCTCGGTGGGCAAGGGCATGCTGCAGGGCATGATGGAGCACCGCTTCCCCGTGGTGCTCGGCAAGGACTTCGCCGGCACTGTCGACGCCGTCGGCGAAGGCGTCGAGGACTACGCGATCGGTGACCGGGTGTTCGGCGTGGTGACCAAGGACTTCCTCGGCGACGGCTCGTTCGGCGAGTACGTGACGGTCCCCGCCCAGGTGGGGATCGCGAGGTTGCCGGAGGACGTCGACTTCGAGCGCGGCGGCGCGCTGGGGCTGGCCGGCACGGCCGCGCTCAACGCGTTCGACGCCGCCGGCATCGAGGCCGGGCAGACGGTGCTGGTCGTCGGCGCGACGGGCGGCGTGGGCCAGCAGGCCCTCCAGCTCGCCGCCCGCACCGGGGCGACGGTCATCGCGACTGCGCACACAGAAGCCGAGATCACCGTCATCACCGATCTCGGCGCGGCGCGCACGGTCGATCACACCGCCGATCTGCCGGCGCAGGTGCGCGAGATCGCCCCGGACGGGGTGGACGCCGTGCTGCACTTCGCCGGTTCCCCCGACACCGTCGCCGCACTGGTCAAGCCGGGAGGCGTGTTCGCCTCCACGATGCTGCGCAGCCCCCAGGACGTGCAGGCCGAGGGCGTCCGGGTGGAGTCGATCTACGCCCACCCCGCCCCGGAGACCCTGGAGCGCGCCGCGGCCAACGAGGCGAGCGGGCACACCCGCGTGACCGTGCAGGAGGTGTTCGAGCTCGCAGAGGCCCCCGCTGCCTTCGAGCGCTTCGCGCAGGGCACGCTCGGCAAGATCGTCGTCCGCATCGCCTGACCACACGGCAACCGGCTTGAGGCGGGACAGGGCCACGGCCCCGTCCCGCCAGATGCCTATGAAAGGAAAGACCTCATGGAACTCGGTGTCTTCTCGCTCACCGACATCTACCCCGGCAGCGGCGACACGGCCCAGTCGCGGATGGACGACATCATCGGCTACGGGATCGAGGCCGAGCGGCGCGGCCTGGACGTGTTCGGCATCGGCGAGCACCACTCCCGCCAGTTCGCCGTCTCCTCCCCAGCGGTCGTCCATGCCGCGATCGCGCATGCGACCAGCCGGATCACGCTGACCACCACCGCGACCGTGCTCAGCGTCCTCGACCCGGTCCGGGTCTACCAGGACTTCGCGACCCTCGACCTGATCAGCCACGGCCGCGCCGAGATCATCGCCGGGCGCAGCGCCTTCGCCGAGCCCTTCGCGCTCTTCGGCGAGGACCCCGCCACGCTCGACGACCTCTTCGCCGAGAAGCTCGATCTGCTGCTGCGCCTCCGTGACGAGGACGCCGTGACCTGGGAGGGTCGGTTCCGGCCCGCCCTGCGCGAGGCCGCGCCGAACCCGCGGCACATCGGCGCGCTCCCGGTGTGGGTCGCAGTCGGCGGGACGCCGGCCAGCGCCGCCCGCGCCGGACGCCTCGGCCTGCCGATGGCGCTCGGCCTCATCGGCGGCACCCTCGACCACGCCAAGCAGCTCGTCGACCTCTACCGCCGCTCCGGCCGCGACGCCGGGCACCCGGACGAGCGGCTGCAGGTCGGCATCACGAGCCACTTCTACGTCGGCGAGACCCACGAGCAGGCGCTGGAGGAGTTCTTTCCCTACTACCGGCGCTACCTCGCACCGGAGACCAACAACGGACGCGGCTGGCGCGTCGACGAGGCATCGATGCGACAGATGGCCGCGCGCCGCGGCGCGCTCATGGTCGGCGGGCCCCGCGAGGTCGTCGAGAAGATCCTCGACCTCGCCGGCGAACTCGGAGCCGACCGCTTCCTCGGACAGGTCGACCCGGGCGGCATACCCGCCGACATGGTCCGGGCCTCGATCGCCCGCTTCGGCGACACCGTCGCCCCCGCCGTCCGCCACATCCTCAACTGAACCCAACAGGAGAACCATGAACGTCACCGTCTTCGGCGCGACCGGAGCCATCGGCCGCCTCACCGTCGCCGAGCTCCAGGACCGCGGCCACACGGTCACCGCCTACGTCCGCAACCCGAACAAGATCCCCGATACGTGGGGCGATGACGTGCGCGTCGTGGTCGGCGAGATGTCCGACGCCGCAGCCATCGATGCTGCTGTCCAGGGTGCGAACGCTGTCGTGAGCGCGCTCGGCCCGAGCATGGACCGCAAGGCCACCGGCACGCCGCTGGTCGCCGGCACCCGGCACATCCTCGACGCGATGGACCGCCACGGCGTCCGCCGCTACATCGGCCACGCCACCCCGGCGATCCTCGACCCGCAGGAGAAGCCGACCCCCGTCACCAGGCTGATCCGCTTCATGCCGCGCACCTTCATGCCCCGCGCCTACGAGGAGATCGTCGGCATGACCGACCCGGTCAAGGCCTCCAACCTCGACTGGACCATCGTGCGCTTCATCCGCCCCACCGACAGACCGAGGACCGGCACGGTGCGCTCCGGGTTCTTCGGAACCGACAAGCTCGGGTTCGCTGTCTCGCGCGCCGACATCGCCGCCTTCACCGCCGCGCAGGTCGACGACACCCGCTACATCGGCCGCGCGCCCGCGATCAGCAGCTGACCGGGAGGCCCATCATGGACATCGCGCTCTGGATCGTCTCCGGCGTCCTCGCCGCCGCCTACGTGCTGGCCGGGACGATGAAGACCTTCCGCCCCCAGGAAAAGCTCGCTGATCTGCCGTGGACGCAGCACTACAGCGCAGGCACGGTCAAGTTCATCGGCATCGCGGAGCTCCTCGGCGGCATCGGACTGATCCTTCCCTGGCTGACCGGCATCGCTCCCGTGCTGACGCCGCTCGCCGCCAGCGGCCTGGCCCTCGTCCAGGCGCTGGCGATCATCCACCACCTCCGACACGGCGAGCGGAAGCCCCTGCCGATGAACGCAGGTCTCCTGCTGGCAGCCCTCTTCGTCGCGGTCTTCCGATTCGCATCCCTCTGACCCCAGCACACCGCTACAGGAAGAAGACCATCATGACCATCGCCATCATCGGAGCCACCGGTAAGTACGGCGGCCACGTCATCGACGCCCTCCTCGAGCGCGGCGTCACACCTTCGGACATCCTCGCCCTCGGCCGCGACGGCGGCCGCCTGGAAGCTCTGGCCTCCCGCGGCCTGCGCACCGCACCACTCGACCTCGACGACGCAGCAGGCACCGCCGAGACCCTCCGGGGAGCAGACAAGCTGCTGCTCGTGTCGATCGGAGCACCCGGTGCGGCCCTCGCACCCCGCACCGCAGCCATCGACGCCGCGACCGCTGCCGGAGTGCCCCACATCGTCTACACCTCCGCGCTCGGCGCGCCCACCACGACCTTCGCGCTGGCCGCCGAGCACAAGGCCACCGAGGACGTCATCACCGCCTCGGGCATGTCGGCGACGTTCCTGCGCAACGGCTGGTGGACCGAGAACCTGCAGCAGGACTTCGAGACCGCCCGCGCCCGCGGCGTCATCGCCAACAGCATCGGAGACGGCCGCCTGGCCACCGCGACCCGCCGCGACACGGCCGAGGCCGCCGCCGTCGTCCTCACCACGCCCGGGCACGAGGGGCACGCGTACGAACTCTCCGGCGACACTGCTTGGAACTATGCGGAGTTCGCGCAGACCGCTCAGGACGTCCTCGGAACGCCGGTGCGCTACGAGCCGCTCACCCCCGAGCAGGAGCGCGACATGCTCCTCGGGGCCGGCCTGGACGAGGCGACCGTCGGATTCCTCGGCGTGCTCCACCAGGGGATGCGCGAGGGAAGTCAGGCCATGACAACCGGGGAGCTGTCTCGACTGATCGGGCGGCCCACTACACCAATGGCCGATACCCTCAGCGCCTGGAACTAATCAGGTCAATCCGATGTGCCGCGCCGGCTTACTCGGCGCGGCACACCGCACCGCAGACGTTAAAGCGCAAAACGAAATTCCACGACATCGCCGTCGACCATGACGTAGTCCTTGCCCTCCATGCGAACCTTGCCGGCGGCCTTGGCAGCGTTCATCGAGCCGGCGGCGACCAGGTCGTCGAACGAGACGACTTCGGCCTTGATGAAGCCCTTCTGGAAGTCGGTGTGGATGACTCCGGCCGCCTCGGGTGCAGTGGCGCCCTTCCTGATCGTCCAGGCGCGCGCCTCTTTGGGCCCGGCCGTGAGGTAGGTCTGCAGGCCGAGGGTGTCGAACCCGACGCGCGCCAGTGCGTCGAGCCCCGGCTCGTCGACGCCCATGTCGGCCAGCATCTCGGCTCGCATCGCCAGTGCGTCCTCGTCGTCGCCCAACTCGACGAGCTCGGCCTCGGCCTTGGCGTCGAGGAAGATCGCCTCCGCGGGTGCCACCAGCTCGCGCATGCGCGACTTGAGGTCCTCATCCTGCAGCTCGTCGGCGTCACAGTTGAAGACGTAGAGGAACTTCTTGGCGGTCATCAGGTGCAGCTCGCGCAGCAGCTCCAGGTCCAGGCCCGCGCGCAGCACTCCGGTGCCGGCGCTGAGCGCCTCCTGGGCCTTCTTGGCCTCCTCGAACAGCGGCGTCAGAGCCTTGTCCTTCTTGGCGTCCTTCTCCAGACGAGGCAAGGCGTTCTCGACCGTCTGCAGATCGGCCAGCACCAGCTCGATCGAGATGGTCTCGATGTCGTTGGCCGGATTCACGTCACCGTCGACGTGCGTGACGTCCTCGTCGCGGAACACCCGGGTGACCTGGCAGATCGCATCCGACTCGCGGATGTGGGACAGGAACTTGTTGCCCATGCCTTCGCCCTCGGACGCGCCGCGGACGATGCCCGCGATGTCGACGAACTGCACCGTCGCGGGAAGGATCCGCTCCGAGCCGAAGATCTCGGCGAGCTTGGCCAGACGATCGTCGGGCACACCGACGACACCCACGTTCGGTTCGATCGTCGCGAACGGATAGTTCGCCGCGAGGACGTCGTTCTGGGTCAGTGCGTTGAAGAGGGTCGACTTGCCCGCGTTGGGAAGTCCGACGATGCCGATCGAGAGAGCCACAAGAGGCAATCGTAGTCGGCGACGAACCACCGATAGCCTGCAGCCATGAGCGTCATCAAGATCAATGCGATCACGGTCCCCGCAGACGCCGGCGACACCTTGGCCGACCGCTTCGCTGCGTCGTCGCACGGAATGAAGGGGGTTGCCGGGTTCGAGGGTTTCGAGCTGCTCAAGCCCACCGACGACCGAACCACGTGGCTGGTCATCACCCGGTGGGCGGACGACGAGTCGTTCCAGGCGTGGCGTTCGTCCGAGGCGTTCGGTCGCAGCCACGGGCACGACGGCGGCGCCGGGACCGGCGGGAGCTCCGGACGCGTGGGCGTCGCCCCCGAGCTGTGGTCCTACGAAGTCGCGCTGACCCGCCCCTGACGCGTCAGCCGGAAGGCGCGCAGTCGGGCGTCGTACCAGTCGTCGCGCAGACCGAGGTCGGTCATCGCGAGTCTGGCGCAGACCGCTTGCGACGGACCGTTGTCCGGCGCGGTCACGGCGAACACCTCGGTCAGCCCCGCATCGAAGCCACGTGCAGCCATCGCCGTGCCCGCTTCCGTGGCGTAGCCGTGACCCCACATCGACGGCAGCAGGTGCCACCCGATCTCGAAGTCGTCCCGGTCGAACCCCGCACTGGCCGGCAACGGCACCAGCATCGTGATCCCGGCGAACTCGTCGGCCGGCGTCTCGATCACGAACACCCCCGCCCATGACTGGGCTCCTCCGCGCGTGGCATACCGCTCGACCCGCGCAACCGCTTCGTCGCGCGATGTCATGGCCTGACCGTCACCGCTCCACCGAGCGACGCGCGGATCGCTGAACAGCGCGAAGATCGAGTCGACGTCGGTCTCGACCACCGACCGGACGCGCAGTCGCTCGGTCTCGATCATCGCGTCAGCGTAGCCGTCGGTCCGCGGACGGCGCCGCGACGTGGGCCCGGACGTTTCTGTCCGACCCGGCGCGCACGATAAGGACATGGACGCCTTCCCCCTCCTGTTGACCGCAGTTCTGGCCCTCGGTGCCGGGCTGGCCATCGGCCTGCTCGCCGGCCGCCGCAGCTCCGGCGCCGTCGACCTCACTGCAACGGCGCGCGCCGTCGACCCCGTCAAGCAGAGCCTCGACCGATTCGAGGAGCGCATGCGCGATCTGGAGCACAGCCGGATCGAGTGGCACGCGCAGCTGCGCGAACAGGTCGAGGCGGTCCGACTGACCAACGACTCGTTGCGCAAGGAGACAGCCTCGCTGGCCACGGCCCTGCGCAGACCCCAGGTGCGCGGACGATGGGGCGAGATGCATCTGAAGCGCACCGCCGAGCTGGCCGGAATGCTCGAGCACTGCGACTTCGACCTCCAGGTCAGCACCTCGACGTCCGACGACTCCGTGCTGCGTCCCGACATGGTGGTCAGACTCGCCGGCGGCAAGTCGGTCGTCGTCGACTCCAAGGTGCCTCTCGATGCCTACCTCGACCTGGTGACGTCCGAGGACGGAGCGGACGAGCACCTGGCCCGTCACGTGCGCCAGGTCCGCGCCCATGTCGACCAGCTGGCCGGCAAGGCGTACTGGGAGCGGTTCGACACCTCGCCGGAGTTCGTCGTGCTGTTCGTCCCGGGCGAGGCGATCCTGTCCGCCGCGCTCGAGGCCGAACCGGCCCTGCTCGAGTACGCGTCCGCCAAGAAGGTCGTGCTGGCGACGCCGACGACGCTGATCGCGTTGCTGCGCACCGTCGCCTACGCGTGGACCCAGGAGAAGCTGGCCGAGAACGCCCGACAGATCTGGACCGAGGCTCGCGAGCTGTACGACCGAGTGGGCACGGTCAGCGACCACATCGACAGGCTGGGTCGCTCGCTGGAGAGCAGCGTCAAGGCGTACAACGACGCCGTCGGGTCCATCGAGTCGCGATTCCTGGTCTCCGCGCGGCGGATGGCGACGCTGCAGGTGTCCACCGAAGCGGTCGAATCGCCGAGAATCGTGGAGACGACACCCCGCCCGGTGACGGCACCGGAGCTGCTCGAAGGGTTACGGTCGTAGACATGACGCATCCGGCGTCCGACCCGACATCGCCACAGATCCGCTCGTCCTCCGGGCTCGCGGCCGAGGACCTGTCGGTCCGCGGCATGATCGTGGTGTCAGCAGCCTCGATGGCATCGATCTCGGTGCTGGACAGCATCGACGGCCACGCCGGCGCGGTGTTCTCCCTGGGCTTCGCCCTGGTCGTGGTCACCGTGGCGCTCGCGGTCGACGTCCGCAACCTGTTCGCCGCCGGAGTGCTCCCACCTGTGCTGCTGCTGGCCAGCCTGTTGGCCTTGTGCATCGTCCGACCCGAGAGCGTCGCGGTGGACGGTGTGGCCGAGAACGCGAGCCTGGTCACCAGGTACATCGCGTCCGTCGTCGACCACGGGCTGACCCTGGTCGTCGGCCACGGGCTCGCGCTGGCCACGATCGGCTGGCGCATCGCCCGAGGAGTCTGATGTCCACGATCGACGACGTCGGTCGCATCGCGATGACGTTTCCGAACGTCACCGAGAAGCTCGCCTGGGGGAATCGGACCTGGCGGGTCGACGACAAGACGTTCGTCTGGGACCGCCCGCTGCGCGAGAAGGATCGTGCCGAGCTCGGCGCCGCTGCTCCTGACGGTCCCACGATGGGGGTGCACACCGAGGACCACAGCGAGAAGCAGGCGCTGCTCGCGGCCGACCCCGATGTCTTCTTCACGATCTCGCACTTCGACAAGTACGCGATGGTTCTGGTGCGCCTGGACGCCGTCGACACCGAACGCCTGACCGAGATCATCGAGGATGCCTGGCTCAGCCGAGCGCCGCGCAAGCTGGCCGCCGAGTACCTGGCCGACTGACGGCTCGCCGGACCGGGCATCATGAAGCCCATGGATCAGAACGCGTTGCAGTTCGCCTGGTTTCGCCACGAACGGTCCCCCAAGGGCGACGTGTACCATCCACAACCGCTCGCTGCATCAGCGTGGAACGCCGAACAGATCCACGGCGTCGCCGTGAGCGGCCTGCTGGCCCGCGAAGTCGAACAGGCGGTCGTCGCCACGGGTCGCACCGACCTGGTTCCCGCCCGATTCCAGCTCGACATGTTCCGGCCCGCCAAGATGGCCGCCACGACGACGCACGTCGAGGTGGTTCGCGAGGGTCCCCGGCTGATGCTGCTCGACGCGGAGTTCCGACAGGACGGAACGACCGTCGCGCGCGTCAGCGTCACATACCTCAAGCCGACGGCCCAGCCCGAGGGCGAGGTGTGGTCGCCGCCCGAGTCCGACCGGCCGACACCCCCACCCCGCGAGATGTTGCCACCCGCGGGCGACTTGCACGTGCCGTTCTTCACCAGCACCGAGGGCTGGTCGGACGACTTCCGCGCTCACCAGAACGGTGGCCGCCACCAGACCTGGCAGACCGCGATCCCGCCGGTCGCCGGCGAGGAGTGCACACCGTTCCAGGCCGTCGCGTCGATCGCCGATGCGACCAGCATGACGACCAACTGGGGCAGCAACGGCGTCGAGTTCATCAACACCGACGTCGGCCTCGCGCTGTCCCGTCCGGCCGTCGACAATCGGATCGGACTGCGGGCCAGTGACCACATCAGCCGCGACGGACTGGCCGTCGGGGTCGCCGAGGTCTACGACACCGAGGGAATCATCGGCGTCGCCACGATCACGGCGGTGGCCAACACCCGACGGACTGTCGACTTCTCGAACGCCGAGTACGAGAACCCGCCGTCGTCCCCGGGAGCCTGAGGGTCTGACGACCCGGCCCGGGAGCTGTCGCCCTCCACCGCACGCCGACGGTTCCCAGAACCCACCGTCCGATCCTGCTCGCGACGCCCACTACAGTGAAGCGTTCGTTACTTCGACAACCAGAGGTACTGCGCGATGACGTCGGCCCCAGCGACGGGTGCTCGCAACCAGCACCGTCCGGCATTCATCGCCGTCATGACGCTGGTGTCGGTCGCGCTCGGCACGTCAGGGGCTCCGGCCGCGTTGTACGGCACGTATGCCGAGAAGTGGCACTTCGAGGAGATCACCACGACTCTGATCTTCTCGGTCTACGCCGGCGCGGCACTGATCGCCGTGCTGGTAACGGGATCGATCTCCGACCGATACGGCCGTCGACCCGTCCTGATCAGCGCGATCGTGCTGATCCTGGCCGGACTCGTGCTGTTCATGACGGCCTCCGGCGTCGGTGCACTGCTGGTCGCCCGCACGTTGCACGGCTTGGGCATCGGCGCCACCGTCGTCGCCTCGTCGGCTGCCCTGCTGGACCTGCGCCCCGACGACGGCGCACGCACCGGCCGCACGACGGGCGTGTCGTTCAACTTCGGCATCGCCGTCATCGTGATCGCCACGGGCTGGCTGGTCGACCACGGCCCACGTCCGCTGGTCACGCCGTTCGCCGTCCTGACAGCGATCTTCGTGGTGCTGCTGATCGCGGTCGTCGTGATGCCCGAGCCGCACGCCACCGACCGCGCCACCTCGCTGCACGTCGCGCGCCCACAGGTGCCGCCGTCGATCCGGGCCTCGTTCCGGTTCTCCGTGCTGGGTGCGATGGCCGCCTGGTCGGTCCTCGGCGTCTTCTTGTCCCTCTATCCCACGATCGCGTCCCGCTCGATCGGGGCCGACAACGTCCTGTTCGGCGCCGCAGTCGTCGGCATCTCGGCCGCGGCCGGCGGAGTCGCGATGGCAATCACGGGGACGTGGGACGCCAAGCGTACGGCCATGACAGGCGACTTCGGCACCGCCGCGTTTCTCCTCCTCGCCATCCCCGCGGTGCACTCGGGACACGCCTGGGCGGTCGTGGCCGATGCCACGGCGTTGGGCGCGTTCTTCGGCATGGCGTTCGGCAGCTCCCTGCGCCACCTGATGGAGCGGGTGCCGCCCGAGCACCGTGGCGAGGTGATGTCGGCGTTCTACGTGATGGCGTACAGCGCCATGGCGATGCCGACGATCTTCGTCGGGTGGGCCGCCACCCAGTGGAGCGCAGAAGACATCTTCGGACCGTTCATGGCGCTGGTCGCGACGGCCTGCGTGACCGCCGGGTGGTTGGGTCTGAGGTCCGGCGAAGACGAGTGACCGAGCCCAGGTCGATCCGGCGTCAGGTCAGACCGGCAGCCTTCATGTCCTTGCGCAGCTCAGGCGGCAGGGCGAACGTCAGGCTCTCATCGGCCGTCCGTACGGCGTCGGCGTCGGGGTGCCCGTTCTCGGCCAGATAGACCAGCACGTCCTGCACCAGGTCGTCGGGTACCGACGCTCCCGACGTCACGCCGACCCGGTCGACACCGTCGAGCCACGACGGGTCGAACTCGCTCACGTCGTCGATCCGGTACGCCGCCTTCGCTCCGGCGTCGAGCGCGACCTCGACCAGCCGCACCGAGTTCGAGGAGTTCGCCGAGCCCACGACGATGACCAGATCGGCCTCCTTCGCGATCTCCTTGACCGCGACCTGACGGTTCTGCGTGGCGTAGCAGATGTCGTCGGACGGCGGATCCTCCAGCTGCGGGAACTTCTCACGCAACCGGCGGACCGTCTCCATCGTCTCGTCGACGCTCAGCGTGGTCTGCGACAGCCACGAGAGCCGGGCGTCGGGGGGGAACTCCAGGGCATCGACGTCGTCGGGGTGCTCGACCAACGTGATGCTGTCGGGAGCCTCACCGGCGGTGCCCTCGACCTCCTCGTGACCGGCGTGCCCGATCAGCAAGATGTGCTTGCCCTCCGCGGCGAACCGCTTCGCCTCGTGATGCACCTTGGTGACCAGGGGGCACGTGGCGTCGATGGTCTTCAGGTTCCGCTCGGCGGCCTCGGCATGGACCGCAGGCGACACGCCGTGAGCGGAGAACACCACGGTCGAACCAGGCGGGACCTCGTCGAGCTCTTCCACGAAGATCGCGCCACGGTCGGCCAAGATGTTGACGACGTGCTTGTTGTGGACGATCTGCTTGCGCACGTAGACCGGCGCGCCGTACAGGTCGAGCGCCTTCTCGACCGTGATGACCGCCCGGTCGACCCCGGCGCAGTATCCGCGCGGGTCGGCCAGCAGAACGCTCCCGCCAACGGGCGGCATCCCCAGATCCACGTGCGACGTCATACCGCCAGTCTAGGGTGTGGGCCATGGCCCTGCAGACCTCGCCGGACTCCCCCGCTGCGCTGCGCACCATATCCTCCGCGGTCGGCGACTGGGTCAACCGACTGGGGGCGGTGTGGGTCGAGGCCGAGGTCACCGAGCTGCGACGCAGGCAGGGCACGTGCTTCCTGACGTTGAAGGACCGCATGGCCAACGTCGTCGCGAGTGCGACGTGCCATGTGGCAGTCCTCGATGCCGTGCCCGCGCCGGTCGGCCCCGGAGCCCATGTCGTCGTCCAGGCGAAGCCGGCCTACTACGTGCCCCGCGGGTCGTTCGCGCTGGAGATCCGCGAGATCCGCCTGCAGGGCGAGGGCATCTTGGCCGCTCGGCTCGAGCAGCTCAAGCAGGCGCTCGCGGCCGAAGGGTTGTTCGCGGCCGAGCGCAAGCGGGCGCTGCCGTTCCTGCCTCGCGGCATCGGTCTGATCACGGCGCGCGACTCAGCAGCCGAACGCGACGTGCTGGAGAACGCGCGCCGCCGCTGGCCCGGAGTACGGTTCCTGATCCGGCACACGACGATGCAAGGCCCCGACAGCGCGCGCGACGTGATCCACTCCCTCGGTGTCCTCGACGCCGACGACACGGTCGACGTCATCGTGATCAGCCGCGGCGGAGGTTCGTTGGAGGACCTGCTGCCGTTCTCCGACGAGGGACTCGTGCGGGCCGTCACAGCGGCGACGACACCGGTCGTCAGCGCGATCGGCCACGAGCAGGACGTCCCGCTGCTCGACCTCGTCGCCGACGTTCGAGCCTCCACTCCCACCGACGCTGCCAAGATCGTGGTCCCCGACGTCGGAGACGAGCTGCGGGGGCTGGCACACGCTCGTGACCGGATGCGCCGCACGATCCGCGGTCTCGTCGATCGCGAACGCCACGCGCTGGACCAGATCCGGTCGCGCCCGGTCCTGTGGGCCCCTACGACTCTGATCGACGCCGAACGCGCGACCGTCGCCGAGCAGCGTGACCGCGCACGCCGGTCGGTGCGCGATCGCCTGGCCCGAGCCAACGACGAAATCGGCCACCACCTGGCGCGCGTTCGAGCACTGTCACCGCTGGCCACCCTCGAACGCGGCTACTCCGTCACCCAGCTGCCGGACGGGACCGTCGTCACGCGGCTCGAGCAGGCACCACCCGGCACCGTCCTGACCGTGAAGCTGACCGACGGCGCACTGACCGTGCGGACCGTCGAGGAGGAGACCTCGTGAGCGAACCCGAACGACCTGAGCTGACGTACGAGCAAGCACGCGACGAGCTGATCGCCACGGTGCAGAAGCTCGAGGCGGGCGGCACGACACTCGAGGAGTCCCTCGCGCTGTGGGAACGCGGCGAGCAGCTGGCCGCGATCTGCCAGCAGTTCCTCGACGGCGCCCAGAAGAAGCTCGATTCCGCCACCGAGGCGGTGTCCGAGCAATAACATCGTGCGCATGCTTTCTCGCGCATGCGCAGCGACCGCCTTCGCCGCGGCCATCGTCCTCCTTGCCGGCTGCGACTCATCCGAGAAGGGCGCTACGGGCATCGACGTGTCCGATCGCTCCGGGGCGACCCCCGTCGAGGAGTCCGGCTCCGTCCTGGACTTGTGCGACTCCCTCGACACCGAAGGCATCGGCGCCGCCGCCGGGTTCACTCCCAAGTCCGTCATCGGCACGGTGCAGGCCAATCAGCTGATGTGCGCCGTTTCACCCCTTGAGTCCCTCGACGTCGAAGCGGCGTCCGCGGCAGCCGGTACCAGCGACGACCGGATCGTCATGGTCATCCGCGACCTCGACGGTCCAGCAGCTTTCTCAAAGCTCGTCGCTGACGCCGAAGAACTCGTCTCGATCTCCGACGGCTCATGGTCGGTCGAGAGCTTCACCACGCCGACCGGCGAGGGTCGACTGACCTCCGGCCCGCTGGCCGGGTCGGCAGCGATCGGCGTGGGCGACGCGGCCGCCGTCATCACGTACGTCGTCGGCGGCGAGACCACCGACAACGGCGTCCTGCGCGGCATCGCCGAAGTCGTCGCCGGCTCCGACGGGATGCGCAAGCCCCTCACCGAAGAGCTTCTGCTCGCCGACGAGGACAACCCGTGTCATCGCTTGCGCCCTGATATTGCCGCCGAGATCCTCACCGACGAGCTCGAGGTCGAGATGACGGGGACGTGGGGCATGGGCATGGCCTCGTGCACGTGGAGCCGCGAAGACGGCACCACGTTGGCCGACATCTCGACGATGGCCGTTTCGGGCCAAAAAACCGCCGAAGCCATCGATGGACCGGAAGGCTCGATCTTCGAAGGTCTCGGACGCCAGATCGTCGAGCGATACCGAAGCCTGGAAAGCGCCTACGCCGGTGCGGACTCCGCCGAGCCCGTCGATGATCACCCCGAGCTCGGCGCAGGTGCGTTCTACTCCCGCGACGACACAGCACACGGGGTCGTGTTCGAGCATGACGGTCTGGTCTGGTGGTCCTTGATCTACTGGGACGCCGAGACGTGGGCCGAGCTACCTGCCATCATCCTCGCCAAGGACTTCCTCGACGGATGAGGCGTCCGGCCGAGCGCGGCCGGCGCAGTGAATCGGGCTAGCGCAACGAATCGATGTAGGTCTCGAGCTCGCTTTGATCGACAGTGCCCGTGACCATCGTCGTGATGTCCTCTGACGACGTCAGGTACGTGATGCGCTCTGCGGGACCGACGTGCACCGACCACACTCGGTCCAGCACCTTGGCCGAACCGAGCGGCTCGCTGTCCTCGGCGACCGAGTCCAACAACGTCTGCTCGGACTCCGACGACTGTTCGAGCCCGATGAAGCGGTCATCAGGACCCAGGATGAACAGCCGCCAGCGTTGCGTCGACGGATCGAAGCGCGCCGACGTGGCCACCCAACCCTCCGGCAGTTCGTCCGGTGCGAGGACCTGGTAGTCGGCCATCTCTCGCGCGTCCGTCGCGACCGGCGCCCAGTCGACGGGACGCGTGACGTTCTCCGGCTCGGAGGTCAGGAGCTGGCCCACCCCGTAGAGCGCCAGCACGAGGATGCCCAGGACGGCGACGGACCGGACGATGTCTCCGAGGTCGGGGTTCCCGCGCGAACTGGCCACCGCGCCATGGTACGGACCGGCCGACTGATCGGCCGACAGCAGGTGAACGCTCGGTTAGACTCGAACGTAGTGATCCCCTCAGACGCCGCGACCCCCTATGCGGTCCCCCGCCTCGTTCCCGCCTTGAACATCGCCGCCAAGGTGGTCATGGTGCTCCTCTTGATGTCGGCACTGATCGACGCCGGTTCGGTGAACCTGGAGGGCAAGGCCGCATCCGCGCGAGCGGTGTCGTACCCGCTGCTGGCGTTCGCGCTGCCGACCTACTGGTACCTGAACCGTCGCGATCGTCCGTACCCGTGGGTCGTCGACCTGATGATCACGATCCCGTGCTTCAGTGACCTGCTCGGCAACCGGATGAACCTGTACGACGACATCTGGTGGTTCGACGACCTGCTGCACTTCGTGAACACCGGTCTGCTCGCCGGCGCCGTCGTGTTGTTGACGAAGCGGCCGACGACTCCGCTGCTGGAGACGATCGAGCGCGGGTTGGTGACCGGCGTGACGGCGGCGCTGATCTGGGAGATCGGCGAGTACTTCGCGTTCTTGAACAAGTACAGCGCGACCGGTGCACCGTATGCGGACACCCTCGCGGACATGGCGCTGGGCGCCACCGGATCGGTGCTGGCGGCGATCCTGATCCACCGGATGTGGCAGCGCGAGTACGACGACCCCGTCGAGCTCACCGCCGACGTCTCGGTCCGTTAGGTACCGATAGGATCCGGTCGTGGAGTCGCTCAAAGTCGCCGAACAGGCCCCTGACCGCAACCTTGCCCTGGACCTGGTGCGCGTCACCGAGGCCGGAGCGATGGCCGCCGCCCGCTGGGTCGGGCGTGGCGACAAGAACGGAGCCGACGGTGTCGCGGTCAACGCGATGCGGGCGCTGATCAACACCGTGGAGATGAACGGTGTCGTGGTGATCGGCGAGGGCGAGAAGGACGAGGCGCCGATGCTGTTCAACGGCGAACAGGTCGGCGACGGAAACGGCCCGGACTGCGACGTCGCGGTCGACCCGATCGACGGCACCACGCTGACGGCCAAGGGGATGCCCAACGCGATCAGCGTCATGGCGGTGGCGCCCCGCGGCTCGATGTACGACCCGTCGGCCGTGTTCTACATGGAGAAGCTGGTCGCCGGGCCCGAGGCCGCCGAGTACGTCGACATCCGCCTGCCTGTGGCCGAGAACATCGCCCGGGTCGCCAAGGCCAAGAACATCAACGCCGGTGACGTCACGGTGTGCGTCCTGGACCGCCCCCGCCACGCGGGCATCGTCGAGGAGATCCGTGCGGCCGGTGCGCGCATCAAGTTCATCAGCGACGGCGACGTCGCGGGCGCGATCACAGCCGCCCGCCCCGACACCGGGGTCGACCTGCTGATCGGCACGGGCGGAACCCCGGAGGGCATCATCACGGCCTGTGCGATCAAGGCGATCGGTGGAGTGATCCAAGGACGTCTCGCGCCGGTCGACGACGACGAGCGCCAGCGCGCGATCGATGCAGGCCACGACTTGGAGCGCATCTTGAGCACCGACGATCTCGTCGCTGCCGACGACTGCTTCTTCGTCGCCACCGGGATCACCGACGGTGAGCTGATGCACGGGGTCCGCTACGGCACCGGCCGTGCCGTCACCGAGTCGATCGTGATGCGGTCACGTTCCGGCACGATCCGCAAGATCACCAGTGAGCACCAGCTGAGCAAGCTCAAGGCGTACTCCAGCATCGACTACGAGCACTGATCGACTCAGGAGCGCAGCACGGGCACCGACCGGACGGGCAGCCCTGGCTACTTGACCTCCATGTCGAACAGCACCTTGTCACCGTCGATCGAGGTGACCGTGACGTCGACGTCGTACTCCTGTCCGTCGCCGGTCATCACGCACGTCACGGTGGCGTCGACCTTGGCAGCAAGATCCTCGGGGCAGGAGACGTCGCCGACTTGGTCGAGCTCGGAACCGAACTTCTCCGAGATCTGCTGCTCGACGTCCTGCTGGTCCACGACATCGGCTCCGCAGGCGCTCAGTGCGATCAGAGCCGCCGTGGCGATCCCGGCACGGATCGCCAGGCGACGAGGTTGATTCGGGGTCATGACAACTCCTTCGAACAGGTAGTTGCGCCCGAGATCGCGGTTCAACGTACTGCATGGATGCCCGGTTCGGCGACCCCATCTTCTTCTCGCCTGTGTACGAGTCGAGGTCCCAGGTCGTGCATGACGGCACGGGGCGGATTCTGCCCCGGGCGACCGGTCTTCGTGGCATGGTCGTGCCATGTCACGAAGCGCGGGATTGATCGCGGCGGTCGTCCTCGCTCTGGTCGGCCTGATGGCGCTGACCGACGGATCGACCAAGCCGTCCGTCGACGCCGCCGTCGCCCCCGCACCGCCGACCGAGTCCTCGGATGCCCCGTCTCCCAGCACCCCGACCACGAGCTCACCCCCGACCGTGACGAGCCGCGCTCTCGAAGGACTTCGGACCGTCGACCGCGATCCCGCCGGCATCCCGCCGTACGACCGAGACGCGTTCGGTCCCGCCTGGGCCGACGTCGACCGGAACGGCTGCAACCAACGCGACGACGTGCTCCTGCGCGATGTCCAGCCGGGCACGGTGGTGACGCAGCGGCAGGGGCGCTGCGACCACGACGTCCTGGCCGGGACGTGGATCGACCCCTACACGGGGCGAACGCAGACCTTCACCGACTTGAAGGACCCGAAGCAGTCGGTCGCGATCCAGATCGATCACGTCGTGCCGCTCGCCGAGGCGTGGCGGTCCGGCGCCGGCTCGTGGTCACCCGAGCGCCGACGCGACTATGCGAACGACGTGAGCAACCTGCTGGCCGTCGACGGGCCGACGAACCAGAGCAAGGGCTCGTACGATCCGGCGTCCTGGAGGCCGCGGGCGGCGTTCCAATGCGCATACGCGACCCGCTGGATCGACGTGAAGCGGCGCTGGGACCTCGGCGTCGACCCCAGCGAGGCTCGGGCGCTGACCGAGATGCTCGCGACCTGCTGAGCCAGGTGGCGCAGTAATGTCAGTCCATGAGTGAGATCGCCGTCGTCACCGGAGCCGCCCGGGGGATCGGGTTCGCCGTCGCAGAAGAGCTGGTGGCACGCGGTTACCGCGTGCTGGTGACCGACCTGAACGCCGAAGCAGCGCAGGCCGCCGCCGAGCGACTGGGACACGGTTGTTGGGCCGTTGCCCAGGACGTCGCCGACCTCGACGGACACCGAGCGGTGGCCGACGAGGCTGCGACTCGAGGACGACTGACCGTCTGGGTCAACAACGCGGGCGTCCTGTTCGCGGGCGACGCCTGGACGCACACCGACGCGCAGGTCGAGACGATCCTCGACGTCAACATCAGGGGCGTCATCGGTGGCTGCCGTGCCGCGATCGACGCGATGGAGGACGGCGGCCGCATCTTGAACATCGCCTCGATATCGGCGCTCACTCCGGTGCCGGGTCTGGCGCTGTACGCCGCCACGAAAGCCGCAGTCCTGTCGTTCACGACCTCGCTCCAAGGCGACCTCGACCATGCCGGGCTGGAGATTCGCGTCCGCGCCCTGTGCCCAGACGTCGTCGGCACGGCCATGGTCGACGACGTGGCCCACGACTCCGGGGCCGCGATGCTGTTCTCGGGCCCTGCACCGATCGGTACGGCCGAAGTGGCCAGGGCCGGCCTCGACCTGTTGGACAGCCACCAGGTCTTCCGGGTGATCCCCCGGTGGCGGGGACCCGTCGCTCGCAGTGCTGCTCTCGCTCCGGCTCTCGGGCTCAAGGCGCTGGCGGCCATGCGGACCATCGGCGACCGTCGGCAGCGCCGGAATCGATCACGCTGACGTCATACCGATGCGAGCAGCTCTCGCAGCTCGGCGTAGTGCCGTTCGGCCGCCGCCTCGTCGAACATCGAGGTGTCGGCCATGGTGTAACCGTGCGGCGCACCGCGGTACACCGACGTGCGGTG
>Ga0180217_1001935_pt1 | contig 20571 bp, 18 predicted proteins | sample eDN3rd37CBELigOP_FD_128521 | JGI IMG/M metagenome (GOLD analysis project Ga0180217, IMG submission 128521) | Enriched Organic Plus compost microbial communities from Emeryville, California, USA - eDNA 3rd pass 37_C BE-Lig OP (version 2) (version 2) ... | reverse complement strand
TGAGGGTGCTCACGATCGCCTGAAATGGCTGCTCACGCTGGCGCGAAATCGCTGCTCACGATCCTCTGAAATCCGTGCTCACGATGCGGTGAAATCCTTGCTCACCATTCCGCGAAATACGCACGCAGGCTGCCGGAGAGGGCGAGGAGGTGCATGGATCGGCCATTGCGGAGAGATTCGGCGCACGACGATAGCAGCTTGCGCGGCCAAGCCCATTGACCTGTGAGGATTGTTACGTGTTATCTCGTTCCTGGAACCGGGCGCACCCGGTTCTGGGGCGTGAGAACCCCACACAGAGCGGCGCAAGCATCCGCCGCTAACGATGCCTTCCCAACCTTACGGTCGGGGAGGCGATGGCGCATGTCCAGGGCGAAAGCCTAAAGGTCATCGCGGCCGACTCTGTGCGGCTTCTCAACTCCCCGGCCACCAGCGTGTTGCTGGTGGTCGTCTCAACCAAGGGAGTTGAAGCGATGGACCAGCCCTACAGCGTTCAGACTTACAGTGTCCTGGCCGATTGGCTGTCGAAATTCCACACCTGGCCCGAATTCATCCAAGCCCTCTGGATCGTCGCCATTCCCGTAACCGTGCTCGGCGTCACGTGGCTGACCATGCGGGCTTTGCGCGACCTCATCAGCCTCACGCGCACCAAGCGCCACTGGCGCGGCCACCTCATCTACGGCGTGTATCAAGACCCGCAGGGCCGCTGGATGATCTACTGGCACGACCGCCAGCCGCAGGAACTCGACTGGGCCAACCCGCCGCCGGAACTGATCGGACGAGGGGAGGTGATCCGTGGGGTGTTCAGGAGTGAGGGGGAGTGAGGCTCACACCCCATCGCGCCCCCGCCGTCATCCCCACACTCTCACCCGTCATCCCGCGAAGGCAGGGATCCATATCCGCCGACATCGCCAAAGAAGGCGAAACGCTCGGCGCTCGATCCTGAAGCGTCGTGTTTATGGATTCCCGCCTGCGTGGGAGTGACAGAGGAGTGTCTCCTTCAACGGCAGTGTCTCCGATCAGGATATCGAACGTTTCCTGGCTGCCTTTGATGGGCAACACATCCCGTCCATGTCCGAAGGAAGGGGCCGTCTCTCCAAAGAGTCCATATCAATCTCTCTCCCCGGCCGGCCTGAGCTGGAGAAGTTCTTCAACGAGTACGTCATCGAGCCGAGCTCCGATCCGGAGCGCTATGAGGCTCTCGGCGTGAGGATGCCGAACGGCATCCTTCTCTACGGCCCGCCTGGATCCGGGAAGAGCTACACCGTCGACAAGCTCAGGCGCGCGCTTGGTTGGTCCGCCTTCGAGATCGATCTGGGGGCCGTCGGAAGCCCCTTCATCCACCAGACGAGTGTCGCGCTCCGCAAGGTCTTCGAAGAGGCCAAGGCCGTCGCCCCCTCGCTCGTGGTGCTGGAGGAGATCGATGCCGTGGCGGCGGCCCGGGGACCGATGAGCCACGACCACAAGATCGAGGAAATCACCGAACTCCTGAAGCTGGTCGAGAAGGCATCCCAGAACGGGATCCTCGTGATCGCGACCACGAACCGCCGCGACGCGCTCGATCCGGCCATCCTCCGGCGCGGGCGCTTCGACCATTCGATCGAGATCGGCTACCCAGGCGCTGACGAGGTCCAGCTAGCCGTAAAACATATGCTGACAGAGCGTCGCCACGCAGACATGCCGAACCTGCCCAATATCGCCACGAAGCTGGCTGGACGCCCGATGAGTGATGTCGAGTGGGTAGTGAACGAAGCGGCGCGTCGGACAGCCCAGGCCAAGAGAGATGAGATCACCGAGTTCGATCTGATGGCGGCTGTGGCTCGTCTGGGCTGAGCTGGGTCACGTCACGCAATACGTCCGTGATGGTATAATCGGTAGCGACCTCTGCCTACTAACCCAGATCGGGTCCGGGTCTGGCTTGGTGGTGTCGCAGAAAGTCGCTGGGCTGTGCCGGTGCTCAGATAGTTCGGGGCGCTGAAATCAACTCCGTCTTAATCGACCTCTTCCAGATCTTAGCTCGTGGACGCTTAACCGTGCGCCGGCTGGAACGGACCTACGGCAAAGGAGTGGTCCGCCGCGAATACGACGCCCGGTCAGCGATCAGGTCTGAAGAGCATAGACGCCAGAAGGGATCCGGCTGCGCCAAGTACCTTATTCGCAGGCCAACGCCGGGCGCGCAGCCAGTCGTTAGCTCGGCACCTCAGTGCTTCCTGAGCCAGTCCAGGATATCTCCCACCGCAGAAACAAGTTTTTCTGGCGGCTGATTTCGATCGTTGAGAAGGTCAAACGAGCGGCGTGGCATCGGGCCAAATACAGTTTCGTAGTCGTTGCTGACGGCTTCCCATATCTCAGCGGCCGCTCCGCCTGTCGCTCCGATTGGAATGGGGGTCCGTGCCAATCTTCGGAGCATCTCGTATTCGGTGACCACTCCGTTGGCTGTCACCAGTGAGCCCTCGTCGAGCTTCACCCCGCCGATATAGACACAAACACCGGCTTGGTGGACGAGATCCTCCCGGTACCTCCGATAGTATTCCTGACGGTCCAGCCCTTCCGGGATGAGCTGCGGAAAAGGTCGCAGAAAGAGGCGTCGGTCAAGATTGGGGGCCTGTTCCTTGTAGAGTTCCCCAAGAGCGCCCGAAAGCACGGCGCTGCCGACGACAAGTCCGAAGCCTGAGACTATGCGGTACCCCCGCGCGGCTAGCAGCTCGCCCACACCACGGGAAACCTGTTCGATCCGAGGCCGCTCGTCGAGATGGCCAGCTGGAATGCTTTCTGGATAGCTTCCCGAAACCATCACGCTCGAGCCGGACAGCCGTCGCTCGACTGCACTCATGATCTCGTCGACCTCCTCCCAGTCATCTACAACGACGCATTGGATGCCGTAGTTCTGGAGGTCATCGACCCAGAGCTCGTGGCGGCGCTGCGCATACTCAAAGCTCGCCTTCGAGCCGCGCCCCTCGTAATCGCCTCGTTGGGGGCGTCGGACGATGGCGTAGTGGTCTCTAGGCGTGTCGTCGAAGGCCTCTCGGATCAAAGTGAAGAGATGCGAAAGATTAGGATCCGTAAAGGAAAAGCCGAGGAAGAGCATATGGCGGGAGACCAGATGCCCGTGCAAAAGGTTTAGGAACTCGCCACGCTTCCGCCTGTAGGCCTCATAGTCGCCTTTTGCTATCACCACGTCGGCGGGTACTGAGACACTCCCATGCATCTTGTAGAGGATGGCATGGGCTGCCGGGTTGTCGTGGGTGAGGTGCTTGTTCTCGGTCTTGACGTCGAGCTGCAGACGCTGTTCACGCCAAGCCCGTTCCAGTAGCTCATCGTAGTTAGTCGTCCAAATATGTCTGAGTGGAAGTCGGGCGAGGGTCCGGAGCAGCTCCGGAATGGGCTTCTCTACGCCGAGTTCCGCACTGATTACCCGGGCGAGTCGGTTCCGCGTCTTTCCTGCCTTGTTCAAGAAGTACTGGACGACGCCGGCGAGATCCGGCTCCTGATCAACATCAAGGCCGACTTCGGCCGCCATGTCCCGGACGAGCGCCTTCCAGCTCGGGTAGTTCGCCTTCATCGAGATGCCTGCGCCGACGAACAGGCCTGCGGAGCCACGGTCCAAGGCTTGAACGTACTCCTCAATGAATTTTTCACGACGCATCGTCGGGTTCTCCAAGGTCGTAAGAGTGTCTGCAGTCAGAGCTTGAGGTGGTACTAGCCAGGAAAGCCAACGGGATCAGCTACGATCCCGTTGGTGCGATGGCAGTCATGATCGGAGATCTTCTCATCGGCCGGCCTGGCGTGCCGCGGCAGCTACCCACGATGAGAAGTTGTCATACCCATTGTCATCGACCCAGTCATAGACCGAGAAGAAGCGGGAGAGCTTGAACGAGTCTCGCACCAGATACTTGGCTGCAGATGTCGGTACCGTATCGGCATCCGTATATGTCAACCATTGCCTGCCGTCCCAGTACACGGGCTTCAGCTTCCCGGTGCTGTCGTTCCAAGAATACCCGAGCCAATCGAACGGGTCAGGCCCCTTGATGGCAGTCTGCCTTGAAAGGTTCTTCAGCTGGTGGACGCGGACGCCGAACACGCCCATCCCTTGTTCGATGCTTTTCAGGATCTCATAGCGCACCCAATGACGCTGATAGGTCTCGGATCCGATGACCACGCAAGTCACCGAGCTGCCTACCATGCCCGCGTTGATGGCTCGCTTAACAGCGATGCTGCCTTCCGTTTTTGCCTTTTCTTCCAAGGAGCCGTCAAAGAAACCGGCAGCCTTCCGGGTCTCCTTGGTCACCCAGTGGTTCCTGACCTGCATCAGGCGCTGGATGTCGTTCTGGTAGTGAAAGCTGAAATAGACGCGCCTCGTTGGCTCGGCGACTGAACCGTACAACATGTGATAATCTGCTCAGGGTTGGAGGGTTCCAGCAGCAGCTCGCCGCCACTGGCTAAAGGGCATCGATTCCGTCCGATTATAGGTTTCCAGTATTGTTCGCGGTGGACGCGAGACCGTGAAACCGCGGATTTCCTCGTAGCTCACGAGTGGATAGAGGCCAAGGAACTCACGACCGCGGTATGGCGTGCTTGCGCTCAGGACGACTGGGAGAACCCCGACACGACCCTTTGCCGCGTCGAACCACCCAAGCTCCCAGCACATCCATTTTGACTGGTCAGCACTCTCCGAGTCCAGGAAGAGAAGGGTTTCGCTCAGTTTCATCTTTTCGCGGATGTAGCGAGCGTTTTCAGGCGTGACATTCGCACGATCCGTCTCAGGTGCTTCGATCCAGTCGCAAAACACCGTCAGGCTGAGATCCTCTGTCAGAATGGCATAGACGCCCAAGACGAGTTCCTCGTCCTTGATGGTCTGTGACAGGAAGATGTCATAGCGAGTTCGGTCCAGACGCGACTCCACCTTCAGGGCGCTTCGGACGGACATACCCTTCCGATTCGCTCGCCCCTGAGCCCGACGTCTCACGTAAGTCTCTGTAAGATAGGCCATTTCATGCCTCGATTATGCTTGGGAAATCGGTGTCCGAGGCTCATTCTCGGTTTGTTCCAGGAATGACTCAAAGCGCGGCAATAACCGCTCATTGTAACTTAATTCTCGGCGGATAGATCCGTCGCGGCGACGCAAGTCGTTAGCCGCGACGGATTAGGAGACTGATTAACCTACTTTGTTGGCAGGGAAGCCTTGTGGGTGGCGGAAGGGAAGTTCACCCCCTCGGAAGGGAAGAACTATCCGTGCCGCCACAACCACTCGGAATAATCATGAGCACCCGGTAGTCGAACCGCACGTGTCGCACTTCAGGCACGTCCCGTTCCGCACCAGCGTGAAGTTAGCGCATTCGGGGCAGGCTTCGCCCACATACCCCTTCATCTTGGCCTCGGCGCGCTTGTCGGCCATCGACGGGGCGGCGGGGGCGGTGAAGGGGAGCTTCGCCATCTCGGCTTCGCCGACCTTCTGCTCCTGCGGGGCGGGGGATGCGAGCTCGCTCTTGAGAGCGTTCGCGCCGACCGTGCCCGGACGCTGGGTCACGCCCGCGGCGCTCGCTCCGCCGGGGATGAGCATGAGGCGGTCCACGTTACCGCGGGTGAAGCCGCGGGAGACGACGGCCGTGGCGGGAGACGCTTCCGGCGCCTTCGACTGGGCTTCGCCCGAGCCGATGGTGGTGGGGCCTGCCTCCGACGGATCCACATGGGCGAGGTCGTTGCGGGCGAGATAGGACACGGCGAGCTCGCGGAACACATAGTCGAGGATCGAGGTCGCGGACTTGATGCGCTCGTTGCCCTGGACGAAGCCGGCCGGCTCGAAGCGCGTGAAGGTGAAGGCCTCCACGTATTCCTCCAGCGGCACGCCGTATTGCAGGCCGAGCGAGATCGCGATGGCGAAGTTGTTCATCATCGCACGGAAGGCGGCGCCTTCCTTGTGCATGTCGATGAAGATCTCGCCGAGGCGGCCGTCGTCGTATTCGCCGGTGCGCAGGTACACCTTGTGTCCGCCGACCACGGCTTTCTGGGTGTAGCCCTTGCGGCGATCGGGCATCTTCTCGCGCTCGCGGATCGCGACCACGCGCTCGATCACCTTCTCGACGATCTTCTCCGAGAGATTCGCGGCCTTGGCGGCGGCGGGAAGCGTGGTGAGCGCTTCCACCGCGTCCTCCGCATCGTCCTCCTCATCGGCGATGAGGGCGGAGTTCAACGGCTGCGAGAGCTTGGAGCCGTCGCGGTAGAGGGCGTTCGCCTTCAGCGCCAGCTTCCAGGAGAGCATGTAGGCGTTCTTGCAATCCTCGACGGTGGCGTCGTTGGGCATGTTGATCGTCTTGGAGATCGCGCCCGAGATGAAGGGCTGCGCCGCCGCCATCATGCGGATGTGGCTCTCCACCGACAGATAGCGCTTGCCGATCTTGCCGCACGGATTGGCGCAGTCGAACACCGCGTAGTGCTCCTGCTTCAGGTGCGGCGCGCCTTCGAGAGTCATCGCGCCGCAGATATGGATGTTCGCGGCCTCGATGTCGGCCTTCGAGAAGCCGAGGAAGGAGAGCAGGTCGAAGGACGGATCGTTGAGGCTCGCAGCCGGGACCTTGAGCGTGCCGGTGAGGAAATCCTCGCCGAGCGTCCAGCGGTTGAAGACGAACTTGATGTCGAAGGCGGATTTCAGGCCCTTCTCGACGGCGTCGATCTTCTCCTGCGTGAAGCCCTTGGCGGCCAGCGATCCCGGATTGATGGCGGGCGCTTGGCGCATGGAGCCGTGGCCGACCGCATAGGCCTCGATCTCGGCGATCTCGGATTCGCGGTAGCCCAGGGCGCGCAGCGCATCCGGCACGGCCCGGTTGATGATCTTGAAGTAGCCGCCGCCGGCGAGCTTCTTGAACTTCACCAGGGCGAAGTCGGGCTCGATGCCGGTGGTGTCGCAATCCATCACGAGGCCGATCGTGCCGGTGGGCGCGATCACGGTGGCCTGTGCGTTGCGGTAGCCGTTCTTCTCGCCGAGTTCGAGGGCCTTGTCCCAGGCGGCCTTGGCATGCGCCACGAGGTCCGCATCCGGGCAGGAGGCGTGGTCGAGCGGCACCGGGTTGATGGAGAGGTTCTCGTAGCCGGCAGCCTCGCCATGCGCCGCGCGGCGATGGTTGCGGATCACGCGCAGCATGTGCTTCGCGTTGGCCTTGTAGTTCGGGAACGGACCGAGCTCGCCCGCCATCTCGGCGGAGGTGGCATAGGACACGCCGGTCATGATCGCGGTGATCGCGCCGCAGAGCGAGCGGCCCTCATCCGAATCGTAGGGCAGGCCCATGGTCATGAGCAGGCCGCCGATATTGGCGTAGCCGAGGCCCAGCGTGCGGTACTCGTAGGAAAGCTGCGCGATCTCCTTCGACGGGAACTGCGCCATCATCACCGAGATTTCGAGCACGATGGTCCACAGGCGGCAGGCATGCTCGAACGATTCCGCGTCGAACTTGTGCGCGGCGCGGTCGAAGAACTGCAGCAGGTTCGCCGAGGCGAGGTTGCAGGCCGTGTCGTCCAGGAACATGTATTCCGAGCACGGGTTCGAGGCCCGGATGCGACCACCGGCGGGGCTGGTGTGCCAGTCGTTCATGGTGGTGTTGAAGTGCAGGCCCGGATCGGCCGAGGCCCAGGCGGCATGGCCGATCTGCTCCCACAGGTCGCGGGCTTTCAGGGTCTTCACCACCTTGCCGTCCTTGCGGGCAGTAAGGTGCCACTCGCCGTCACTCTCGACAGCGCGCAAAAAGTCGTCCGTGATCGAGACGGAGTTGTTGGAGTTCTGGCCGGAGACCGTGAGATAGGCTTCCGAGTCCCAGTCCGTGTCGTAGACGGGGAAGTCGATGTCGGTGTAGCCCTGCTTGGCGAACTGGATGACGCGCTTGATGTAGTTGTCCGGGATCTGGACCCGGCGCGCCATCTTGATCTCCTTCTTCAGCGCCGGGTTCTTCTCCGGGTCGAAGCAGGCGTCGCCTTCGGCCTCGCAGTTCACGCAGGCCTTCATGATGGCCTTGAGGTGCTTGGAGGCGAGCTTCGAGCCGGCCACCAGCGCGGCCACCTTCTGCTCCTCCTTCACCTTCCAGTCGATGTAGCTCTCGATGTCCGGGTGATCGACGTCGACCACCACCATCTTCGCCGCGCGGCGGGTCGTGCCGCCGGACTTGATCGCGCCCGCGGCCCGGTCGCCGATCTTGAGGAAGGACATGAGGCCCGAGGAGCGGCCGCCGCCGGAGAGCCTTTCGCCCTCGCCGCGCAGCTTGGAGAAGTTGGAGCCGGTGCCGGAACCGTACTTGAACAGGCGCGCCTCGCGGACCCACAGGTCCATGATGCCGCCCTCGTTCACCAGGTCGTCCTCGACGCTCTGGATGAAGCAGGCATGCGGCTGCGGGTGCTCGTAGGCCGACTTCGACTTGGTCAGCTTGCCGGTCTTGTAGTCCACGTAATAGTGGCCCTGGCCGGGACCGTCGATGCCGTAGGCCCAGTGCAGCCCGGTGTTGAACCATTGCGGCGAGTTCGGCGCCACCATCTGGTTGGCGAGCATGTAGCGCAGTTCGTCATAGAAGGCCTGCGCGTCCTCCTCGGACGAGAAATAGCCGCCCTTCCAGCCCCAATAGGTCCAGCAGCCGGCGAGGCGGTCGAAGACCTGCTTGGAGGAAATTTCGGAGCCGTAGCGCTTGTCCTCGGGCAGCTTGGCGAGCTTCTCCTCGTCGGGCACCGAGCGCCAGAGCCAGGAGGGGACGTCGTTCTCCTCGACCTTCTTCAGGTGCGCGGGAACGCCGGCCTTGCGGAAATACTTCTGGGCGAGCACGTCGGACGCGACCTGGCTCCAGGTCTCCGGCACCTCGATGTTCTCGAGCTTGAAGACGATGGAACCGTCCGGATTGCGGATCTCGCTCGTGGCGAGCCGGAAGGCGAGGGAGGAATAAGGCGATTGCCCGGACTTGGTGTAACGCCGCTCGATCCGCATCTTTTCGATCCTCAAATTCGGAGACAAACATCCCCGGCGCCACAAATCGCTTGTGGCGTGCAGCCCCAGAAAATTTTCTAAACCCCAACGACCCGTTTTGCGGACCGCCACACGCACCACGCCCGAGTTACGGCCTCCTTCAGACGCCACAGGTCACGCAGCAAGTCGGGTGCCGCGGGCTCTGAACGCTCACTCTGGGGAGATTTTCGACCGCCCTTTCGGGCCGGTCGCCGGTCTCGGATCGGAACCCCGGCAAGCTAGTCGTGATGCGAGCCTCACGTCAAGAACTTGTGCTGAGCCTTTCGGTTCCAACTATATATAGTGGGCAAGTGTTAAGAATGTGGAAAAGTAGCTAAGCCTTGGAGACTCCTTTCAGAATCCTGGCGGCACTTTTCGGACGGCCCGTTTCGGCCGGCGCAGATTCGCAAATTTCCTATGCACAGGAGACCCCAGATCTTGCGCCTGCGCATCCTCGGCCCCACGGGGAAGGCGGCGGCGCGGAAAGAACCGCTTTCGCGCGAAAATGCCGTGAATCCAGGAAAATTCGCCTCAGAATCGCCCTGCTTGGCGTAACGGGGAATCAGATGCAGGTTTTGGGGTGAGGAGGCTGGACTTCCCGGCGCGGTAAAGCCATATTCCGCCCGACTTCAGGACCCCCTAGGCGGTAGCGATGAAAGAGTTCTTGATTCAGTTCTTTACCTGGTGGAACGGCCAGACCCTCGGCACCCGATTCTTCACGTGGCGCAAGGGGCAGTTCGTGGGCCAGGACGAGTTCGGCAACCGCTACTATCGCTATACCCAGCCGCAGCCGATCGATTCGAATGTGGGCGCCGAGCGCCGCTGGGTCGTCTACAACGGCGAGGCCGACGCCTCGAAGGTGCCTCCGGGCTGGCGCGCCTGGCTCTGCCACAACGGCGATGTGCCCCCGAGCGAGGAGAACTACCAGCCCCGTCCCTGGGAGAAGCCCTACGTCCCCAACATGACCGGCACGCCCCAGGCCTATCGTCCGCAGGGCTCCCAGCTCGCGACCGGACAGCGCCCCGCCGCCACCGGCGATTATGTTCCGTGGACGCCGGGCGAGTAAGGGCGCTCTGACACTCCCATGCTCAAGCGCCTCAATCCCCGCGCCTGCGTCGAGTGCGGCCTGCCTTACGGCCATACCGATTTCGCGTATCACGCCGGCAAGATCGAGAACGGCCCGTCCTATTGGTCCGACCGGGGCCTCCTGTGCTCCGTCGCCTGCTCGACGGCGCATTACGAGAAGCGGGAGAAGCAGGGCGACGCCATGAAGGAGCCCGCGCCCGATCCGTTCGAGCGGGGGTGATCCCGAGCCCGGCCGACGAGACCTAAGCCCGCCGGCGGTGGAAAGCTCTGACGTTCTCCTCGAGATGCGGGGCTTTTCCGGTCCCGCTGAGAATCACGGCATTCGGGAGCCGTTCCTCGATATGATGGAAGGCTGCCGCCGCTGCGGCTTCGATCGTCTGCCCGGTGAGCAGGCCACCCATGGCGAAGGGGCGGTTGACGATGGTGAGGCAGGGGCTCGCTTCCAGGACCGGAAGCAGGGGCGCCATGATGTTATAGGACAGGTTCAGCGGGAATTGCAGCGCATCGTACAGCCCGCTTTCCAGGGCGAGCCTCCCGGTCTCCGGGTCGCTGACGCTGGCTCCGAAGGCTGTCACGCCGCAGCGCCTCGCATGATCCATGGCGGCAATGACATCCGGATGCGTGACGACGGCGCTGGTCGCCTTGTGGAGCTGGAGGACATCGATGGAGCCGAGCAGCTTCAGACTCCGGTCGATGCTCCGAATCAGCGCATCCCGGCTGTGATCGACGAAGCTCGTGCCCTTCTCGAAATCCCAATGCTCCCCGGCTTTCGTCATGATGGTGAGCGTCCGCCTGCGGGAGGGCTCGAGGCCCGAAAGGAAATGGCCGAGGCGGGCTTCGGTCCGCGCATAGGCGGGCGCGGTGTCGAAAATGGCGATGCCGAGTTCCAGCGCCTTCGCCAGCAGCGCCTGCGCCCCTTCGGCGTCGGGCGGTTCGCTTTGACCGACGCCCCACATCCTGCCGATCGAGAGAAGTCCGAGGCCGAGCTTGAGGCCCGGCTGGGTGAGTGCCTGAATCATAGGATTACTGACCTGACTGAGGCGGGTGGAAATACGATTGAGGCCTGAGCGTCCCTTCGGAGAAGAGCCCGAACGCCTGGATGACATGGCCGGCGGGAACATCGATGTTGCGGGCGACACCCGAGCCCTTCAGAACGCCTCCGCGCGCATCCGGCTCCGGGTCCCGATAGGTTCCGCCATCGCCGAGGCGGCAGTTCTGGCAGCGGATCGGGCCGAGGATCTGGGCCCCGCGCCCGATGGAATTGGGGCCGATCAGGGAGCCGTTGCCGAGGAGGCGGGCGCCGGCTCCGATGTCTGCAACCTCTTCCTTGCCGACCTTGATGGTAAAGCCGCCTTCCTCGCCGATCTCGGCCTGGGCTCCGATCCGGATCTGGCCGCCGGCTGCCACAAGACGCGTGCCGGGAAAGAGGTTGGTTCCCGCATCGATGCGGATGCTTCCGCCATCCATCGCCTGGAGGATCGTGTTGGGCCAGAGGATGATCCCGTCTCCCAGGACGACGTCGGGGGAGACGAGCACCGATCCGGGATCCGGGATCAGGATCGTGCCTTTGGCGAGCGCACGCGTCGCGCTGAGGCTCAGGAAGCCCATGAGGCGGCGGGTGACGTCGGTTTCGGAGGTTGAGAGGGGCATGGACGGTCTCGGATCCCCTGATGGTAGCAATGTATCATAAGGGTTGATAGACCGGCGGCCGGTTTGTCCTGCCCTTTTTCTATCATGGTTCGCGTGCTAATCGCGGTGACGGACATTGGGGACACGGCTCGGCTGAGCTTGACCAGAATGCAGATCCGGCGTGCTTCCCGATCTGCCTTAGCGTGGATGGTATGATGAAATTCGAATGCACGCGGGCGGCTTTGGTGCTCGCATTGATCATGGGCTCGGTGGGTGCAGCGCAGGCGGACAGGATCAAGAATCCGACGGCGGTATTCTCCGGTCTCGACAAGATCACCGGCCGCATCGTGTCGTTCGAGGTGAGGATCGACGAAACTGTTCAGTTCGGCGCCCTGCAGATGACACCGCGCGTCTGCTACACCAAGCCGCCGAATGAGACGCCGAACACCAGCTCCTTCATCGAGGTTGAGGAAACCGGCACGGATGGGCAGAACCGCAAGGTATTCTCCGGCTGGATGTTCGCGGCCAGCCCCGGTCTCCACGGCATCGAGCACCCCGTCTACGACATCTGGCTGGTGGACTGCAAAGGTGGCACGGAAGTCATCGCGGAGCCCAAGGAAACGCCTGAGGAACTGCCCCCAATCGAGCCCACGTCACAGCGCACGCAAGGGGCCGACGAATCGTCGCGACCCGGCGATATCATGGATCCGGGGGATTCCGCCGAGCCCCTGCCGCCGGCGCCGAGCGTGGCTCCTGCGCGCCCGCGCCAGCCAGCGCGGCGCCCGAGCCTCAACTTCAACCAGAACGCACCGCTCATCAACACGGATCGCTGAGCCGGCCCGAACCATCGGACGGGAAAAGCGGAATCCACTTCTGGGATCAAATCCGGTGCTTCTTCTTGAGTGAGAGCATAGCGTGAGGGGCTCTGGAGGGGCGCACGGCGCCCTACAGGGCGGCGAGGGCCTCCTCGCCGCTGACCGTCCTGTCCCTGGGCCAGACATGCCAGTTGCCCTCGTGCTCCATGGCGGCGCGCAGCATCTGCTTGTAGCTGCGCCTGGACACCTCGATCGCGCCGAACTGGGCGAGGTGAGGGGTCACGAACTGGGTGTCGAGAAGGGTGAAGCCGCCGCGCTTGAGCCGGGCCACGAGATGGACCAGCGCGACCTTCGAGGCGTCGCGCTCGGTGTGGAACATGCTCTCGCCGAAGAAGGCGCCCTTCAGCCGCACGCCGTAGAGCCCGCCGACGAGGCGGTTGTCCCGGTACACCTCCACCGTGTGGCAGAATCCGGCATCGAACAATTGCCCGTAGAGGTCGCGGATGCGCCGGTTGATCCAGGTCTTCTCGCGGTCGATGGCGGGCGCCGCGCAGCCGGCGATGACCGCATCGAAATCCCGGTCCACGCGCACCTCGAACTCGTCCGAGCGAACCGTGCGCGCCAGCCGCTTGGGCACATGGAACGTGTCGAGCGGAATGATGCCTCTTTCGCGCGGCTCCACCCAGAAGAGGGATGGGTCATCCGCATCCTCCGCCATGGGGAAGATGCCAGCCGCGTAGGCCTTGAGAAGGATCTCGGGCGTGATCGTGATGGTATCGTCGGAGGACAGGGGCATGCACTCGCAGATCCAAGCATGGATCATGCCATAGATAGACACTTTTGTGCAGGAAGTCAGAGCGGAGTGACGTAGATTTTCGCAAGCTCCACCATTTCCTCCTTGCTGATGGATGCCCTCGTCGCGATGACCCATAATTCGCGCCGAGCAGGCATCCGAAGGCAGAGGGTGCTACGAAATTGCGCCGTCTTGAAGGATTCGCCTATTGTCTTTGCCGTGAATCCGGTGTGATGGGCCATATAGAGGTTTCCGTCGGCCATCGCAGGGCGGAAACCGTAGAGCATGTCGAGAGGGGAGACCGGCCCCCTACCGCTAACATAGAGAGGCTTGTCGATCTCTCCTGATGCAAGGTGCTCAGCGAGGGTCTGCAGGTCTGGACAGCGAGCGATAGCGATACCGTTGTCCTTGAGCACGCGATGAAACGCATCCAGGGCTATCGGCACTTCGTGAGGATACAGATGCTCCAGGCAGTGGCTGGAGTAGACGGCATCGAAACTGTTCGATTCGACCTTCAACAGTTCGGGGAGCGTATCGACGATGTCGGGCTCAACCCTGGCGTCGATATCGAGTCTAATCTCTTCCCACTCTGGAGTGTTGAATGGCTTGAGGGTGCGATGCTTTCGTAATTTGCCACATCCGACATGAAGAAACCGAGGCATTCCTGATTGCCCCGCTTGCGACATGATGCAGGGCCTCCCTTCCATGCAAGGTAAGGCCATGCATATGTTATAATAAGCCTATTCTGTAATCCCGCCCGTCTTCAGGAAATTCTCCAGCCAGTGGATGTCGTACTGGCCGTTCTGGATGTCCGGGTTGCGCACGAGGGTGCGGAAGAGCGGAAGCGTCGTGTCCACGCCGTCGACGACGAACTCGTCCAGCGCCCGCCGCAGGCGCATGAGGCACTCGTTGCGGGTGCGGCCATGCACGATGAGCTTGCCGACGAGCGAATCGTAATGCGGCGGGATGCGGTAGCCCTGATAGGCCGCCGAATCGACGCGCACGCCGAGGCCGCCGGGCGGGTGGAAATAGCTGATCGTGCCGGGCGAGGGGCGGAAGGTCGAGGGATGCTCGGCATTCACGCGGCACTCGATGGCATGGCCCTCGATCTTGATGTCTTCCTGCCTCACCGAGAGCGGGTGGCCTGCGGCCACGCGGATCTGCTCGTTCACCAGGTCGATGCCCGTGATCATTTCCGTGACCGGGTGCTCCACCTGGATGCGCGTGTTCATCTCGATGAAGTAGAACTCGCCGTCCTCGTAGAGGAACTCGATGGTGCCGGCGCCGGCATATTGCAGTTCCTGCATCGCCTTCGCCACGATGCCGCCGATGCGCTCGCGCATCTCGACATTGAGGGCGGGCGAGGGGCCTTCCTCCCACACCTTCTGGTGACGGCGCTGGAGCGAGCAGTCGCGTTCGCCGAGATGGACCGCGCCGCCCTTGCCGTCGCCGAGAACCTGGATCTCGATGTGGCGCGGCTTCTCGAGGTACTTCTCGATATAGACCGCGTCGTCGCCGAAGGCGGCCTTGGCCTCGGTCTTCGCGGTCTGGAGCGCATGGACGAGGTCGGACTCGTTGCGCGCCACCTTCATGCCGCGCCCGCCGCCGCCGGCCGCCGCCTTGATGATGACCGGATAGCCGATCTCCTTGGCGACCTTCTTGGCCTCCTCCTCGTCGGAGATGCCGCCTTCCGAGCCGGGGACGCAAGGAATGCCCAGGCGCTTGGCGGTGCGCTTCGCCTCGATCTTGTCGCCCATGATGCGGATGTGCTCCGCCTTGGGGCCGATGAAGGTGATGCGGTGATGCTCCAGCACCTCGGCGAAGCGGGCATTCTCGGACAGGAAGCCGTAGCCGGGATGGATGGCGTCCGCGCCGGTGATCTCGCAGGCGGCGATCAGGGCGGGAACGTTGAGATAGGAGTCGCGGGCCGCAGGCGGGCCGATGCACACGCTCTCGTCGGCGAGGCGCACATGCATGGCGTCCGCATCGGCGGTGGAATGTACCGCGACGGTGGCAATGCCGAGCTCCTTCGCCGCGCGCAGGATGCGCAGGGCGATCTCGCCGCGGTTCGCAATGAGGATCTTATCGAACATGTCGCGCCTTACTCGATGACGAGGAGGGGTTCGCCGTATTCAACAGGGGTTCCGTCTTCGACATAGATGGCGGTCACGGTGCCGGCGCGGGGTGCAACGATCTCGTTGAAGGTCTTCATGGCCTCGATGAGCAGAACCTTGTCGCCGGCCTGCACCTTGGAGCCGACTTCCACGAAAGGCTTCGCATCAGGCGAGGGCTTCCGGTAGACGGTGCCGACCATCGGCGAGAGCACCGCGCCCGGATGCGGGCCGGACTTGGCGGCAGGGACATCCGCGGCGGCCGGCGGCGGCGCGACGACCGGAGCAGGCGCGGGTGCGGCGAGGGCTGCGGGAGCCGCCACGGTGACGGAGGCCTGGACCACGCGCGCCACGCGGATGCGAAGGTCGCCCTTCTCCACTTCGATCTCGCTGAGATCCGTATCGGCGATCAGATTCGCCAGCTCCCGGACGAGATCGGGATCGAAAGGGTTTTCCTTGGCCATGGGGCTCACCTCTTGATTGTGAGGAACTAGTGCTGGGAGGGCTTCGGGAGCCGTGCTCGTTCCACCAGGATCTGGTGAACCGCTTCGAGGCCGAGCAGGTAGCTCATGGGGCCGAAACCGCAGATCACGCCGACTGACACGGGTGCGATGAACGAGCGATGGCGAAAGCCTTCGCGAGCATGAACATTGGAAAGATGGATCTCGATCGTCGGCGCGCCGCTGCCGGAGATGGCATCGCGCAGCGCGATCGAGGTGTGGGTATAGGCGCCGGCATTGAGGACGATGCCTGCGCCCTGCGCTCCCGCCTCGTGGATCCAGTCGACCAGCTGTCCTTCGTGGTTGGACTGGCGGAACGTGATCGCCACAGCCAGGGTCTCCGCCTTCTCGCGCACGAGCCGCTCGATGTCGGCCAGCGTGGTGCTGCCGTAAATCTGGGGCTCTCTGCGGCCGAGCAGGTTGAGGTTGGGTCCGTTGAGAACGTGGACGTTGATCATCGCGAAGGAGCGTTCCGTGAAGCTCCGTCAGGCGGAGCCGAAACGCCCTCTTAGCCAAAAGGAGTGGTTGGGGGAAGGGGAAAAGCGGGCCTTTCCCAAGGCTTGGCCACGGTTCCTTAAGGGGATGGCGGGTGTTCGGGCAGGATCGCAGCCCGTCGCGGGCTCCACCGGGCGCCATTCCGGGGCGCCGCAGGCGCGCCCGGAATGGCCGTTTCGGCGAAAACTAGCCGCAGGTCGCCTTGCCGCAAGAGCGGACATTGTCCACCACCTGCTTCAGGGGCTCGAGGCCGACGGCGCCGGGGATCACGACCTCGCCGATGATGAAGGCGGGGGTGCCGGTGAGGTTCAGCTTGTCCCCGAGGGCCATGTTCTCCTGCAGGGCGGTGCGCTGCTCGGGGCTCTCCATGTCCTTCTGGAGCTTGGCCATGTCGACGCCCATCTCCTTGGCCACCGCCATGGCGCGCTCGCCGTTCACGCGGCCGCGGGTTTCCAGAACCTTCACGTGGTAATCGAAGAGCTTCTGGCCCTGCAGCTGGTTCTTGACGGCAAGCGCCACGCGGCTCGCCTCGACGGAATCGGGGCCGAGGACCGGGAAATCCTTGAGCACGACGCGCAGCTTGGGGTCGCTCTTGATGAGGGTCTGCAGGTCACCTAGGGCCTTCTTGCAGTAGCCGCAATTGTAGTCGAAGAACTCGACCAGGGTGACGTCGCCCGAAGGATTGCCCGCCACGAAGGAATGCGGCGCGTTGAGGAGCGTCTGCTGGGTTTCCTTGACGGCGCTGGCCTGGGCGGTCCGCTGGGCCTCGGCCTGGCGCTTCTCGAGCTCGCCGATGACCTCGGCCAGCAGCTCGGGATTCTGAAGCAGGTAGTCGCGCACGACCTCGCCGATGGCCTGCTTCTGCTGCTCGTTGAAGACGGCGTTCTGGGCCTGCGCCGCAGGAGCCACGGCCAGGGTGCCGAGCAGCGCCAGGGCCTGGCAGGTAGTGAGAAGCGAGAAGCGCATGATCCGATCCTTTGCGGAGATTGCCGTGCAATAGCTGGCGTGAGTTAGCGGGTTGGGAAGTGCGGCGTCAAATCACGGCTTCGTTGCTGCATGCGCGAAGCGGCTTGAGACTGATCTTCCGACGGGCTACGAGCCTTTTCATGACAAAGTCGATTGCCGAACAGATCCCGCCCCTCGTCGCCCGCCGCATGGACCGGGTTTCGTCCTTCCTGGCCATGGACGTGTTGAGCGCCGCTGCGGCGAAAGAAAGGCGAGGGGACAGCGTGATCCATATGGAGGTGGGCCAGCCCTCCGCCCCCGCGCCGCGTGCCGCCCGAGAAGCCGCCAAGGCCGCGCTTGATCTCGGCCGGATCGGCTACACGGAGGCGCTCGGCATCGCCCCCTTGCGGGAGCGCATCGCCCGGCACTATCGCGAGGCCTATGGGGTGAGCATCGCGCCCGAGCGCGTCGTCGTGACCACGGGCTCGTCCGCCGGCTTCGTGCTCGCTTTCTTAAGCCTCTTCGATGCAGGCCAGCGGGTCGCCATCACGGCGCCGGGCTATCCGGCCTACCGGAACATTCTCGAAGCGCTCGGCATCGAGCCGGTCACGATCCCGCTCAGCAAGGCCGATGGCTGGATCATGACGGCGAAGGCCATCGAGAAGGCCCATGCGGAAAAGCCTCTCCACGGCATCCTCGCCATGAGCCCCGCCAACCCTTCCGGCACCATGATCGGGCAAAAGGCCCTGGCGGAGCTCGGCGAAACCTGCCGCCGCCTCGGCCTGTGGTTCGTCTCGGACGAGATCTATCACGGCCTGACCTACGGCGAGGCCGCCTCGACAGCCCTGGCCTCGGACGACGATGCCGTCATCATCAACTCGTTCTCGAAATATTACTGCATGACCGGCTGGCGCATCGGCTGGATCGTGGTGCCCGAGCGGCTCGTGCGCCCCATCGAGCGGCTGGCGCAGAACCTCTACATCTCGCCGCCCTATCTCTCGCAGGTCGCGGCCCTTGCCGCCTTCGACGCCACCGAGGAGCTCGAAGCGGTGAAGGCCGGCTATGCGCGCAACCGCGCCTTCCTGCTGGAGGAGCTGCCGAAGGCCGGCATCACCGAGATGCACCCGGTGGACGGCGCCTTCTACATCTATGCCGACATCGCCCGCTACACGAACGATTCCATCGGCTTCTGCAAGCGGATGCTGGAGGAGACGGGCATCGCCGCGACGCCGGGGCTCGATTTCGATCCGATCGAGGGCTCGCACTACATGCGCCTGTCCTTCGCGGGTTCGGAGACCGATTGCCGCGAGACGGTGGAACGGTTGAAGGGGTGGTTGAAGTAGCCGCTCTAACGGCATTGCCCCTGGGCTGTTTCGCCCATCTTAGCCTCGTCCCGAGCGTCTGGCAGGGAATGCATTCTCCCTCGTCATCACCGGCCACGGGCCGGTGATCCCGATTGTTCGAGGTGCGGCGCTTTTCTGGATCGGGATGGCCGGGACAAGCCCGGCCATGACGCGGCGAAGAGGTCATTACCGAACAAGAAAAATGCCCGGCTCTCGCCGGGCATTTCTGTTTTTACTTTTACGACCCGCTCAGGACCGATTTGGCCTTGGACCACCAGCCGGCGCGCTTCGGGCGCTCCGGATCCGGCGGGGTGAGGACCACGGCGACCGGCTCGGGCTCGGGGACGACCGGGCGCGGCGGCTCCGCGACAGGGGCCTCGGCGACGGGCTCCTCGGGAGCAGGCTTCGTCTCGATCGGCTCGTCCGAGGCCACAGGCTCTGGAGCAGGCGCGTGCGCCGGCTCGTCGTCCAGGGTGCCCACCGCTTCCGCGACGGCTTCGGTGACGGCCACGAAGCCTTCCTCCGCGGCGAATTCCTCGACGGCCTCGTCGCGGCCACGGCCACGACCGCCCCGGCGGCCCCGGCGGCGACGGCGGCGGTTGCGCTCTTCGGCTGATTCCGAACCCTCGGCGGCTTCGCTCTCCTCGTCGGAGGCCTCGATCTCGGCGGCTTCCTGCTCTTCGCCTTCGGCGGCCTCGTCCTCGTCTGCGCTGCCTTCCTCGCCCTGGTCGGAGCCGGCAAAGGCCTCGCGGTCACGGCCGCGACGACGGCGGCGACGGCGGCGGCGGCGGCCATTGCCCTCGCCCTCCTCGGAGCGTCCCTCCTCGGCGGCGCGGATGTCCTCCGCGCTCTCCTCCTCGCCCTCGATCTCCGGCTCGACCTCATCATCCACGTCCAGCGGTGCGACGGCGTCGATCTGGATGCCGGTGACCGGCGACTTGTGCTCGACGCGCACCGCGGGCTCGCCACGGTCGATGGCGTAGTTCGCGGTTCCGGTCAGCGAATCGTCTGCGACGATGGAGATCATGACGCCGAAGCGGGTCTCCAGCTCGCGCAGGTGAATGCGCTTCTGGTTGAGGATGTAGAAGGCGGCCTCCGTCCGCGTACGGACGATGAGGTTGTAGGCGGCACTCTTGATGAGGGTTTCCTCGATCGAGCGCAGCACATGGAGCGCGACGGACGGCGTCGAACGGACGAAGCCGGTGCCGGCGCAGTGCGGGCAGGGAACGGAGGACGATTCGAGCACGCCCGTACGGATGCGCTGGCGCGACATCTCGAGGAGGCCGAAGGGCGAGATGCGGCCCACCTGGATGCGGGCGCGGTCGTTCTTCAGGCACTCGTTCAGCTTCTTCTCGACGGCGCGGTTGTTCCGCTTCTCTTCCATGTCGATGAAGTCGATGACGATCAGGCCCGCGAGGTCGCGCAGGCGCAGCTGGCGGGCGATTTCCTCCGCCGCTTCGAGATTCGTCCGGAGCGCCGTGTCCTCGATGTTGTGCTCGCGGGTCGAGCGACCGGAGTTCACGTCGATGGAGACCAGCGCCTCCGTCGGATTGATGACGAGATAGCCGCCGGACTTCAGGGTCACGACATTGGAGAACATCGCGTCGAGCTGGGCCTCGACGCCGTATTTCGCAAAGAGCGGCTGCGGCTCGCGATAGGGCTGGACGATCTTGGCATGGCTCGGCATGAGCATGCGCATGAAATCCTTGGCCTCGCGGTAGCCTTCCTCGCCGGAGACGAGGATGTCGTCGATCTCCTTGTTGTAGAGATCGCGGATCGCGCGCTTGATGAGCGAGCCTTCCTCATAGACGAGAGCAGGGGCCGACGAGTTGAGCGTCAGCTCGCGCACGCTCTCCCAGAGGCGCATGAGGTATTCGTAGTCG
>Ga0180217_1001932_pt1 | contig 20581 bp, 16 predicted proteins | sample eDN3rd37CBELigOP_FD_128521 | JGI IMG/M metagenome (GOLD analysis project Ga0180217, IMG submission 128521) | Enriched Organic Plus compost microbial communities from Emeryville, California, USA - eDNA 3rd pass 37_C BE-Lig OP (version 2) (version 2) ... | reverse complement strand
TGCACCAGTATCTGATCGGTCTGCGCCGGCGCCATCCGTGGCTGCACTCCGCGACCACGGCCCCGCTGCTGCTGACCAACACGCAGTACGTGTACCGCAGCGCCGGTGCGGCGGGTGCGCTGGTGGTCGCCCTCAACCTCGACGACGCGCCCCTGCGCGTGGCACTGCCCGAACTGGGTGTGGCCTCAGGAGTCGTGGTCGCCGGATCGAAGGCGCCGCCGCAGGAACAGATCGAGGTCACCGAGGTCCCGCCGCACGGGTGGCTGGTGATCGAGCCGCGCTGACGTCAGACCCGGCCCAGCAGACCGAGGGTCGCGGGATCGGGCGTACCGGCGTAGAGCCGGTCGAGAACCGCGACGAACTCGGCGTCGTCCTCACCGGCCAGGGAGGCGACCTCGGCGAACAGGGTCATCGACGAGCGGACCTTGAGGTTGTCGGGTCTGCCGAAGATCTCCTCGGCGGATCGGCCCTCGATCTGCGCCACCACCTTCGCGCACTCGCGTAACCGCGCGCCCAGCACCGGGTGTCGCAGATACGCGAGCGCCTCATCGCGCGAGGAGATGCCGTAATGGTGCGCCGTGGGGCTGCGGCCGAGACCGCGAAGCTGGGGAAATACGAACCAGATCCAATGTGTGCGTTTGCGGCCGGACCGCAATTCGTCGAGCGCCGTCGGATAAACGCCTTCCTGTGCATCGACGAAACGGCGCAGATCGAACGGATCGTCCTCGGCGGCCACATGGTCAAATATCCCACAAGCGCGGTGCCAGGCCACGATTTCGGCACAAAGAACGCTGTTGAGGCAAAGGTCCAGCTAATCTCTCTTTTCGATGACAACAATCTCGGAGCCGACCATTTCGGGCGAATCGGCCACACAATCACGAATGCCTCGACGGCGCATGCTGTCCCGGATCAGCATTCAGTCCAAATTGCTGGCGATGTTGTTGGTCACCAGCGTGCTGTCCGCGGCTGTGGTCGGCTTCATCGGCTACCAGTCGGGCCGAAGCTCGCTGCGCGACTCCGTTTTCGACCGGCTCACCGAAATCCGCACGGCGCAGGCGCGGCAACTGGAAACGCAGTTCCGGAGTTTCCGCAATTCGCTGGTGATCTATACGCGGGGTACGACGGCGATCGAGGCCTCCCGGGCGTTCACCGCGGGTTTCGACGAATTGGGCGACGCGACCATCAGCCCGGCCCAGCAGAAGGCGCTCACCGACTGGTACGAGAATCAGTTCTCGGCGACCACGGAGCATTCCGACACCGCCGACAAATTGGACGACAACGAGGTCGATGTCGAGGCGCTGCTGCCGTCGTCCAATTCGCAGAAATACCTGCAGGCGTTCTACACCGCGCCGTTCACCGACTGGGACAGATCGATCGAGAACGACGACGCGGGAGACGGCAGCCGCTGGTCGGCGGCCAACGCGGTCTTCAACGGGTTCTTCCGCGAGATCGTGACACGCTCCGGCTTCGACGACGCGCTGCTGCTCGACACCAGGGGCAACGTCGTCTACACCGCGTACAAGGGCTCCGACCTGGGGACCAACATCTACACCGGCCCGTACAAGGGCGGTGAACTGTCCGAGGCCTACCGGGAAGCCCTCAACTCGAACTCCGTGGACTATGTCGCCGTCACGGACTTCGGCATCTACCAACCGTCCGGTACGCCGACCGCGTGGATGGTGTCGCCGATCGGCGGCGGCGGTCGTATCGAGGGCGTGCTGGCGCTGCAGTTCCCCATCAGCGTCGTCAACCAGTTGATGACCATGGACGGCAAGTGGGAAGAGTCCGGGCTCGGCGAGACCGGTGAAACCTACCTCGTCGGACCCGACGGGCTCATGCGGTCGGATTCGCGGCTGTTCCTGGAGAACCCGGAGCAGTTCAAGGCCGACGTGGTCGAGGCCGGCACGCCTCCGGGTGTCGCCGAGCAGTCGATCCTGCACGGTGGTACCACTCTGGTGCAGCCGGTCAGCGACGAGGCGTCCAAGCTTGCCGGCCAGGGACAATCGGGCTCGATCATCGAACGCGACTATCTGGGGCAGGAGACCCTGCAGGCCTACGCCCCGCTGGACCTGACCGGACTGGACTGGTCGGTGGTGGCCAAGATCGACACCGCCGAAGCGTTCGCCCCGGTCACCAAGTTCACGCGCACCCTGGTGCTCTCGACGGTGGCGATGATCTTCGCGGTGTGCATCGCCGCGATCCTGCTGGCGCGCGTCTTCGTCCGACCCATCAGGCGTCTGGAGGCCGGAGCCCAGCAGATCAGCGCGGGCGACTACGGCATCGCGCTGCCGGTGGTCTCCCGCGACGAATTCGGTGACCTGACAGTGGCGTTCAACGAGATGAGCCGCAATCTGCGCATCAAGGAGGACCTGCTCGACGAGCAACGCAAGGAGAACGACCGCCTGCTGCTGTCGTTGATGCCCGAACCCGTCGTGCAGCGGTACCGCGAGGGTGAGGAGACCATCGCACAGGACCACCAGAACGTCACGGTCCTGTTCGCCGATCTCATGGGCCTCGACCGTCTGTCGGCGAGCATGAGCTCCGACGAGCACCTCGCGATCGTCAACAAGCTCGTGCGCCAATTCGACGCGGCCGCCGAGAGCCTCGGCGTGGAGCGCGTGCGGACCCTGCACAACGGATACCTGGCCAGCTGCGGCCTGACCGTTCCCCGGCTCGACAACGTGCGCCGCACAGTCGATTTCGCGTTCGAGATGCAGCGTATCGTCGACCGCTTCCGCGGCGAGACCGGGTACGACCTGCGGTTGCGGGCAGGCATCGACACCGGCACGGTCAGCAGCGGCCTGGTGGGCCGGTCGAGCCTGGCCTACGACATGTGGGGCGCCGCGGTCGACCTGGCCTATCAGGTGCAGCGCGGCATGCCGCAGCCCGGCGTGTACGTCACCGATCAGGTGCACGACGCCGTACGCGACATCCGCCAGTTCACCGCCGTCGGGTCGGTGACCGTCGACGGGACCGAGCGGCCGATCTGGCGGCTGTCGGAGCGCCAGTCATGAGAAGCGTCCTCGAGGCCAACTGGTTCTACTGGGCGCTGAGCGTGGCCGTCGGGCTGCCGATCGGCCTGGTGCTGCTCACCGAACTGCACAACACACTGGCCCGCCACGGCAGCTATCTGGCACGGCCGGTCAGCCTGCTGCGCAACTACATCCTGCCGCTCGCAGCGCTGCTGATCCTGCTCGTCAAGGGCAGTGAGATCTCCGCGGAGGCCACGCCGGTGCGGATCGTGGCGACCGGGTTCGGTTTCGTCGTCATCATCCTGCTGCTGTCGGGGCTCAACGCGACGCTGTTCCAGGGCGCCCCGGAAGGCAGCTGGCGCAAGCGGATCCCGTCGATCTTCCTCGACGTGGCGCGCTTCGCGCTGATCGCCGTGGGCGTCGGCATGATCATGGCGTACGTGTGGGGCGCCAACGTGGGCGGCCTGTTCACCGCGCTGGGCGTCACGTCCATCGTGTTGGGCCTTGCGCTGCAGAACGCCGTCGGCCAGATCATCTCGGGCCTGCTGTTGTTGTTCGAGCAGCCCTTCCAGCTCGGTGACTGGCTCGACACGCCGTCGGCACGCGGCCGCGTGGTCGAGGTCAACTGGCGCGCAACGCACATCGACACCGGCGGCGGGCTTCAGATCATGCCCAACTCGGTGCTCGCGGGCGCGTCGTTCACCAACCTGAGCCGCCCGGAAGCCGCGCACTCCCTCTCGGTCACCACCACATTCGGGGCGTCGGATTCACCGGATGCGGTGTGCGCGTTGCTCACCCGTGTCGCCACGCAGCTGCCGCAACGCCGCGCCGGTGCGGCACCCAAGGCGATTCCCCTCGGTGCGGGCGAGTACAAGACGTCGATCCCGCTGCGTACGCCCGCCGACGACTCGGCCGCACGTGCGGTGTTCCTGCGCTGGCTCTGGTATGCCGCTCGCCGCGCCGAACTGCACCTCGACGGGGAGACCGACGATTTCAGCACGCCAGAACGGCTCACCAAGGCCGTCCGGCAGATGGCGCCCACGCTACGGCTGAGCCACACCGAACAGCAGGAGGTGCTCAACCATTCGGCACTGGTCCGGTTCGGTGCCGACGAGATCATCCAGGAGGCCGGCGAGATCCCGACTCGCATGAGCTTCATCGTCTCGGGCCGGGTCGGGGTGAGCGTGGCCGGCGACGGCGACGCCGTCATCCCGGTCCGCACGCTGACCGAGAACGACTTCCTGGGCCAGACCGCCTTGACCCGGGAGGGTGCCCTCGCCTCCGCGCATGCACTGACCGAGACCACCGTGCTGCAGATCAGCCGGGAGTTCCTGGAGGAACTGGTGGCAGGCAATCCCCTGCTGCTGCTCGAGCTGAGCCGGATCATCGACGACCGGCGCAGCGCCGCGCGCGCGGCGCTCACCGCGGACTGACTTCTCGGAGTTCGTCTCCGCCGTCGCCTCCCGGTGTGTCACCGGGAGGTCTCGACGTTGTCTCGACGCTGATTCGCAATCGTTGCCCAACCGCGATCCGCCCCACCGGCGTTGTTACGCGTGTGACTGAAGTGGCGCATGGTTTGCTTTGCAGCACACAGCGACGGCAATTGCTTGTGGCACGCGAAGAAAGGTGGGTTGGTTGCCGTTATGAAGTTCATTCGAGACATGCGCGGCATTGCAGCATGGAAAGCCCTGCGCCGGTTTGTGATCGGTGCCCTTGCGGCACTGATGCTGCCCGGGCTGATCGGCTTCGCCGGGGGGTCGGCGAGCGCGGGCGCGTTTTCCCGTCCTGGTCTGCCGGTCGAGTACCTCGACGTGTTCTCGCCGTCGATGAACCGCGACATCCGTGTGCAGTTCCAGGGCGGCGGACCGCACGCGGTGTACCTCCTCGACGGCCTGCGTGCGCAGGATGACTACAACGGCTGGGACATCAACACCCCGGCGTTCGAGTGGTTCTACCAGTCGGGCCTGTCGACCATCATGCCGGTCGGCGGCCAGTCGAGCTTCTACACCGACTGGTACCAGCCGTCGAAGGGCAACGGCCAGGACTACACCTACAAGTGGGAGACGTTCCTGACCCAGGAACTGCCGGCCTGGCTCGAGGCCAACCGCGGGGTGTCCCGCACCGGCAACGCCGTGGTGGGCCTGTCGATGGCCGGTAGCGCCGCACTGACCTACGCGATCTACCACCCGGAGCAGTTCATCTACGCCTCAACGCTTTCCGGCTTCCTCAACCCGTCCGAGGGCTGGTGGCCGATGCTGATCGGTCTGGCGATGAACGACGCGGGCGGCTACAACGCCGAGAGCATGTGGGGTCCGTCGACCGACCCGGCGTGGAAGCGCAACGACCCGATGGTCAACATCAACCAGCTCGTCGCCAACAACACCCGCCTGTGGGTCTACTGCGGCACCGGCACCCCGTCGGAGCTCGACGCGGGCGTCTCGGGCGGCAACCTGCTGGCCGCGCAGTTCCTGGAGGGCCTGACGCTGCGGACCAACCTGACCTTCCGCGACCAGTACATCGCGGCCGGCGGGACCAATGCGGTGTTCAACTTCCCGCCCAACGGAACCCACACGTGGAACTACTGGGGACAGCAGCTGCTGGAGATGAAGCCCGACATCCAGCGGGTGCTCGGCGCTCAGTCCGCCACGTAACAAACCACCCACCCAGGGAGCCTGCCGTTACCCCCCGACGGCAGGCTCCCTGCCTTTCTGCCTCACCCCTGCACGGTGGGCCGGATGGTGAGATCACCGATCTCGACGTCGTGCGGTTGTTCGATGGCGAACGCGATCGCACGGGCCACCGCGTCCGGGGGCAGGCCGATACGGTCCATCGTGGCGCGGGCCGCGTTCCCGGCGGGACCGCCGGGCGGGCCGCCGAGTTCGGTGCGCACGTAACCTGGTGAGATGGACGTGGTCCGGACGACGCCGTCGGTCGATTCCTGACGCAGCGCCTCCATGATCGTGCGCACCGCATTCTTGGTGCCCGCGTACACCCCCATCTCCGGCACGATCTTGAGCCCTGCCGTCGAGACCACCGTGACGACATGACCGCGTCCCTGGCGCTCGAAGACCGGTGTGGCCGCGGCAATCCCGTGCAGTACCCCGCGCACGTTCACATCGATCACCGCCGACCACGTGTCGGTGTCGCCGTCGGCGAGGGGACCCAGCGTGGCAATGCCTGCATTGTTGACCAGGACGTCGAGCCTGCCGAACTCGCGCACCGCGGTGGCGACGAGGTTGTCGACGTCGGCGCGCCGGGTGACGTCGACCGCGACCGCGACCGCGGCCCCGCCGGTTGAGCGGATCTCCTCGACGATGCGGTCCAGCCGGTCGGTGCGCCGCGCACCCAGCACCACCGACGCACCGCGCCCCGCCAGCAGGCGTGCGGTCGCCTCGCCGATACCGCTGCTCGCGCCGGTGATCACGACGACGCTTCCTGCGACCCTGTCTTCGTCAAAGTGTCCGCTCATGCAGCTACGAGCCTCCCGCGGCAGGCATCTATTCCCGCAGCGGCAGTGTTGCGGGCACTAGATGTACCCGGCAGTCAGGTTGTTGACAGTCGGCTGATCGGGGGTTGACCTCCGATGGCTGAGTGGCGGCGTTGATTCTTGTAGTAGTCGAGCCAGGGAGCAAGGGCTGCGCAGCGGGCGTCGTTGGTGGTGAAGATCTGGCGGTAGGCCCATTCGGTTTGCAGGGTGCGGTTGTAGCGTTCCACCTTCCCGTTCTGCCAAGGACAGTGCGGTTTGATGAACGTGTGTTTGGCGCCGAGTGCGGCGATGACAGCTGCGACATCAGCTGAACGTTTGTAGCTCCAGTGGTTGTCGGTGATGACACGCTCGATCGTGGTGATCCCATGGGCGGTGAAGTAGTCGGCGGCGCGGGCCAGAAAGGCCCCGCAGGTCGGGCCCTTTTCGTCGGGCAGGATCTCGGAATAGGCCAATCTCGAGTGGTCATCGACAGCGGAGTGCACGTAATCGAATCCGCTGCCGTGTCTACGGTCTCGGTTATCGCCGTCGCCGCCGCGTCCGTTGGCGCGCCATCCGCCGCCGTTGGAGATGCGGCCGATCTTTTTGACGTCCATATGGATCAGCTCGCCTGGACGGGCCCGCTCATAGCGCATAGCGGTCGTCTTGGAAGCGCGGATCACCTCGCCGGTCAGCGGGTCACAGTCACGCAGATAGGGCAGACGGTGGCGTCGCAGGATCGCGCTGACGGTGCGGGCCGGCAGACCCAGCTCCGCGCCAATCCAGTCCTGGCCGCGCCGCGAGGTGCGGCGCAGGTCGACAACGGCGGCCTCCACGACCGCAGATGACCGGTGCGGGCAGCGATGCGGTCGCGAGGACCGATCTAACAGGCCGACCGGTCCCTCGTCGAGGAATCGGCGCACCCACCGATAGGCGCATTGGCGCGACACACCAAGTTCGGCGGCGACGTGGGCAGGCTTGCGACCGCCCTTGAGGATCCGATCGACCAACAGTTGCCGACCATGAACGGTCAACCGGGCATTAGCGTGGGGCACGAGGACCTCCGTGTGTGAGTAGAGACGTCAGACATCTCCACTAAGCCCGGAGGTCCTCCCTTCTCACAGCCAAACCGTCAACAACGTTCCTGCCGGGTACAACTAGAGCCTCGTGCACTCGGCGATGTCCTCCTCGAACTGGGCCACCATCTCCCCCGTCAACGTCGGGCGGGTATCGGCGATCGCGGCCAGGTAGTCGTCGGTGTGGGGTGGTTGGCCCGACCGGAGCTCGACTTCGCGTTCGAACGCCGACTGGGCACCCTTGCGGGCCGCGAACTCGATATCGGCCGGAGTGAACATCGCGCTGGCCTCCACGAGCTTGTCCACTTCCACGTCCTGGGCGTTCGCGCCGAGATAGCGCCGCCAGATCGCCGCTCGCGCCACCTGGTCCGGCGGCCCGACCGGGATGATGTGGTCGAAACGGCCGTGGCGCAGGAACGCCGAGTCCAGCGACCGCACCGAGTTCGTCGCGACGATCAGCAGCCGTTCGTCGTGCTGGCGGAACGCAGGGATGAGCTTGAGCAGTTCGTTGGTGACCCCGCGCGCTGGGTCGGTCGGGATCGGCGACCGTGATCCGGCGATCTCCTCGACCTCGTCGATGAAGACCACCACCGACTCCAGATCCATGACGCCGGCGAAAGCTTCGCGCAGCGCGGCGGCCATCGAGACGCCGGGTGCGGCCAGCCGCGACGGGAACAGCTCCACGAACGGCCATCCCAGCCGCCCGGCCACGGCCTTGGCGAAGCTGGTCTTGCCGGTACCCGGCGGGCCGAACAGGATCACGGCCTTCGGCGGTGAAACCCCGTACTGGGCAGCCAGATCCGGCTGGGCCAACGGCAGCACGATGCGCCGCTCGATGATGCGTTTCTCGGCCTCCATACCGGCCATCGACTGCCACAGTTCACGCGGGATCACCTGCCCGCCCAGCGATTCGAGCAATCCGGCGTCGGAAACCCCGACGTGCTCCAGCTTCTCGAAGTAGCGCAGATCCCCACGCTCCGAGTAGCCGGAGTTGCGCAGTGCGGTGCTCCCGGTGGCGTCCGCGGGCAGCACCGCACTGATGCGGCGCACACCGATCCGGCGCAACCGGGCCTCCAGGTCGGCCAGCAGTGCGCTGCCGATGCCGCGGCCGCGCCACCGGTCGCTCAGCGCGACCATCGTGATCCACGCGCGTTCACCCTGCTGATGGGCGACCGCCATCCCCACCACCTGATCACCGACCACCGCGACGACGGCCGGCTGTCCCGATCGGGCGGCCGCCACCGCCTCGGATACCGGGAACACGGGTTGCGGCTCGTCGGGGCGGCGGCTCTGATCCCACACCGAGATGGCGTCGTCGAGATCGTCGTCGTGGAAGTCGCGTAACCGGAAAGCAGGCATGGCCGAATGGATACCGGCTGTCGCCCTCAGCGAACATCGCCCGATCGGGGGATATCGATGGGGAACAAACCACCGGCCCGCAGAGTTGAGTCGATCAGACTGAAGTTTGGAGGACTGATGGCTGAGACCAAGACAGTGCCGGTGTTGTTCCTGAACGATTCGATCGTGCTGCCCGGGATGGTGGTGCCGATCGGGTTGGACGACGCCGCACGTGCCGCCGTGGATGCGGCGCGCGCCAGTGAGTCCGGTGAGTTGCTGATCGCTCCCCGGCTGGAGGACCGGTACCCGTCCTACGGGGTGCTGGCCTCGATCGTGCAGATGGGCCGGTTGCCCAACGGCGATGCGGGCGCCGTGGTGCGCGGCGAACGGCGCGCCCACATCGGCTCGGGCACCACCGGGCCCGGGGCCGCGCTGTGGGTGCAGGTCGAGGAAGTGACCGCACCCGAACCCACCGACGCGACGAAGAAGCTTGCCGGCGAGTACAAGAAGTTGCTGCTGGCCATGCTGCAGCGGCGTGACGCGTGGCAGATCGTCGACATGGTCAACAAGATCACCGACCCGTCCGCGCTGGCGGACACGGCCGGCTACGCGTCGTACCTGACCGACACCCAGAAGCGTGAACTGCTGGAGACCACCGATGTGGATCGCCGGCTGTCGCTGCTGATCGGCTGGACCGGTGACCACCTCGCCGAGACCGAGGTCAACGACAAGATCGCCGAGGATGTCCGCACCGGAATGGAGAAGCAGCAGAAGGAGTTCCTGCTGCGTCAGCAACTCGCCGCGATCCGCCGGGAACTCGGCGAACTCGACGACAACGGCGACGATTCCTCGGACGACTACCGGGCCCGCATCGAGCAGGCCGACCTGCCGGAGAAGGTCCGCGAGGCAGCGCTTCGCGAGGTCGGCAAGCTGGAACGCGCCAGCGATCAGAGCCCGGAGGGCGGATGGATCCGTACCTGGCTCGACACCGTCCTGGATCTGCCGTGGAACGAGCGCACCGAGGATTCGACCGACCTGACGCGGGCCAGGGAGATCCTCGACGCCGACCACCACGGACTCGAAGACGTCAAGGACCGCATCGTCGAATACCTCGCGGTGCGGGCACGGCGTTCCCAACGCGGCATGGCCGTTGTCGGCGGCCGCGGTTCGGGCGCGGTGATGGTGCTGGCCGGACCGCCCGGCGTCGGCAAGACGTCGCTGGGTGAGTCCGTCGCACGCGCGTTGGACCGCAAGTTCGTGCGCGTCGCTCTGGGCGGCGTGCGCGACGAGGCCGAGATCCGGGGCCACCGGCGCACCTACGTCGGAGCCCTTCCGGGCCGGATCGTGCGCGCGATCGGTGAGGCGGGTTCGATGAATCCCGTTGTGCTGCTGGATGAGATCGACAAGGTGGGCTCGGACTACCGCGGCGACCCGGCGGCAGCGCTGTTGGAGGTGCTCGACCCGGCGCAGAACCACACGTTCCGCGACCACTACCTCGACCTGGATCTCGACCTGTCCGACGTGGTGTTCCTCGCGACCGCCAACGTGATTGAGAACATCCCGTCGGCGCTGCTGGACCGCATGGAACTCGTCGAGATCGACGGCTACACCGCCGACGACAAGCTCGCCATCGCCCAGGGCTTCCTGCTGCCGCGACAGCGCGAACGCGCCGCGTTGACCCCCGACGAGGTGACGGTCACCGAGGCCGCGCTGCGCAAGGTCGCCGCGGACTACACGCGCGAACCCGGTGTGCGGCAGTACGAACGACTGCTGGCCAAGGCGATGCGCAAGGCCGCGACCAAGCTGGCCGACCACCCGGAAACCACGTCGATCACGATCGACGAGCCGGATCTCGTCGAATACCTTGGGCGTCCTCGCTTCCTGCCCGAAGCGACCGAACGCACGGCGGTGCCCGGAGTCGCGACCGGTCTGGCCGTCACCGGGCTCGGCGGTGATGTCCTCTACATCGAGGCCAACGCCGTGGGATCGGATGCAGCGGGTGAATCCGGTCTGGTCCTGACGGGTCAACTGGGCGATGTGATGAAGGAATCCGCGCAGATCGCGCTGTCCTACGTGCGCGCCCATGCCGAGCAGCTCGGCGTCGACCCCGAGGTGCTGAACCGCCGCATCCACGTCCACGTCCCGGCCGGTGCCGTCCCCAAGGACGGGCCGTCGGCCGGTGTGACGATGGTGACTGCGCTGGTATCGATGGCGACGGGCCGCAAGGTGCGCGGCGATGTCGGCATGACCGGGGAGGTCACGCTCAACGGCCGGGTGCTGCCCATCGGCGGGGTCAAGCAGAAGTTGCTGGCCGCGCAACGGGCCGGGCTGTCGACGGTGTTCATCCCGCAGCGCAACGAGCCCGACCTCGATGACGTGCCCGCCGACGTGCTCGACGCGCTCGACGTGAGGCCCATGACCGACGTCGCCGACATCATCATGGCGGCGCTGGAACCGGCCACCGGGGCCGCCCCGTCCGCCGCGGCGGCATAGCGGGTTTGAGGCGTCCGCTCGCGCGGTACCCATCGCGCGATCGGACGCCGTACCGCGCGGCGACGCCGTTCGAGACGGGAGCACCATGGACACCTCCGAGCTCGATGCGTGGGATCCGGTGGCGGCGCGCCAGGTCAGGTCCCTCGCCGGCCCGCTGGCCAAGTGGTGGTTCCGCGCTGAGGTACGCGGCCTCGACAACATCCCGCCCGGCGGCGGAGCCCTTGTCGTCGCCAACCATTCGGGCGGAATGCTCACCCCCGACGTGCTGATCTTCGCCCCGGAGTTCTACCGCCACTTCGGTTATGGGCGTCCGCTGTACACACTGGCGCACTACGGCGTGCTGATGGGGCCCACCGGTGCGTTGCTCCGGCGTATCGGCGTGATCACCGCGAGCCGCGAGAACGCCGCCGCGGCACTGCATTCCGGCGCGGTGGTACTGGTGTTCCCAGGCGGCGACTACGACGCCTACCGGCCGACGTTCGGGGCCAACACCATCGACTTCAACGGCCGCACCGGCTACATCCGCACGGCGCTGGCCGCCGATGTGCCGATTGTGCCGACGGTGTCGATCGGCGCGCAGGAAAGCCAGTTGTTCCTCTCCAGAGGTCACTGGCTGGCCAAGCGTCTCGGGCTGCCGCGGATCCGGATGGACATCCTGCCGGTGAGTTTCGGGCTGCCGTTCGGACCCAGCGTGATCGTGCCGCCGAACCTGCCGCTGCCCACCAAGATCGTCACCGAGGTTTTGCCACCGATCGACCTCACGGCCCGCTTCGGCACCGACCCCGACATCGATGAGGCCGATTCCCACATCCGCCACGTCATGCAGGCCGCGCTGGATCGCCTGGCCGCCAAGCGCCGCTTCCCGGTTGTGGGGTGACCCTCCGGCAAGTTCTGGGAAGTTCTGGGAAGTTCTGCGCGAGCGTGCATGTTTGTAGGTTCTGACACGGCGTGTCGCGCGACAGATGCGCACGCTCGGCGGAAGGACGGACCGCACGCATGCCCGCACCCGGTGAACCATTGCGCAAGATGGGTTTTCTGACGATCGGCCGCTTCGACATGGAAGACCCGGGACCCGGTCACGAGGAAACCCTGCGGATGATCGAACGGGCCGAGAACCTGGGCTTCGACACCGTATGGGTGCGGCAACGCCACCTGCAACCGGGGATCTCCTCACCGGTGGCGATCCTGGCGGCCGCGAGCCAGCGCACGAGCCGAATCGAACTGGGCACCGCGGTGATCCCGCTGGGGCTGGAGAACCCGTTGCGGCTGGCCGAGGACCTGGCAACAGTCGACATCCTCTCCGGCGGTCGGCTCAACCCCGGGGTTTCGGTCGGCCCGCCGATGCATTACGACAACTACCGGACCGCGCTCTACCCCGAGACCCACGCCGTGGAGAATTTCACCAAGGACCGGATGGAAAGGCTGCTGGCAGGTCTGCGCGGCGACCCGGTGAGCAGTTTCGAAGGAACGATCGGTATCGAACGGTTCTCCCGCAGCGTGCAACCACATTCGCCAGGACTCGCCGGGCGGGTCTGGTACGGCGGCGGACTCGCGTCGGCGATCTGGGCAGGCACACAGGGACTGAACTACCTCACCAGCAACGTGGTCTCCACCGAGGGCACCAGTTCCCGCGATTTCGGCACATCCAGGCCGAGCAGATCGACGCGTTCCTCGCGCACCATCCGGATCCGGCGGCCGCGCGGGTATCCCAGGGGCTCGTGGTGATCCCCACCGATTCCGCGACGTCGGCCCAGGTGGACAAGTACCGCGCCTATGCCGCGGCACGACTGGAACGCACCCGCACCACCCACGGGCCGCGCGGGATGATGTTCGCCCCCGACCTCGTCGGTACCACCGACGAACTGGCCGAGATGCTCTACGCACATCCCGGGTTCCAGCGCGCCCGCGAGGTGGCGTTCGCATTGCCCTTCACTTTCGGCGAAGAGGACTACGTGCAGATCGTCACCGACATGGCCGAGAAGCTCGGCCCGAAACTGGGCTGGACACGCGCGGACGCCTGACCGGAGCCGATCGGCGTCCCCTCCCCTGTGCGTACCGGCCGATCATGGTGCGCCGCGTGGGCCCACGGAGGTCGTGGGAGGTCACGCCTTCCGCAGCGGGCGTTGCCGGATGAAGGTGGGCCACCAGAACCACGGGCCGAGCAGACGCAGCAGGCACGGCACCACGAGCGAGCGCACGATCATGGTGTCCAGCAGCAGGCCGATGCACACCGTGGAGCCGAGCTGGCCGACCGCGGCCAGATTGCTGGCGAGCATCGACAACATGGTGAACGCGAACACAAGACCGGCCGATGTCACCACCGCGCCGGTGCTGCCCAACGCGCGAATGAGCGCGGTGTTGAGCCCCGCGCCGCTCTCCTCCTTCACGCGGGAGATCAGCAGCAGGTTGTAGTCGGACCCGACGGCGACCAGGATGATGAACGCCAACGGCAGCACGAGCCAGTGCAGTGGAAGCCCGATCAGGTGCTGCCACACCAGAACTGACAGCCCAAAGGCCCCGGCGAACGAAAATGTCACGGTGCCGGGTATGACCATGGCGGCCACCAGGCTTCGCGTGAGGTACAGCATGATGAGGAAGATCAGCACGAACGCCGCGATCGCGACGATCAGAAGATCTGACGCGGCATAGTCCTGGATGTCTTTCGTGCTCGACGCGGCGCCGCCCAGATACACCTTGGCGCCGGCCAGCGACGTTTCCTTCAGCGCCATCTTGATGGCGTCGGGGATCTGCTCGACGTGTTCGATGCCTTCCTGCGCCATGGCGTTGCCCTCGTGGGTGATGATGAACCGGGCGGCCTTGCCGTCCGGTGACATCAGCAGCTTCATCCCGGTCTTGACGTCGTCGTTGTCGAACGCCTCGTGAGGGATGTAGAAGAAGTCGTCGCTGCGTGCCGCATCGAAGTCGTTGCCCACGTTGATCAGGTCGTCGTACGTCTGATCGGTCTGGGTGGACTGCAGATGAGCCGAGCCGTAGTTGTTCTGGAGCAGGCTCAAGGTTGCTTTGCCGGCAATCTTCATCTGCTCGAGTTGCGTGATCATCTGCGGCAGCAGGCGATCGATGGCCTCGAAAGACTCGACAGCGTTGCCGATCTGCTCATCAAGGCGATCGATGCCGTCGAGCGAGTCGAACAACGAACGTATCGCGAAACACACGGGAATGTCGAAACAGTGCGGTTCCCAGTAGAAGTAGTTCTTGAGCGGCCGCAGGAAGTCGTCGAGATCGGAGATGCCCTCGTTGACCTCGTCGGTCACCTCCTTGAGGTTCTCGAATGTCACCGTTGTGGCGTGCAATTCGTCGGACATCTGTGTGGTGATGCTGATGACCTGCTGGATGACCTGCAGCGAATGCGCCTGGATGTCGGCCTGCCTGTCGGTGTTCTCGTTCAGTTGTTGGTCGAACGGCAGTTGCTGGCCGCTGGTGCTGCCCTGCATGGTGAACAGGTAGGGAATGGTCGCGTGCTCCAGTGGCCGGCCCAGTGGTCTGGTGATGCTCTGCACCATGGCCACACCGGGAAGCCGGATGAGGGATTTCGCCGCCCGGTCAAGGGAGATGAAGTCCGCCGAGTTGCGCATATCGTGGTCGGATTCGACCATCAACAACTCCGACATGAGCTTGCTCTGGGGAAAGTGCCGATCGGCGGCCTCGAAACCGAGTTTGGCCGGGGCATCGGCAGGCTGGTACGCACGGTCGTCATAGCCGACCTGATAGGTCGGGACGAACACCGCGCCGACGAGGACGACAACCGCACTCGCCACGAAAACCGGTTTGGGCCAGCGCACCACGCTCGTGGCGATATGACGGTAGAGCCGGCCGCTGTTCAAGCGGCGCGGATCGAAGAGCCCGCGGCGACTGCCCAACGTGAGCAGGGCCGGCGCGAGCGTCAACGCCGCGGCGATCGTGCAAAGCATGCTGACCGCCACCGCCGGTCCCATGGTGTGGAAGTAGTCCAGGCGAGCCAGACTCAGACAGAAGCACGCCCCGGCGATGGTCAGGCCCGAGCCGATGATGATCGGAGCCACGCTGCGGTAGGCCGTGAAGTAGGCCTCTTCGCGGGATTCACCCGCGCGGCGCGCCTCCTGGTAACGGCCCAGCATGAAGATGCCGTAATCCGTCCCGGCGCCCAGCGTCAATGCCACCAACAGGTTGACCGCGAACGACGACAAGGGAATGACCCCGAGGTGGCCCAGGACCGCGACAACGCCTTTGGCGGCGAGCAATTCGATGAGCACGGCGGGCAGGGGCACGAGCAGGTTCGGCACCGAGCGGTACACGAGCAGGAGCATCGCGACGATCAGGATGATCGTCAGGATCGTGATGTTCTTGAGGCGCGCGGTGGCAATCGTCAAGGTGTCCGATGCCAGAGGCGCGGGCCCGCTGACATACACCTTGAGACCGGGAGGCGGCGCGTCGGCGGCGACGATGTCGCGTACCGCGTCCACGGACTCGTTGGCCTCGAGTTTTCCGGTGTTGCCTGCCAGCCGCAGCATCACGAACGCGGCCTTGCCATCCACACTTTGGACCGCGGCAGCCGTGATGGGCTCACCCCACAGGTCCATCACGTACTGCACGTGCGCGGGGTCGGACTGTAGGCGGCGGACCAGATCGTCGTAGAACCGGTGATCTGCGTCGTCGAGAGGCCGGTCGGCCTCGAGGACCAGCATGGTCAGGTTGGTCGAGTCGGATTCGCCGAATTTCTCGCCCATCTGGAGCAGCGCCACCTGCGACGGCGCATACGTCGGGATCATCGGACCGGCGAGTTCGTCGGCCACCTTCTCGGCCTGCGGAACGAAGATGTTGGTACCGATCGTGACGAGTATCCAGAACGCGATGATCGGCACCGCCAGGACGCGTACGGCACGCGCGAAGAACGGCCGGCCCGCGCGGTGTGCGCTCATGCCGACTTGACCCGGCATGTGACGTCGGCATTGGCATGTGACGACGAATGTTCGTCGCGCACACGGTCCTTCACGAGTATCCGGCACCCCACCTCGCCGCCCTTGACCTGCCCGGAGATACTGCCGGACACCACGGTGAGCGTCGTGGTCTCGGTGTGCGACCACGGCAACTCGGCGATGTCGACCCGGTGCGGGTGACCGTCGACGTCGACATAGGTCAGCAGTCCGCCGCTTCCGGGGGACCCGAACAACTCGTAGGTCATGCGCTTGGGGGTGAACTGCTCAGGCGCCTGCGCCGCGAGCACCGTGGCAACCGGTCCGGGAGCGGACATATCGTGCACCTTCCACACCGCCACAGACCCGACGCCGACGGCGACGGCGATGACGGTTACGGCAGGCAACCAGCCTCTCTGCAGGGTTTTCGGCACGACAGCGCGCCGCACGCTCCGGCGGTCACCTGCCTCGCGCGCATGTTGGTCAGTCGCCACTAGGGTCATGTGTTTCCACCTGTATCTGATTCTTTTTCGGGCGAGCGCTTTTCAGGCGTCGTCGCGGTCGCGCATTCTTGTCTGCCTGGCAGTGAGGAGCAGACCGAGGGCGGACACGACGCCGCCGAGGGCGATGTAGGCGGATATCCCGGTACTGCCGTCGTAGCGTTGCACGACCGCGGTGGCGATCGCGGGAGACAGACCGCCGCCCAGTACAGCCCCGAGGTTGTAGGAGACCGCGACGCCGGAGTAGCGGATCTCGGGCCGGAAAAGGCTCACGTAGAACGCGGCCATCGGCCCGAACACGAAACTCAGGCCGATGTAGGCGACCACGATCGCCACGTAGAGCGCCGGGATACCGCGCGTGTCGAGTAACCAGAAGTACGGGTATGCCCACAGCACCTGGAAGATCGCGCCGCACAGCATGACACGGACGAGCCCGAATCTGTCGGCGAAACTGCCTGCCACGAAGACGAAAACGAGCATCGCGAACGACCCCCACAGACCGGACAGCAGGATGTCGTCGCGTTCGATGCCGAGTTGCTGTGTGCCATAGGAACCGGTGAACGAATTGATGATGAAGATGAAGAGGTTGAACCCCAGATTCACCAGCACCCCGCCGATCAGCAGATGCGGCGCGCCCTTGAGGGCGCCCCACAGCGGAACGGCTCGGACGGCTGCCCGCTGGGCGGCGATCCTCCGGAAGACCGGGCTCTCACCGATGCTGAGCCGAACGTAGAGCCCGACGGCCACGAGAACCGCCGATGCGAGGAACGGTATCCGCCAGCCCCATTCGACGAAGGCCGCACCCGTCGCGAGCGCGACGATGTTGAACACGCCGATGCCGAGAATGCTGCCCAGCGGTGATCCCGCGGTGACCGATGCGCCGAAGAACGCCCGGCGCCCGGTCGGTGCGTGTTCGGTCACCACGATGAACGCACCCGCCTGTTCACCGCCCATGAAGAAGCCCTGCAGCACACGGAGTGTGACCAGCAGAATCGGTGCGAGTGTGCCGATCGAGGCGTACGTCGGCAGCGCGCCGATACCCATGGTGCACAGCCCCGTGGCGACCAGCGAGACGACCAGCATCGTCTTGCGTGACACGCGATCGCCGAAGTGGCCGAAAACCGCTCCGCCGAGGGGTCGCGACACGAAACCCGCACCAAAAGCCATGAAGGACAAGAGGGCGCCGGTGAGGGGATCCGAACCCGGGAAGAACAGTTTCGGGAACACGAGTCCGGCCGCGAGGCCGAAAATGAGGAAGTCGTAGAGCTCGATCCCCGTACCGACCGCGCCCGCAGCGCAGATCTTCCGCATGTCCTTCGGTGTGGTCGGCTCCGATACGGGCTCGACAACATCCACCGGTTTCATGTGTGCTCCGTCCTTGTCTGTCCGCCCGAACCGGGCGTCATGACATATGACGCGCCAGGACCCCAAAGGGATCACATCAGCGGTGGCCGATCGTGAACCCTTCGCGCTGCGGGGCCGTTCGTCTCCCATGAGGGGACTCGAACGAGCCGGATCACCTATGAGCCCATTGAAGCCTCAGAGCCGGCGACTTCCCCGAATTGCGCTCCCTTCCATCCGGTTTGAGGTTCGCCGTCGGAGAACGCGTGAACGCCAGCACCTGAACCCGAAAGGATCGGCCAAATGTCGGAACAGACGCTCCCAGAGGCTGAACACCTCTCGCGTCAGCTCTCCAACCGTCACATACAACTCATCGCCATCGGCGGAGCGATCGGAACCGGCCTGTTCATGGGTTCAGGAAAGACGGTGTCGCTCGCGGGCCCCTCGGTGATCTTCGTCTACATGATCATCGGCTTCATGCTGTTCTTCGTGATGCGGGCCATGGGCGAGTTGCTGTTGTCCAACCTGGAGTACAAGTCGTTCGCCGATTTCGCCGCCGACCTGCTGGGCCCGTGGGCGGGGTTCTTCACCGGCTGGACGTACTGGTTCTGCTGGATCGTCACCGGTGTGGCCGAAGTGGTTGCGATCGCGGGCTACGTGGCCTTCTGGTGGCCCGACCTTCCGCTGTGGATCCCGGCGCTGGTCACCGTGGCGGTCCTGATCACGCTGAACCTGGCGACTGTCCGCGCGTTCGGCGAAACCGAGTTCTGGTTCGCGATGATCAAGATCGTCGCGATCCTTGCGCTCATCGTGGTCGGCCTGGTCATGGTGCTGAGCCACTTCAGGGCGCCCGGCGGGGCCGTGGCGAGCCTGTCCAACCTGTGGGACGACGGTGGCTTCTTCCCCACCGGGCCCATGGGTTTCGTCGCGGGTTTCCAGATCGCGACGTTCGCGTTCGTCGGGATCGAACTCGTCGGCACCACGGCCGCCGAAGCCAGAGATCCCGAACGCAACCTGCCGCGCGCTGTCAACTCGATTCCCGTGCGCGTGATGCTGTTCTACGTCGCTGCCCTGGTGATCATCATCGCTGTCACCCCGTGGCGCGAGATCAGCCCCGACCGCAGCCCGTTCGTCGCGATGTTCAGCCTCGCCGGGTTGGGCATCGCCGCATCGGTGGTCAACTTCGTGGTGCTCACGTCGGCGGCGTCGTCAGCCAACTCCGGTATCTACTCGACGTCCCGGATGGTCTACCGACTCTCCTGCGGAGGCGACGCGCCCGCCTCCTTCGGCCGGCTCACGTCCCGCCGCGTACCGGCCAACGCGTTGTTCCTGTCCGGGGTGGTCCTGCTGTCGAGTGTGGCGATGGTCGCCGCAGGTGATTCGATCATCGCGGCGTTCACCCTGGTAACCACGATCTCGTCGCTGTGCTTCATGTTCATCTGGACGATCATCTTGAGCAGCTACCTGGTGTACCGCAGGCGGAGGCCGCAACAACACTCGGCCTCGCCCTTCAAGATGCCCGGCGGCGTGGTGATGTGCTGGGTTGTGCTGGCGTTCTTCGTGTTCCTGGTGTGGGCGTTCACCCAGAAGTCCGACACCCTGCAGGCCCTGCTCGTCACACCGGCCTGGTTCGTCGTGCTCGGTATCGCCTGGGCGTTCCTGCGACGCCGCCTGGGACACAAGGCGCGCGAAGCCGCGTTCCGTGCCGCTCTGGAAGCCGAATCGGCGGACTCGGCGGACTGATCCTTCCCGGCTGCGTGATCTGCCTGATCTGCGCGAGCGTGCGTCGTTGCTGGTGAATTCGCGGTGTGTCCAGGAGCAGACGCGCACGCTCGGCGTGTGGGGTGAGCCGCATGCCCGCATCCGCGACAGCGCCTCGGATCGCGCCGTTTCACCGCGGGCGCTCGAGAATCGGCATTAACATAGCTCACCGGCAACGTCGTCGAGTGGTGAGGGGAAACGGTGACATGCTGACCGCGGTGCGGAAGGTCCTCGGTTTCCAGATGACCATCGCCGAGTGGATCGGCACCGCGATCATCCTCGCGGTGCCGTACCTGCTGATCGGCACGCTGTGGTCACTGACCCACACCGGCCATCTCGCCGGGATGGACCGCCTCGACGCGGCGGTGTCGGTCCTCGGGTCGATCGCGGCCTGGCCGGTGCTGTTGTTCACCGACGTCTGCATGAGCTGACATGACCGTCGAGGGCACCACACGCACCCGCATCTCGGTCACCCGGCGCACCGCGCGCTGGGACCCGGAAGAGTCCGTCACCGTCGCCGACGCTGTGGATTTCTGGGCGTTCGCCGCGGGCGCGGCCAACGTCATCATGCAGTTGGCACGCCCCGGCGTCGGCCACGGCGTCGTCGAGAGCCCCGTGGATTCCGGAAACCTGCTCAAGCATCCCTGGAAACGCGCCCGCACCACCTTCAGTTACCTCGCGGTGGCCATCCTCGGCAACGACGCGGACCGCGCGGCGTTCCGCACGG
>Ga0180217_1001929_pt1 | contig 20608 bp, 21 predicted proteins | sample eDN3rd37CBELigOP_FD_128521 | JGI IMG/M metagenome (GOLD analysis project Ga0180217, IMG submission 128521) | Enriched Organic Plus compost microbial communities from Emeryville, California, USA - eDNA 3rd pass 37_C BE-Lig OP (version 2) (version 2) ... | reverse complement strand
GGCTATCCGTCATTGAGGTTGATCCATGACGGTTCCTGCTTCCTCGATACGTACCTGGAGGCCGCGGATGCGGCCTCCCCGGCAGAGGCATCTCCACAGGCGTCGGCGGGGAGACGGATCTCCCCGACCCGTTCGGGCATGGCCTGCCCTACGTCTTCCAGTCCGAGGGCCGCAAGGCCCAGGCGGCGCAGGTTCAGCGCCGCGTTGAAGCGCGGTCCATTTCCAGGCCGCAATTGCCGCACCGGTAGGTGTGGAGACGGTTCCACAGCCAGCGGCATGATCCGGCGTGCCCGGCCAGCGCGGACCTCTGCTTCCTGTTGGGATAAAGCTTCAGTCGGTATGTCTTGCTGATCCGCGCCAAATGTTCCCGCTCCGTTCCTTATCGGAAGTGCCGGATGCGGAACGGCCCGTCAACCTCAAAACTCGAATAACCCGCATTTTTCGGCCGTGACAGGATCCGTTTCTTCCGGGGCCAGTACACGATAGCCTTTGTCGTTGAGTGTCGAGACGATTTTTGCCGCTTCGTCGCCGCCGATCGTAAATTCCAACGTAAGACCTGAGTCGCTACTCCAGACCACCCGATGTCGGGCAATGACCTCAACGACATTGGATCGGCCGAAGGTTTCCGCTGCGGCATGAAGGACTGCCCTGGCAAGGATTTCGCTTCCCTTGTTCCCGCACCATTCGATGCCCTGCGGCAACGCAAGGTTTCTGATCGCTTCCGCTCCCAACTGGACTGCGTTTTCAGCGGGATGACTTGACGTTTCCATTGCTTCGCGCTCGTTCTCCAATTTCTCCAAACGCTCCATTGCAAGCCTGTAACGGCAATCGGATGAGTGGAAGCTGGCGTCGGGCGTCTTGGTCAGGCAGTTACAGCTGCCCACAAGCTCCCGCACGGTTTCCTCGATTTGGTCGGATTTGGAGTTCTTCATGCGGCCGTTTATTTCACATCAATTCCTTATGGTCAATCCGGCCTCAGGTACGAATCCTTGACGAGACAATTTGATATGGTTTTCTCCTTCAATTCTTTGACTGAAAAAAGAATTCAATAGCCAATGCGCAAGGATTCGCAAGAATCGAAAGAAGATCATTCATCAAATTGACAATAATGTTGATTTTTACGGCTCCCGATACTATTTTCCGCCTCCCATAACGAGACGGAGCCGTGACATGGACAGCAAGGTGGTCACATACAATTCTGCATCGGCTGCAAGGCCGGAGGCTGACCTGTTCTTTGCTTTCGGCTCACCAAGTCCGCTTAGCGCCTTCTATATCAGGCTCGGCAGGCTGCTCGCGGTGGCCGGGGTTCCTTTGCGTCCGACATTCAAGCAGGCACTTTCCCGATTGGATGACATGCGTGGCTCGCTGGTTCTCGGAACCGCATTCAGGGCGGGTTTGGAGATCGAGATTGTCGCAGCCGATGACGAGGGCGGAAGCTGCCGGATGAAGGCCAATTCCTTGTCTCGGCTGTCGGGACTGATGGCGGGGCTGTTTCTGGATGAAACCCTGGAGGAACTTTCCCGCTCGACATCCCTTCCCTTCACCAAGCTGGCGGCAGCCGTGAACGATCCGGGCAATGCGGACATGCGTTGCCTGACCGAAATGTTCTCCAAGACGGGCCGGGTATTCAGGGCGGTTTTGTAGAGAACCTTGCCTCGAAGCATTGTATCCTCTTCCCAAGGAGAGAACGATGATCAAGGGGCCGCCTGCAAACATGCGAAAATACGTAACCGTGACGCGGGACAGGATTGTCTCTCTCACGGAACGCATAAGAGCCTCTGCGACCTCGGCATCGCGTTTCCAGGCCGATGGCGAGCAGCTTCTTTTCAGGTTCCTTACTTATGGGGGGATCGAACCCGAAGAGGCAATGGACATTTGGGAAGGCGCGCGCAGGTCTCTCCGTTACATCGAAGGCGACTTGCCTTGGACAGCCCGAGATGTTCTGAACGACATCAATCACGTTCTTGCAGCCGGAGCTGACAATGTCGGGTTCTTGGTGAGGTCTGCCCGCGGGGCGGCCGGTACGGACGACTGGGCGACCAAGCTGTCCACCATTCTGGCTTCGGCGGAACGCGGCGCAGAAGCATACGGCTATCTGCCGGGAGATGCCGGTAACGATGAAGATCCGGAATATGTTGCAGCGATGCGGTTGTTCGAAAACCTGCGCGAGGCATCAGCCGCGGTGAGCGAACTCCAGGTGGTGTTGCTCGACTTGGCCGAAAAGGCGGAAGCCTTCGTCGAAGCGAGGGAGATGATCCGTTGGAAGGGCAAGTGGCGTCCGGAACATGGTCCGGTTGAAACGCTGTGGCATGCCTCCGCCCATGCCAGAAAACTCGCGGAGGAAGGCTTTTCGGTGCGCAAACCGGAATCACGCAGGGGTTTGGGTGCTTTCGGCTACCTCCCGAATGTTTCGATGACCCATGACCGTGATCTGGCTGAAAACATCGCCGAAGTCCTGCGTGAGGTATGGGACATAGCGCATGGCAAAATCGGAGTTTCGGATATTGCCTCCCGCATCAAGGAGGAAGGCATCCACATCAGGTTCGATCTGCGGATACATATAGGAACGGACGATCCGCATAGTCTTGAAGGCAGGGACGGCGCACTCAAGCTCTATTGGGTCTATCTCGGTTTGAGCGAGAAGCGTGACAACCCTGTTATAGCTGAGTTCGGCGAACTGGCCGACAGTCTGTCGTCTGTCGCGAGGGAAGACATCGGCGTGGTTGAATGCATGGTGGAGCTGGACGGTTCCGAGGAATATCTCGTTGGTGAATGCGAGTTCCGGGTGGAACCCCACAAAATCAGGTCCGTTCAGTTGCTCGGGGACATCGAGCCTGAGACGCCCCAATTCGCACCGGGTTTTTGAAATGCTGTATCGTGGAACCGGCGGCAATTATTGGCCTTATGTCCCTTTGCTCGACAAAGCGCTCGGCTCGGCCATAGCGCGTGCCGACGTTTCCGGAAATCGCGTAGGAAGCGTTTTCGCGTCCACGTCCCGTGCTCAGGCGGAGGAATATGTCGGCGATGGGGGAGATCTCTACATCGCTGAACCCCTTCCGGGTTCCACCGTAACATGGGCCCACGGATGCATCGACCTGATCGTCGAGTTTGGTGAGTTCCTGAGCGTAGCGAGATATTGGGCCCGAGACCGCCACATGGAGGCTTTCCTGGGCGACATATCCGGCGACGTGAGTATTTTTGAGCAGTACCTAAGCCTCCGTCGCCAGACCAGGTTGACGAGGATTCTTGTTGACGCGTTCGTACGGGAAATCGATTTGCGCGAGTTCCGGAACGACGGCCGCGGAGACCTGTCGGTTGCCTTGAACGGACACGAAGGCGAGGTCTGGATTAATGGCCCTTGCGATCTTCGGCCGATTCCGGCTCCCGCCTTGCAGTTTGCCTGAACTTGGCGTGCCTTACATGCGCGCCGCGGGTGTCTCCATCTGGCTCACGGCCTCAAGTGTGAGGTCGCGTACTTTTAGGGGCTTCCATGTTGGTCTCCTGTTTCGCTGACAACGATTTCTGCAGGGGCGCTTATAACAACGCGGTTCCTGTCCGAAACTCTCGGGTCTAACAACAACCAAAAGAAAAAGGGCGCGAATGCATCCGTTGCAAGCGCGAATTCTTGCTGGCACAATGCTTGTCAACATTGTTTGCAAGGATTCGGCATTGGCCAAGCGTAAGGAAAAGATCGTTGTCGAACTCGGGAAGGACGGCCTCCCTGCAGACAGGCGTCTCCGTTCGCTTGCGGTAAGGCTCAAATATGCCGCAAGCCGGAATCCTAACGGGGAAATTTCAAAGAACTTCCTGAATTTCTATCTTGAAAAACATGTCAGGCCTAAAGATCACTCCGTGATGGTGGCGATATGGAAAGCCTTGATCAAAGCCAAGGTCCTGGTCCGGGTCGAAGCTGGTGGACGGTTCGTTTTCAGGAACGAAAAACGCAAGGATCCGTCGACACGGGAGAACCGTATCGAAAACTATGAAGCCGTTATCCGGGATGTCGGAGAACGGCTTTGTCTGACTCCCCGCGGGAAAAAAAAGGCCTCCGCCCTGTTCCGGGAACTCAGGCTTCTGCAGGGGCCAGTAGTCGCTGACGCCGGAGGATGCCCTGCCCTTGTGGTCGCCTCCTCGATCGGCATCAACGGGAACGGTCCGTTCATCCGCGAGGGTCGGGCGGTCATCATTACCCCGCGCGGAGCCTTGCCGATGCATGTTGAGGAAGGTGCCGTCACCCACAAGGTCAGGAAAGGATTGGTCCACGCGAGGCTGGATAGAAGGAAGTGTTTCGCCACGGCAGAGCTGCAGGCGAGCTTCCAGGAAAGTCCGGTAAATCCTTGGGTTCGGCAGGACAGCAGCTTCTATTTCGGAATCATGAAGCTTTCCTCAAAATCCTTGCGGGCAGTCCAGCCCGACAGGGTAAAATTCGAAAACCTTGTCGGAGAGAAGATCACGCCACGTAAGTGGCAGTCTTTCATGGCAAGCCTCCGCAGGACCAAGCCTGTTGCCAACCTTTTCGTGTCGAAGCTCTACGGACTTCTCGACAAGGAAGTTCGGAAGGCCGCCATGCGGGATCCTCAATGCAAGTATGCTGCTTATAACTGGCTTTGCGGACCGGACGAGGAAACCGGCCGCAGACGCGTCCAGGCAACATCGGTGATTCCCCTTCTCTCATACGATCTAAGGAGGTTCGAGGAGGTTGTAGACGGCGGGTGGCCGTTACTGGAAGCCTGGTCCAGCGAGTACGGCATCGCCATCCCGGCCCTCAAAAGGATGAGAGGTCTCTCATGGCAGAGGACAGGGCGGCACTACCATCTTGTCCGGAGAGCCTTGAGCGACAGGCACCTCGGTTTCTTGTTGTCGTCCATACCGCCGGAACGCGTGCCTGCTTCCAGAAATGAATGGGACGCGGCGGTGGCACTCGCCGAGGGCTTCGGGGAGGCACTTGGATGGCCCCTGCCCGGAAATGTTGCGAGAGCCCTTTCCGCAAATTGGGAGGCGGCGGTAAGTCTCGTACGCGGGGATTTTGTCCATGCCCTCGTTTCCACCGCAAAAGACATCACACCGGCTCTTGCTGGGCATTGGAGCGGAGATTTCGGACATCGTTTGCCGGGACTGGACCGCGAAAACGTGAAGGCGGCCCGTCTTGTCATGCACCTTGTCGTCGGTGAAACCGGAGGACTGAAACGCATGAGAGAGTTCAACAGCCTTTGGCACCGGGCGGCCGGAAGGCGTGTGGTTGAGCTCCGTAAAATCCAGCGGGACCTTTTCGGGGGACAAGCGAAGTCATGGCCACCGTTGTTGCCTGAAGATTACTCTTGCGAGGCAGGGACCATGAAATGGCTGACCGACGAGGACATGTTGGTCGCGGAAGGCATCGAAATGCACCATTGTGTCGCCAGCTATGACGACTACTGTGTTGCCGGACGCAGCCATATCGCTGCTGTCAGGGGCAATGACGGCAGCCGATCGACGGTCGAGTTCGTGATCGACGGCAAAAAGATCCATGTTGTCCAGCATCGAGCAAAGTGGAACACGGCTCCTCAAGGCGGAGTCGTTGCAGTCCTCGAAAGGTTTCTGCAATGGGCACAAGGAAAGGAATTCGTCAGAAGGGGGCTTGAAGCGGGTTCGCCGTCGGAGGGAGTAATCGAATTCGGGGCAGATGCCGCCATCGGCGACGATGTGGCAAGGCAAATTCTGGATGTTTATGCAGACTGTTTTCCGAAAGCGGCAGATTTAAATGTCCATGAACTCAGAAGCGTGTTCCAGGCAATGGACGGCTTCCACATTCCTTTATTAGCAGGCGGGCACGAAATCGACGTCGCCGGTGCCTGGCCGCATTAAGGTCCCGGAACGGGCCTTGGGAACTACTGGTTTGTTGCCTTCCGGTCGGACACATTGGGCTGCAAGGAGGCTCACATGAATTTCATGGATTTCCCGCTCAAGTACAGCATCTACGGGGTGCGCCCACGTTCGAGAAAAGACGAACGCGTAGACCTGTTCGAAGTCGTGTCCCTGCCAATCAGGGAAGTGTCGCCAGATGACGCCCCGGTCGCCGCGAAATTTTCCTTCAAAGGGCATGAGGAGGAAATCCGGTGGCATGACGATAAGTGGTGGGTTCGGGATCTGGGAACGGGGGGCCTTTCCGGAGAACTGAAATCGAGGGCAATTCTTGCCGGCGACAAAGCAAGGAAATGGCTTTCCGAGGGCAGCTTCTTTCTTTACCGTGAGTGGCCCTCAACCATCGAAGCTTTCCGCCAGGGAGATACAAAGACCCTCGAGCAGGGCTATTTCAGGGAAGTAAGAAGGGATTTCAGGGAAGACCAGCTTTTCAGTCTCCAGAATTCGATCAACGAGAACCTGCGAATGATTGACGGCGTAGCTTATTGCGCCGTTCCGGAACCGTACCTGGTTGCGCAAATTGAGGAGAAGTCGCTGTTGGTGTCGGCATGTTTTGGACCGCCGCACACAGACGCCTACGTCAACAGGATCGTCTATTTCGGCCTTGGACAACACGACGAATTCATGGGACTGGTTGAAAACGTTGCTGTGCGCGAGAACCTGCCGATCAGGCAACTCATTAAAGCAGAGCATCTGTACGGTCCTACAACCTCTGTCAGGAAAGAAATCTTCTATCTGAAATCGGCAGCCCAGGAATTTCTGGGGCAGAGGCGGGGCGATCTCCCGGCCATGAACAAGGCCGCGGCCATGGCGTGGTACGACTTGAGAGACGCGGTGAAGGCACTCGAAAACAGGAAAACTTCAGAACAGCTGTTGTCGAACCTTGCAGCAACGCTTTCGGCTTGCGATGCGGACGGAGACATCGGCGTCTTCGCGAGAGCTGCCGTGGACCTTTGGGAAATGAGACCGATCACGGAAGACTCGCTCTCCTTCGGGCTTTGATTTTGCCACGGATTGCAACGGTGCAGATCCCACAGTCATACGAGCGTCTCGCCAATACGGTGCGAACGTTTTGCGGCAGCCGCCGGAAGCTCGGCACCCCGAACGGATCGTTCAACCGATGTGCGGAGGCTTCCCGTGAATTGGCAGACCATCTTCGTGCTGCAGGTTTGAGTCCTAGAATACTCCGCCTCTCGGAGGGGAACAGGTACTATCCCCGTGCACATTCCGGATGGACCGAATTGGGTTCTTCCCATTGGTGGGTTCACTATGTCGTGGAAGTCGACGGGATTGCCATCGATTGCACCATGCGCCAGTTCGACCCCGATGCCGATTTTCCGGATATGCGTCCTCTTGAGGCGGTCATGGAGGAATGGGGCCTCGTGTGGGAGCTGGAGGAACCGGAATCCCGCACTCCTCTCCGGGTCCTGAAGGACGGGGATTCGCCTCCTGCTTTCGGGCGCTGACCGTTCGCAACACTTGTTCCTTGGGACTGTGCGAGATTCGGTGTTTACAAGCCATGGATCGGTTTGGTTCTTGAATTCACCGCTGCACGGCTCCCACAGTGCGGAATGTGATTGGTTCAAAATGAGGTGTGTCTTGCCATCGGAGACCTCAGGCTGTTCGAAAGAACCAGGGCAGCGGGCATGCAGATCGTAGGAATATCAGTCAGCGACGAAGCAATCTCATCAATTGCACGCCGCGGTACACGCGAAATCGTGGTGGAATGGGCCGAACGGGTTCTGCGAAGGCATGTACGCAGGGAAAAGTCGCTGCTGGTTCGGATCAAGGACGCCGGATCCCTCGAGAAGGCGATGGCTGCAGACGGCCTGTCTGAAGAGGTGAAGGCACGCATCCGGAAGTCCTTTGCCGACAAGGAGCCTGTCTACACGCTCTCAAGACAGAAGATGGCAGATTTCCTGACAAAGGCGGCCGACACGATGGACTGGATAGAGTCCTTGCCTGCCAATGACAGGCGCATCCGCCGCATCGAACGCATGGCTTGGGCAGACGCCGAAAAGCTCTCCGAAGCTTGGCACGCGAGACTTGCCGCGGCGCGCAAGAAGACAAAATCTCTTACGGATGGTGTCAAGCCGATCTTCGAACTGGACGAGGGAGCTTTTGTTGCGGAGCTTTTTTCCCAAACAGCCCTGTCTGCGGAAGGCAGTGCCATGGGGCATTGCGTCGGTGGCTATTGGAACAGGGTCAAGAGCGGAGAAACACGCATACTGTCTATCAGGGACAGGGAATGGAAGCCGCATGTTACGATCGAACTGAGCGCCGCTCCCGTTCTTAATTTCGAAGACGGCACCACGATGGTCGCCGACCGGAAGCCAGGCAACGGTGTGCATGCGGTTCTTGAGACGTCACAGACATGGGTAGCTGTCCAGGTTCGCGGGAAGCAGAACCGTCAGCCTGTGCCCCGCTACGCCGCCATGGTCGAGCGCTTCTTGAGCTCTTCGGGAATTCCCTGGGTCGAGTACGGTTATTTCAGACAGGAACCGGAACCGCCTGTCGGCACGCCCGGTCACGTGACGGTCTACACCGTTTTCGGCAAGCATTTTCTTTCGGCCGCGGCGGCATGTGAGTGGGGTGAAGAACGGTTCAAAGAAGAGCAAAAAAACAAGGGCAAACATTGGCAATTTGTCCAGGCGTATGGACGTTGCGGACTGGCGGACATCCATAACGGCTACGCTCCTGCAGGCAGAGCTTACGCTTTTCTGGAGGGTGTTCTTCCTTTCGTCCTGGAAGACTTCGCACAACGGCTGGGTCGTGGCGGTTCGGTCGCCGTGGCCATGGCGGATTCGGGTCTTCATTTGATTCTCCGCAATCTCGAGTCTTCGGCAGCGAATGCCGAGGTGATGCGGGAACAAGTGTTTTCGCTGTTGTCCGGCATGGACGCACGGCAAAGATCATCCTGTTCGGAAACCCTTGTCTGCATTCCCGGTGGCCGGGACATAAAGCTGGTCACGCACTCGCTTCCGTTGTTGCCCGTCTTTCTCCTCGCCAGCGGTTATGCCGACGGTCTGGAAGATAAGGTTGCGAAGGTTGCCCGTCCTCATTTGAAAGCAAGTCTCGAGGCGATAGCGGAAGAGCCTGGGGCCGTCCATTCCATAAAGGCCGCGGTGGGAGGAATAGACGCCGACAGCATAGTGAAGGCATGCCTCTTCTGCGGTCTTTCGGCCGAATATGCAGCAGCCATGGCTGCAGTTCATCAGGGAGTGCGCAATCTCATATCGGAAAACAGGTTGGCGCTCAAGAAAGCCCGTGCCTCAGGTCGTTTCGACGCCAGCTCCGTCAATTTCGGAATGAACATGCTGGCAGAAGGTGCAGAGGAGCGCCTCCTGAAGGTAGCCAGGCAGAAATCAGGCGCGAACGCCATGCTGTTTTCGGCGCAACCGCCAAAGCCTCTGCGGCCACCGTCACCTGTCAAAGATGAACAGCCCATCAAGACCTATCGGTTGCCGGGGCGCTAACGGGCCTTTCTTGTCCCGAATTGGCTACTCAATGGCCTCTTCCCGACGCCATCCATCGCTGACGCCTGGGTTTAGGGTAACCTTGTCTCCGGCGATAAGGCCGCTTTTGTACGAATGCGGATCCAGGTCGCGGTAACCGAGCCTGGATTTGCGCAATTCGATTCCCCGCTTCTGCATTTCGGCTTCAATCACCGCGTCCTTTACCGGGACAAGAGCAAATCCTGTCGCTTTCGATCGCGCCCAGGCGAGTTCCCTGATCCGTTTCTGGAGCCTCTCGGACATGCCCTCAAAGAATGAATCGATTTTGCGGGAACGTTTGTGCGGGGTGTAGAAGGCGCATTCCCGTCGAAGCACTTCCAACTCACGCTTCATCGCCCGTTCACAGATTTCAGCGAGATAGCCAGCCACTTCAACATCATGCGGAAGGCCAAAGAACTTCTGTCTTTCCCGTGTGCCTGCGATGTTCAATTCACTCCATGTCCTCACGCCGCAAAGTTCCGAGATGGCCTTGCACACATTGATGAAATGGCGTTCCAACGCAGGGTCCAAAGGGAAAACCCGCTCGTCGATTCCGGCTTCTTCGACGGAAATCTCGTCCATTTCGAGATCGTACTTGGCCATGAGTTCGGCCGCTTTTTCGGCAGCCTTGAGAGCCTCTTCCTCCGTGCAGCCGTTTTCGACCGTCTTGGCCAGGAGAGCCCGAATCTTTTTGATGAGGTCTTCGCGCTTTTGCGGTTCTTCCATGGCAATCAGTCCGCCTGGTTGTTCTTGAAGCCGAACGCTTTCGGGAAAGCAGCCGTGAACGGGATTGTCTCGACAATGCCCTTGCTGTCGCAGAGATGAAGGAGCGCGTCTTCCGCGGCAAACTCGGATAGACGCTGTCGGCAGCCCCCGCACGGCATGATCTTGTCCATTCTTTCGGCGACAACTGCCACCTCGGTAAAACGTCGCGCACCTGCCATGACCATGTGACCAAGCGCGGTCGTTTCGGCGCACCAGCCCTCCGGAAAGGAAGCATTCTCGATATTGCACCCTGAAAAAACCTGTCCGTTATCTGCAAGGAGGGCGACTCCGACAGGGAAACTTGAATAAGGCGCGTAGGCCTTTCTCATTGCCTCACGTGCTGCCAGGAAAAGATCTTGCATCGGCGACTCCCTTTTACAGGAATTGATCCACGAGTCGAATTGCCCTGTCGACATTTTACGCCAAAAAAAAGGCCGCGCACCAAGCGCGGCCCAGCCAAACAAGGGGAGGATTACCACCAAAGATTGGAGGTGAATTCATAAAGCCGGATGGATTCCTTGCTGTCAACACATTTGTATAAGGATTCGATTTTTCATGCACGCCGAGTTCTGAGGCGCGCTTGATATAAAAAGGATTCGCTTCCGTTGACAATCGTTCATGCACTTCCAAGCATGGACTGCGGTAGAATAACTTGGTTCCAACAATGCCGGATGAAATTCCCGAGAGCGTAATGAAGGAAGCAGTCAGGTCTCTGGCTGGGGTGCCTGCTTTTGCCGCGCTCCTGGACAGCCGCGAACAAGACGTGATTGCAAAGGAGATTGCCCGTGCGCTTTTGGCTCGCGACCGTAGGGCGGCTGAGATCTGCGAGCACTTCGCCCAGCAATGGGACAACGGCGTTCTCGCCGGAAAGCAGGACCGCGGTTTGAATGCCTGTATGCTGGCGCGGGACAGCATCCTTTCCCTCGCTCCGATATCGCAGTCGGTCACACCAAACCATGTGGTACTGATCGAGAGATTGTTGCAGGACGCTGTTCAACTGAAGCGAGCATGCGGCTCCTTGCAGTTCATGACGGAAGGAATGGTCCGGGTCAAAGATCCGAAAGGGTTGCTTGAAGACCTGGTCGAAGCTGCCGCTGCAATCCAGTCTCTCCTCAAACGCGTTGAGATTTTAGAGCTCCACCGCAAGGCATTCGGCAAAAGCCAAAAGCGGGAATGACCCTCCACTTCCGATCAGCTATCGTGGCACTTGAAAAAGACAGGATGGCTAAAATCACTTGCCATTCCGAAGTCGTGAATCCATTGTGCTGAACGAGGTGTAGTGTAGCCTGATTGGCGACAACATGGAGAATTGCTATGGACACCATCGAACGCGCGGCTGAAATGCTTTTCTCCCCTGGTCATTCGAGGGTGCTGAATTTCAAGTTCGGAACTCCTGCACGCGGAAAGCGGATGTCGGCGGTTGAGTTGGCCCAAACCGTCATCGACACTGAAGAGGCGATCCGCACGGGCAACTCCCGCCTTGTTGAAGATATCGACGCCTGAAGGCGGATCGGCATTTCTGTTGCCGCCGATGCGCCAGTCCGTCATTGACCTTCGCGGGGGTAAACTTGGACCGTTTCAGACCTGCTTGGCTTGAGGATTATCAGGAATATGTCGAGGGTGAACTCCGGTACAAGGAGACCGGAGCCGGCCGATATGCGGCAATTATCCCGTTCCTCTTCACGACGGCAATCATCCGAGGCATGCTAGACAACCCGATCGGCTACGACGACCGATGGTGTTACGAGACGAAGGAAGCCGCTGAAAAGGCATTCGAGGCTTGGGACGGCAACGGCGAGCCTGACGGTTGGCACCGTCACCCTTCAACGGGCCGCAGAAGACCCGGTGGGGATGCCGCCCGAGAATATATGAGCCCGTAAATTGTTCTTGATAATCCGCACATTGTGCGGAAATCCTGTCACACTCTATCAAGTGTGCATGCTGCAGACGGGCATGCACGGTTTCCGTGACGGGAGAATCCAAGAATGCGGGCAAGGATGAGACGGCTCACGGGGGAGCCCGATTCCGCATCTCAGGTAGCAAGGGCCGGAATGTCTTCCATGGAAAACAGTTGGGGGAGCCTGTCGAATACCGTTCCGTATCCTCGGTCCAGCAAGATCGGCTGCACCTCCATCACGTAACCGTTTTCGCAAGACTGCCAGAACGTAAGCTTGCCTTCGGCCGCGTCAACTTTGAGGCAGGTAAGCCGTCCATTGCGGAACGCTCCCGTATCGATAGAGATGCGGTTTTCGGTCACGACGGGCAGCTTTCCGACGATGGTGTGGCCGTGGATGACAGGAGGCATCCCGGGTTCGACGAACATCAGGAACGGATCCCTGATCCAGTTGAGATCGTGAGATTTCTGTTCCGCCAGCGGCAAGTAGGGGTTCATGCCGGCATGAGCGGCAACGAAAGGTCCGTTGGTTGTGTAGAGGGTAGCGTCTTCCAGCATCTTCACGTGATGCGGATACCTTGTGCGGACGATGTCCCACACCCCTTGGTCGATTTCGCCGTTACAGTATGACCTGATGGTGTCTGATCCTCCGTGGATGAACCAGCTTTCGAAATCAGTGAATTTACCTTCTGTCCTGATCGCGTCCAGGAACCATTCGTCGTGGTTTCCGAGATGGAGGACCGAGCCAGGGAACTCTGCAAGCGTGCGATGGACCAATTCCATGCATTCCATGCTTTCAGGGCCGCGATCTGTGATGTCGCCCAAAAATGCGATCACGAGGGCGTTTTCATTGCGGCCCGCATCCTCTTCGATATGCTGCAGCATGGTTTCCAATAGATCACGGCACCCGTGGACATCGCCGATGTAATATGTCGTTTGAATGGACATTGAATCCTCACAAAGAAGAATTTCTCGATAAGGGTTCTAAGGGTAAATGTCAATGAATCCTTGGATGGAACAAATCCGTCCACCGCTTGAACCATTTTTTGGAATGGAACCTGATCCTCTGTCAGATAAAACAAGGCACCAATCCGGTGCCTTGTTTTATACTTCCCTGCTTATCAGCGGGGTTGGAAACTCCCGGACTCTGCTTCCTCGGGGTCCTGTCCCATAATGCAGCCGTCCTCTTCCACCTTTTCGAGCAGGAACCGGAAACCCTCCTCACCGAGCAGTTTCTCCAAGTCCTCGGCCACCTTTCTGCAGGCTTCCCAGGTGGCATATGAGCTGCGGGAATCCTCGTCGTATCCAAGATCACTGCAGAACTCTCGGAAGCTCATCAGGCCTGTGCGGGCATCACCAGCTATTGTCTCCAGAACCCTCACAGCATTTGGAGCATCGGCGATGCCAGGTCCCTGGTGAAACGGCAGCGACAGCTTTCTTCCGTCTAGTTTGAAGACGCAGTGATATGTCGTGGAGCCAGTCGGCATGGACTTATTTGTCGATGGCTCGCTCTTCAGAATTTCAAACTCGATGCCGCGTGTGGCAAGGAAGCCCGGATAGGTTGTCTCGTCCGCTTCCCTGTTGATCCAGTTTCCCGCCACGAAGTCATTGCCGTCGAGGAAAGCCAATGCCTCGTCGGCCTCCTTTTTCCAGATCGGAGCAATCTTGCCGACGAATTCCTGGACGATCGCCTTGCGGGCGGCTGCTGCCTCGGTCTTGGGGTTGGCAAGCGAAGTCAGCTCTTCCTCGATCTTCTTGCGGTCTCTTTGCAGAAGCGATTTCCGCATGTGCAGCTGCTCCTTCTCGGCGACGCGGATCTTCTCGTCGAGCGCTTTCACCTTACCGTCGAGCTTCTTCTTCTCCTCGTTCACGCGCTTCTCGGTTGCATTGAAGACTTCCTTCTCCTTCAACGCCGCCTTGCCTGCGAGAATCATCAGATCCTCGATGGAGGCAGCCTCCCTGATGTGGGAATGCGCCTTCTCGAAGTCTTGGTTGCGCAGGTAGTAGTCGAGGTTCTCGACTGCGTGCGCCGGGTATCCGTTTGCGTCGGACAGGTGCAGCCGCACGACCTTCTCGAGTTCCGGGCAAACCTCCAAAATCTGCTCGTGGTTCGATCCAAACTGGCTCGTGACGCTGAAATGCGGCCTCTGGCCGCCCAAGGAATACAGCTTCGCCACAACGTCCAGCCTGCGGCCGTCCTTGCCTACGAGCTTGAAGCTTCGCTGCTTTATGATCTGGTCTTTCATCAGTGGGTCTCCCGATACGCTCGCTTCATGTTCGGGAAGATGACTGCATGACACAAAGGGGGCGTTGGCACCATTTGGAACATCAGCCGTTCCCGCTTGCAGGCAGTACGTGGACGTCGAGCGGCCTGAAGCCATTGAAGGCTATGGAAGCATATGTAGTGGTATAGGCACCCGCGGACCCGATCAACACCTTGTCGCCAGACGAAAGGGACATCGGGAGCGGATAGGGCATCCTTTCATAAAGCACGTCCGCAGAATCGCACGTTGGGCCTGCCAATACACAGGGAGCCATATCGTCACCATCCCGGGAAGTCGAAACAGGATACCGGATCGCTTCGTCCATAGTCTCGGCGAGACCGCCGAATTTGCCGACATCCAGATAGACCCAGCGGACGGGGTCGTCACAGGCCTTCTTTGCCACAAGGACAACTTCCGAGCAGATGACGCCGGCGTTTCCTACCATTCCCCTGCCCGGCTCAATGATGACGCGGGGCATCTTGTTGCCGAAGTGTCGCCGAATGGAGCTTTCGATCGCGTCTCCGTAATCCCGGGCGTCAGGAATGTCCTTGAGGTAGCGGGTCGGGAATCCGCCCCCCATGTTCAGGAGTCCAAGCTCGATGCCCTCCTCTGCGGATCTCACGAACACGTCTTTGGCATCGGAAATGGCGCGGTCCCAGGCCGAGAGATCGGTTTGCTGCGAACCTACATGGAAGGACACCCCTGACGGTTTCAACCCGAGGGCACGGGCGTGCTTGAGGACATGGACAGCCATAGAAGGCACACAGCCAAACTTGCGGGACAACGGCCATTCCGCCCCTTCACCGTCGGTGAGTATGCGGCAGAACACCTCCGAACCGGGGGCTGCCCGTGCAATCTTTCCGACTTCCTCGACGGAATCGGCCGCGAACAACCGGATCCCTCGGGCATAGGCCTTGGCGATGTCCCTTTCCTTCTTGATCGTGTTGCCGAACGAAATCCGGTCTGGACCAGCTCCCGCTTCAAGCGCCATCTCTATTTCGGCTACCGACGCCGTGTCAAAAGACGACCCCAGTGCAGACAGCAGGGAAAGCACCGCAGGATCCGGGTTCGCCTTGACGGCATAGAAAACTTCGGTCATGGGGAGCGATTTCCTGAAGGCCAAGAAGTTGTCCCTCACAACATTGAGGTCCAGCACCAGGCACGGGGTTTCCGGCTGCCTTTCCGCGATGTAGTCAAGAATTCGTCTGGTCACTATGAACTCCTTCCTGCCGCATGTTTCCACGCATGAAAGACGGCCGAGGACTGCCGTCAGGTTGCTGTCACGCCTTGGTTTGGATGGAGTTACCAGCCGCACTTCAGGCAATTCGGGTGTGCCTCTGAAGAATTCCGGAACGTTTGGACCGCCGGAGAGACTAGAAAGGCCCGCACCGTCGTTGCTCAACGGGATTCTCGATATGCGAATCCTGTGCACGTGCGACTAGGGCATGAGGAATGCTAAATGGCAAACGCCGCCAAAATCAACGTTGAAAAAGCACGTCCAATGGATTATTCGGATGGCTACGCGAAAGGTTGCCCTTATGAGCACGCAAATTCTTCTGACACGAGACGAGTTCAAGGAAAGAGTCTTTGCCCGCGATGGGGGAAAGTGCGTGTTCTGCGGAAATCCTGCAGTCGACGCTCATCACATCATCGAGCGGAGGCTGTTCGATGACGGAGGATATTTCCTCGACAACGGCGCGAGTGTCTGTGCCGAACACCATGTCAAATGCGAATGGACCGTGATTTCCGTAGAAGACGTGCTGGCTGCCTGCGGGATCAGGAAGGCAGTTTTGCCGCCCCATCTGGATGACGGCCAACCATACGACAAATGGGGCAACCCTGTCCTCCCGAACGGAACGCGGATGCGCGGCGAGCTTTTTCACGAGGAAGGTGTCCAAAAGGCTTTGCGCCAGGGAGGAGTGCTGGACCTCTTCACGAACCGCTACAAATATCCGCGAACGCCGCATCTGCCGTTCTCGGCATCCGTTTCTGACGACGACAGGGTCATCGACGGTTTTTCGGCCTTTGAGGGCAGGCGGATTGTAGTGACGGTGAAAATGGACGGCGAGAACACCACCCTTTACAACGATTACCTCCATGCCAGAAGCATCGACGGCCGAAGCCATCCCAGCAGGGATTGGCTGAAAGCATTCTGGGCGACCATCCGGCACGACATCCCGGATGACTGGCGCGTTTGCGGGGAAAACCTGTTTGCCAGGCATTCCATCGCCTACGATGACCTGCGTTCATTTTTCTACGGCTTCTCCGTCTGGAATGACCGGAATGTCGCCCTGTCATGGGATGACACCCGTGAGTGGTTCGATCTCTTGGGCATCGCTCCCGTGGAAGTTCTTTATGACGGGGTGTTCGATCTCGCCGTGCTGAAGAAGCTTGCTTCCGAGATCAATACGGACACGACGGAGGGTTTCGTCGGACGTCTGGCCGGCGAAATCCATTACCGCGATTTCGGAAAATCATTCTTCAAGTGGGTGCGCCCGAAGCACGTGCAGACGGACCAGCACTGGATGCACTCTGAAATCGTACCAAACAGGTTGTCGGGCTGACTTTCCAGGACAGAATTGAAAAAGGCGGGCTGCTGGCCCGCCTTTTTCTTTTGCTCGTTCCGGCTTCTACATGACGGGCAGAGAATAGGCGGCACCGGCTGAAGCCGCTTTCTCGTTGTCATATGGTGCGCCGATCAGGGCGGTGCTTCCATTTGAGGAAAGCGCGATCGAAGCTGCGAAACCATTGGCCTCGGTCGTGTCCGGCGCTTGCATCTTTGCTATGAAGGACCCTGACGGAAGTGAGTAAGCATACGCTGCGCCGGGAGTTCCCATTCCCTTTGCCGCAACAAGTGCGACACTGCCGTTGTTGGAAACCGCAACATTGCTGCCGAAGTAGTCGTACGGTGCAGATTCAGGGTTGTCGATCTTTCCCGATTGCGCCAAGTTGCTGCCATTGTTGGCCAGGACGTAGGCCGATCCAGACCAATCAATATTGTGGACACCAGCAAGGACGGTGTTGCCGTCCCCGGAGACGGAGACCGAGTACACACCGAAGATGTCGCTTGGAACATTGATGGCAAAACGCTCTTTGGTCCAACCCGCTCCGGTGTCCCGGAACGCATAGACGATGCCAGCACTCATGTCGAATGGGGTATTTTGGGAGCCTGCAACAATAAGCCTGCCATCATCCGAAACATCGACATTCTTACCTAAGATGTCCAACGTTCCATCGCGGGAGAACGTGGCGATCTTACCCCCGAGTGCGGAGTAAACACCGATCTCACCTCCATTTGGACGGGCCGTGCTGCCCACGGCGATGATGTTTCCGTTCGCGGACATGGCCACCGACTCGCAAAGACGGTAGTTCAGGTTTTGTGCGTCTGGCAGGATCCTTGCGGATTGTGCATATGCTGAACCGCTGGTCCTGAAGACGTACACGGCACCCGAATTGGTTCCGCCTTCGCTCTCACGGGAGGAACAGACGGCGATTGTCGAACCGTCGTCAGAGATGGCCAGGGCATAACCGAATGAGCCATAGGTCTGGCCGAATTGCGGGAGCAGTGTTTGAACCTGCGCCCACTTGCCTCCTTCCTTGCGGAACACGTAAGCTGCACCGGCATCTGCTCCGAACCCGGTATCCCTATAGGGTGAACCTGCAACGGCAACAGCTCCGTCGGCCGACATCGCGACGATCTCGCCCAGATTGTCGCTCGCTGTACCGTCCGACGCCACGAGCTTGTCCCCGTTCGAGATCACGGAAACGTTGAACGCAAATTGGTCGGTGCGGCCCTCGTCGTCAGAAACACGTATCGTGACAGACGTCTCCTCGGTAGCTTCAGGGGCTTGTCCGTCAACGACCTTCAAGAATGCAGTCCCTTCTTCTCCAGGCTGTATTTCCAGCCATGCAGGAGCGTTCTCAAGCGTCCAGGTGAGGTTTGCTGCATTTCCTCCCGTCACTGCTGCAGAAATGCCTGCAGTCGGGAAGGATTCGCTGGTGGAAATCGAGATATCGTCAGGACCGTACTCGAATGCGAGTGCCGCTCGAAGGATTTTGTCCGCACTAAAGGTGCCGACAATCTCTCCGCCGCGGACGGCCTCCACGGCAATATGGTAGTTTTGCCCTTCGGTGCCGCTCGGAGTTCCCGAAACTGACCCGTCGGACTGAACCGACAGACCGGGCATCACGGCAGTTGCCGCAGCATTAAAGGTGACACCGGTTGTAACTCCCGAAACCTCGGCAGGGAGATCGATCGCCTCACCGATCGTCAGAGCGAAAGGTGAAGGAAGAACGAGCCGATATTCCAAGGTTTCACCTTCATCGGCTGCTTCCTGGGCGAGAATCCCCGGGCTTCCCCTGAAACATAGGTCGCGTTTGCTGCGTGCGCCGATTGGACAGCCGCGAGTCCTACGGCGAGAGCGAATCCTGCTAAGAATTTCGGTCGTGAGTGCATGTCATTCTCCTGCCTTCCCCAGACAAATATCGGCGTCCATGAAAGTCAGGGCAAGAAGGTTATGTTTTAAGGGTTATTGCTCCGACGAGTCGCTCTCCGAGTCCTTATAAGACACGGCCTCGAGTGGAGGTACATCCGTCAACCTCGCTCAACGGTTTGACCTGGTGAAGGATTTCGTCGGCAGTTTTGGACCGCTCCGCGGAAGTAACGGAACGGTCCCAACAAATTACCTGCTCACTTACGACAATGCAGGATCGATCCAGCCAATATTGCCGTCCGGGCGGCGGTAGACAAAATTGACCGTGTCGTTCGCCGCGTTCCGGAAAGCGAAAACGGGATTGTCCTTGGTGTCGAGTTCGAGCACCGCGTCGGCGACTGACAAGGACCGCAGTGGCATCGTCGATTCAGCGATGACTGCGGGAGCGTAATCTTCGGGAAGCTCGGTATCGTCGTCTTCAGGGAAAGCAGACATCACTCGATAGAGCGCCTCGGCTTCCTTTGCCGCCGCTTCCTTGTCGTATCCGCCATATGATTTGAGGCGGCGTTTGTATCGACGAAGCCTCTTCTCAATACGTTCAGCAGCAATGTCGAAAGCCGCCTGGGGATCATGTGCCTGCCCCGAAGCCTGGAATGTCATTCCAGTATCGAGTGCGAGAAAACACTCAGCGGAAAAACGTGATCCCGATTTTTCGACCGTCACCCTGCCAGAGGCCCCTCCGTCGAAGTACTTTCCGAGTGCTTGGGAAATCCTCTCCTCGATCGATCCGCGAAAGGCGTCGCCAATGTCCATGTGCTTGCCGGAAATGCGCAGGTTCATGATAGTTCTCCTTTCCTGCCGGTTGCGGATTTGGTGGGTAATTCAGTTCGCGGCCCTAACCTCCTTCACTTCGGGAACGAAGTGCCTCATCAGGCTCTGGATGCCGTGACGCAAGGTGGCCGTGGAGGAAGGGCAGCCGGAGCAAGCTCCGCGCATTTCAAGCGTGAGAACCCCTTCATCGAAGCCTTTGAAAATAATGTCGCCGCCGTCTGAAGCGACCGCGGGGCGCACGTGGCTTTCGAGGAGTTCTTTGATCTTGGCAACGACCCTTGCGTCGCCAACCGGGTCGACTTCTGCAGTCAGAGCTTTGCCCTTGATCTGGTGAAGTCCGTCCGCGAAAAGGGCAATCAGGCCGGAGATGTTTTCCTTCAACCCCGTATCCCAATCCGCGCCGTCGCGGATGCTGACAGATACGAAATCCGGCCCAAGGAACACGAGATCAACGTCTTCAATTTCGAACACCGCCTCAAGAAACGGATGCCGGGAGCTGTCTTCCCTGCGGAATTCCGATGGTTCGTCGGATACATGCAGCCCCGGGATGAATTTGATGGTCTTTGGGTTCGGTGTGTACGAAATCTGCACAAACATTGACGTATCCTTTCCATGGATGTTTGGCCAAAGGATTTTCGAAGTCAATGATGCTCCTGGGAAATTATATGGTTCCCGCATGGGCACTTATTGAAGCAAAATAATGATTTTGCTGTGTTTTTCCGTTGACAAATCTAGTGTGCAAGGCATTTGGTTCGCCGGAAAGGAGTTTTCTGATGGGAAAAAGAGCCAACGAAATCATCGGATTCCATCTCGGCTGGGACCTGAGAGAAGTTGGCTATCCGTCATTTGAGGTTGATCCATGACGGTTCCTGCTTCCTCGAGACGTACCTGGAGGCCGCATCCGCGGCCTCCCCGGCAGAGGAATCTCCACAGGCGTCGGCGGGGAGACGGATCTCCCCGACCCGTTCGGGCATGGCCTGCCCTACGTCTTGAAGTCCGAGGGCCGAAAGGCCCAGGCGGCGCAGG
>Ga0180217_1001928_pt1 | contig 20614 bp, 20 predicted proteins | sample eDN3rd37CBELigOP_FD_128521 | JGI IMG/M metagenome (GOLD analysis project Ga0180217, IMG submission 128521) | Enriched Organic Plus compost microbial communities from Emeryville, California, USA - eDNA 3rd pass 37_C BE-Lig OP (version 2) (version 2) ... | reverse complement strand
GGCGGCGGCGACCCGGTGCTGTTCCAGCACCTGTTCTGGTTCTTCGGCCACCCCGAAGTCTACATCATGATCCTGCCGGCCTTCGGGATCATCAGCCACATCGTGTCGACCTTCAGCCGCAAGCCGGTCTTCGGCTATCTCGGCATGGCCTATGCGATGGTGGCGATCGGCTTCGTCGGCTTCATCGTGTGGGCGCACCACATGTTCACCTCCGGCATCGATGTGGACACGCGCGCCTATTTCATGGCCGCGACGATGGTCATCGCCGTGCCGACCGGCATCAAGATCTTCTCCTGGATCGCCACCATGTGGGGCGGCTCCATCCAGCTGAAGACGCCGATGCTCTTCGCCATCGGCTTCATCTTCCTGTTCACGGTTGGTGGCGTCACCGGCGTGAAGCTGGCCAATGCCGGCGTGGACGTGGTGCTGCACAATACCTACTACGTGGTGGCGCACTTCCACTACGTGCTGAGCCTCGGCGCCGTGTTCGGGATGTTCGCCGGCTTCTACTACTGGATCGGCAAGATGAGTGGCCGGCAGTACCCGGAGTTCTGGGGGAAGGTGCATTTCTGGACCGCCTTCATCGGCGCCAACCTCACCTTCTTCCCGCAGCACTTCCTGGGTGCCCAGGGCATGCCGCGCCGCTATCCGGACTACCCGGAGGCCTTCTGGGGGTGGAACTTCGTCTCCTCCATGGGCGCCTATCTCTCGGCGCTCCAGGCCTTCCTCTTCCTCTACGTGATCTACCGGACCTTCACCTCCGGCGAGCGGGTCGGCGACAACTACTGGGGCGAAGGCGCGACCACGCTCGAATGGCAGGTCAGCTCGCCGCCTCCCTTCCACACCTTCGAGGAACTTCCTCGCATCCGTTGAGGCCCAGTGGGGCGGATATGAGCCACACCATTGCCGACAGGAGGGGGGCCGGCTCCGGCCCCCTTCCGCTTTACCAGGGCCAGGACCTCTCCGAGGTCCGCGACTGGATCGCGCTCCTGAAGCCGCGGGTGATCTCGCTCGTGGTCCTCACCGGCATCGTCGGGCTGCTGGTCGCACCAGGCAGCCTGCACCCGGCGTTGGCCGTGGCGGCGGTGCTTTGCATCGCCCTCGGCGCCGGCGCGGCAGGGGCGATCAACATGTGGTACGACCGCGACATCGATGCGCGTATGAAGCGCACGGCGCAGCGGCCCATCCCGGCCGGACGGATCGAGCCCGGCGCGGCGCTCGGCTACGGCATCACGCTCGCCGTCGCTTCGGTCGTGATCATGGGGCTGGCGACGAACTGGGTCGCGGCTGGCGTCCTGGTGCTGTCCATCGCCTTCTACGTCTTCGTCTATACCATCTGGCTGAAGCGCCGGACGCCGCAGAACATCGTCATCGGCGGCGCTGCCGGCGCCTTCCCGCCCGTGATCGGCTGGGCGGCCGTGACGGGCGACGTAACCCTGCCGCCTCTGGTGCTCTTCGCCATCATCTTCTTCTGGACCCCACCGCATTTCTGGGCGCTGAGCCTCTTCGCCCATGCCGACTACGAACGGGTCGGCGTGCCCATGCTGCCGGTCACGGCAGGCGCGAGGGAGACGCGGCGGCAGGTGCTGATCTACACCCTGCTGCTGGTGCCACTGACCTTCCTGCCCTGGGGCATGGGATTCGCCGGCCCCGCCTACGCGGCCGTGGCCGCCGTCCTGGGGGCGCTGTTCCTGTACCACGCCTGGGCGGTCTGGACCGACCGGCAGGACGAGGCGGGCCGCAGCCTGACGGGCGACCGGCCCGCCCGGAAGGCATTCAAATTCTCCCTGCTCTACCTGGCGGTGCTTTTCGCCGCGCTGGCCGCAGATCGGCTGCTGCTCGGATGACGCCCGAGGAAAGGCAGGAGTTCGAGCGGCGGCGCCGGCAGCGCAACTGGGCGCTGCTGGCGGTGCTGCTCGGCCTTGTCGTGCTGTTCTTCTTCATCAGTTCCGCCCGCTTGCTGCGCGGCTGAACCTTGCCCGGATTGTCTGCACGGCCACCTGGAAGCTTGCCATGGATCCGACCTCTGCCACCGACCGCCTTCGCCGCCGCAACCGTCTGCTGGCCACCGGGGTTGCGGGGGTTGTCGCCGGGATGCTCGGCCTCTCCTTTGCCTCCGTGCCGCTCTACAATCTCTTCTGCCGCGCCACCGGCTTCGGCGGGACGGTGCAGACCGGACCCAACGCTGCCCCGGGCGCGGGAGAGCAGTTCATCACCGTCCGGTTCAATGCGACGACCCACCCCTCGCTTCCCTGGCGCTTCAATCCGGCGCAGCCCTCGGTCCGGCTGCATGTGGGTGAGGAAGCCATGGGCTTCTATCATGCCCGCAACCTGGCCAGGACGCCGGTGACCGGCGTCGCCACCTACAACGTGACGCCGGAGGTGGCGGGCAAGTACTTCCACAAGACCGCCTGCTTCTGCTTCAACGAGCAGACCCTGGAGCCAGGGCAGGAGGTGGACATGCCGCTCGCGTTCTGGGTGGACCCGGAGATCGCCAAGAATCCGAATACCCGGGGCATCCACACCATCACACTCAACTACACCTTCTTCCGCAGCCTCGACGACGCGGCGCGGTCGGGTGCGCTGGCCAAGGCGGGACCGCATGTCGGCCCGCTGCAGCGCGCCGTGCAGTGAGCGGGAGCCATGTCGCAGAACCACCCGCACGGGCTTGATCCGAACGGGAATTTCGGGATTGATGTGCGCCGACCGGAGGGCGCCCGCCCATCCGGCGAAGCGGCAGCGATTTCGCCTGGGCCACTGGCCGGCCCGGCAGGATCTTCACCAGGACACGCGATGGACAGCACCACGATCGACACGGCGCAGGCGGAACCCGCGCCGCTGCACAAGCACCCCTACCACCTGGTGGATCCCTCGCCATGGCCGCTGATCGGTGCCTTTGCGGGCGGCGCGCTGGTGCTGGGCATCATCCTCAACGCGCATTACGGCGACTGGATCATGCTGACGATCGGGATCGTCAGCGTGCTCGGCACCATGTTCTTCTGGTGGCGCGACGTGGTGAGGGAGGCCCGGACGCCCGGCCTGCATACGCCGGTGGTGCGCATCGGCCTGCGCTACGGCATGTCGCTGTTCATCGCCTCGGAGGTGATGTTCTTCGTCGCCTTCTTCTGGGCCTATTTCCACTTCGCCTTGTACCCGGACCATGTCGCCGGCGCGACCGAGGCGGTCTGGCCGCCCAAGGGCATCCTGACCTTCGATCCCTTCGGCCTGCCCTTCCTGAACACCATGATCCTGCTGCTCTCGGGCTGCACGGTCACCTGGGCGCATCACGGGCTGCTGCATGGCGACCGCAAGGCGCTCATCCAGGGGCTCGGCCTGACCATCCTGCTCGGGATCAGCTTCACCACCTTCCAGGCGATCGAGTACGGCGAGGCTCCGTTCCAGTTCACCGGCGGCATCTATCCCTCCACCTTCTTCCTCGCCACCGGCTTCCACGGCTTCCACGTCATCGTCGGCACCTGCTTCCTCACGGTCTGCTTCCTGCGTGCGCTGAAGGGCCACTTCACCCCGCAGCGGCATTTCGGCTTCGAGGCGGCCGCCTGGTACTGGCACTTCGTGGACGTGGTGTGGCTGTTCCTCTTCGTCTGCATCTACTGGTGGGGTGCGGGCGAGATCGCGGAGCACTGAGACGGTGGCGGGGCTGCCCGCCGCCTCCGTGCGTCCGCCCCGCACGGGCGGCCTCGGGGCGGTGGCGATGAGCCCGCCGGAAGCCCCGGCGCCGCACCTTGTGACTGCGGCGCTGCTCGGCCGCTGCCCCCGCTGCGGAGAGGGGAAGCTCTTCGCCGGCCTGCTCGCGGTGCGCGAGGCCTGTCCGGTCTGCGGCCTCGACCTCCGGGCCCATGATGCGGGGGACGGGCCGGCGGTCGCCGGCATCTTCGTGGTGGGGGCGCTGGCCGTCATCGCCGCCCTGGTGGTGGACGCCAGGTACGAGCCGCCGCTTTGGGTGCATGCGCTGATCTGGCCGGTCGTGATTCTCGGGCTCTCGCTCTATGTCATGCGGGTGGCGAAGGCGGCCCTGCTGGTGCTGCAGTACCGCCACCGCCAGGGCGAGACCGGCAGCTAGGCCCGTGCGAGGACGTCGGCTGCTCCTGCCCGCTCTCGCGGCGTTACCAGTTCTGCTGCTGCTGCTCGCGCTGGGCACCTGGCAGATGCAGCGGCTGGCCTGGAAGACGGAACTGCTGGAGCACCTTGCAGCGGCCGAGGCCGCGCCGCCCCGGCCGCTCGGCTCCGAGCCGGTACCCTATACCAAGGTCGAGGCGACCGGCCGTTTCGACTACGCGCATGAGGCTATGCTCGGCGTCGAGGTGCGCGGCACCGTGCTCGGGGCGCACCTGCTCACGCCGCTGCTGCGGCCAGAGGCGCCGCCGCTGCTGGTGGACCGGGGCTGGGTGCCGTTCGAGCGCAGCGCTCCCGTCGCGCGTCCGGAGGGAGTGGTGGCTGTCACCGGCTATGTCCGTCCGCCGGATTCGCGCAGCATTTTCGCCCCGAGTGACGATCCCGCCGGCCGGCGCTTCTACACCTTCGACCCCGCGGCGATCGGTTCGGCACTCGGCTTCGACCGGGTCGCGCCCTTCGGCCTGGTTGCCCTGGCTCCGGCCGACGCGCCGCCCGCCGCGCTGCCGGCCGCTGCCCGCAGCCTGCCGCGGCCGAACAATCCGCATCTCGGCTATGCCATCACCTGGTACGGGCTGGCGGCGGCGCTGGTCGGCGTGTTCATCGCCTTCGCGCGGCGCCGCGGGGCAGGATAGTGCGGGCGGGGCCTGTCCGCTCGCGCGTCTCCAGCCCCGCCGATGCGTTGGGGTCACCTGCCCGGCACTGCGCCAGGACACGGCCCGGCGAGCGCGCGCCTGGGCTCCACAGGCCGCTTGGCTCCTGCCAGGGTCGGGGACGGCGCTCTGGCGCCGTGACCCGGATATGAGCCCGCCCCCGTGAGGTGCCCTGAACGATGAATGCCGCCTATGCGCGCCTAAAGGACCGTTTCGCCCGCATCGCTGCGCTGGACGAGGCCCAGGCCATGCTGCACTGGGACGCCAGTGCCATGATGCCGCCTGGCGGCGGCGCGGCGCGCGGCGAGCAGCTCGCCGTGCTGGCGGGACTCGCGCACGAGCTGCTGACAGCCCCGGCCGTTGCCGAGGACCTGGATGCGGCAGAGGCGGAAGGGGCGTGGGACGCTGCGAATCTTGCCCTGATGCGCCGGGCCCATGCGCGGGCCGCCGCCTTGCCGACCGGGCTGGTCGAGGCCGCCGCCCGCGCCAACAGCGCCTGCGAAAAGGTCTGGCGCGACGCCAAGGCGAAGTCCGACTTCGGCCTGGTCCGCCCGCTGCTCGCGGAGGTCGTGCGGCTGCAGCGGGAGACGGCGCAGGCGCTTTCCGCGGCCCTTGGCCTGGCACCCTATGACGCGCTGATGGACGGCTATCAGCGCGGCGTCACGGCAGCCGAGGTCGAACCGGTTTTCGCCGCCTACGAGGCCTTCCTGCGGGAGGCCCTGCCGCAGGCCGAGGCGATCCAGGCCGCCCGCCCGGCGCCGGCGCCGCTCGCCGGCCCGTTCCCGGCTGCGGTGCAGCGCACACTCTGCCGGCGTCTCTCCGAGCGAATCGGCCTCGACTATGATCACGCCCGGCTGGACGAGAGCCTGCACCCCTTCTGCGGCGGCACTTCGACCGATATCCGCATCACCACCTTCTACAGCGAGACGAATGTCGAGAAGTCCCTTCTCGGCGTGCTGCATGAGACGGGCCATGCGCTTTACGAGCGTGGCCTGCCCGCCGCCTGGGCCCGCCAGCCGGTCGGGGAAGCCGCAGGCATGGCGGTGCACGAGTCGCAGAGCCTGATCGTGGAGATGCAGGCCTGCCGCTCCGATGCCTTCCTCGCCTTCCTCGGTCCGGAACTGCACCGGAGCTTCGGCGGCGATCCTGCCGCCTGTGCGCCCGCGAATCTGGCCCGGCTCTGGCGCCGGGTCTCCCGCGGCTTCATCCGGGTGGATGCGGACGAGCTGACCTACCCCGCGCATATCATCCTCCGCTTCCGGCTGGAGCGCGCGCTGATCGGCGGCGAACTCGCCGTCGCGGATCTGCCCGGGGCCTGGAACGAGGGCTTCGTCGCCCTGCTTGGCGTGGCGCCGCCCGACGACGCCCATGGCTGCCTGCAGGACATCCACTGGCACGACGGCGCCTTCGGCTACTTCCCCAGCTACACCCTGGGCGCCATGGCCGCGGCCCAGCTGATGCGCGCGGCCCGCCGCACCATCCCTGGGCTCGACGAGGAGATGGCGCGCGGCGAGCTGCTGCCGCTTGTCGCCTGGCTGCGCGAGGCGGTGCATGGCCAGGGGGCGCGACTCGGCTTCCAGGAACTGCTGCGCCACGCCACGGGCAAGCCGCTTGACCCGGAGGACTTCCTGGACCACCTGCGAATCCGGTATCTTGCAGCCTGACCATCGCACTACGGGTGAAAACCTCGCCCGCGGCGCTACATGGAAGCCATGCTGCACCACACGCCCCTGATCGCGACGCTGGTCGCGGGACTGACCGCTGCGCTGCTGCTCGGCGTGGCCGCCCGCAAGCTGCACCTCCCGCCGCTGGTGGGCTATCTGCTGGCCGGCGTCGCCATCGGCCCCTTCACCCCGGGCTATGTGGGCGACCTCGCGCTGGCGCAGGAGCTGTCGGAGATCGGGGTCATCCTGCTGATGTTCGGCGTCGGGCTGCATTTTTCGCCCCGGGAGCTGGCCGAGGCGCGTGGCGTCGCGGTGCCCGGGGCGCTTTGCCAGATGCTGGTCGCAACCCTGCTCGGCTGGGCGGTGGCGCGGTCCTGGGGCTGGACGGACGGACAGGGCTTCATCTTCGGCTTCTGTCTCTCGGTCGCCAGCACCGTGGTGCTGCTGCGCGCGCTGACCGACCGCAACGAGACGGCGACGCCGCAGGGGAAGATCGCGGTCGGCTGGCTTGTGGTTGAGGACCTGGCGATGGTCATCGCGCTGGTGCTGGTGCCCGTGGGCGCGGCGCTGCTGGACGGGCGGGCGCCGGCGGGCACGCTTCCGGTTGGCATGGGCAATGGCATGCTGCTGCCGCTGCTGCTGACGCTCGGCAAGGTCGCCGTCTTCATCGTGCTGATGCTGCTGGTCGGCAGCCGGGTGCTGCCCTGGGCGCTGTCGCTGGTCGGTGGCCTTCGCTCACGCGAACTGTTCTCGCTGGCGGCGCTGGTGGCGGCGCTCGGGGTCGCCTTCGCGGCCTCGGCGCTGTTCGATGCCTCCTTTGCGCTTGGAGCCTTCCTGTCGGGGCTGGTGCTGGGGCAGTCGGCGCTGTCGCAGAAGGCGGCGGAGCAGACCCTGCCGCTGCGTGACGCCTTCGCGGTGCTGTTCTTCGTCTCCGTGGGGATGTTGTTCGACCCCGGCATCCTGCTGCGCCAGCCGCTGCCGCTGCTCGCCGCAGTCGCGGTGGTGTTGTTCGGCAAGTCCCTGGCTGCCTGGGCGATCGCCCGCGTCCGCGGCCTTTCGCAACGGGAGGCGCTGGTGATCGCCGCCTCCCTGGCGCAGATCGGCGAATTCTCCTTCATCCTCGCCGGCCTCGGGGTGGCGGAGGGGGTTCTGCCCGAGGCGGGACGCGACCTGGTGCTGGCGACGGCCCTGCTGTCCATCGCGGCCAATCCGCTCATGTTCCATCTTGCCGATCGGCTGGCGGCGCGGGTCGAGCCAGCCGCCGCCGAGGCTGAGCCACGGCCTGCCTCTGGCTGAGCCCGGCTGCGGGATCTCGCCGGAACGCGCGGCCGGGGCCTGCGGCACCGAATCGCTTTCCGTTCGCCTGGGCTCACGGCACATGCTCCGGCTTCTCGTTTTCACGGACATCTTCGCGCGTTCAGGTGATTCCACCTGCATGGGATCTGCTCTGAGCCAGCGGCTGGCGGCGGACGACGAGGGCGAGATTGTTCGCTGGCATCGGCTCGACCACTGGCGGGCCGAAGCCGCGCGCCACCGCTTCCGCCGTCACGGCCTCCAGGTCCCGCACGCCCCATGCGGGGCTGCGGGCACGGAGGTCGGCGTCGAAGGCGGCGTTGCTCGGGGCCGTATGCCGGCCGTCCCGCCGGAAGGGGCCGTAGAGGATCAGTGCGCCGCCAGGTGGCAGCAGCCGCGCGGCGCCGCGCATCAGCCCCTCCGTCGCCCTCCAGGGCGCGATATGAACCATGTTGATACAGAGCACCGCATCGGCATGTGCGATGGGCCAGTCCTCCGTCGCCGCGTCCAGCGCCAGCGCCGGGCGCAGATTGGGGAGGCGCGCCGCCCGGGCCCAGGCATCGATGCTGGCGCGCGCGGTAGGGTCCGGGTCGGTCGGCTGGAACACCAGTCCCGCCAGCGAGGCGGCGAAATGGAGCGCGTGCTCGCCACTGCCGCTCGCCACTTCCAGCACCAGGCCCTCAGGTGGCAGGTGGCGCCGCAGCACCGCCAGGATGGCATCGCGGTTGCGCGCCGCGGCGGGGGCGTAAAGGCGGGCATCCTCGACCATTGGGGGCGCTCACTCCGGCTCGGTTGGTTCCGGGGATGGGGCGCAGCGGCTTGCCTCGCCGCCCCGTCCCTTCATACTGCGCGGGGCGCATGCGCAGTCGCATGGCCAGCGGAGGAAGGAAAGCGTCCATGGGCAACCGTATCGCGATCATCGGCGCCGGCGCGGTCGGCGGCTATGCCGGCGCGCACATGGCGCAGGCGGGCGAGGACGTCACCTTCGTGGATCCCTGGCCCGAGCATGTCGAGGCCATGCGTGCCCGCGGCCTGCGCATCAGCCACATCAAGGACGTGCCCGAATTCACCGTCCCCGTGCGCGCCCTGCACCTTACGGAGCTGCAATCGGTCAGCAAGGGGCAGCCCTTCGACATCGCCTTCGTCTGCGTGAAGTCCTACGACACCGCCTGGGCGACGACGATGGTGCAGCAATATCTCGCCCCCGGCGGTTTTGTCGTCTCGCTGCAGAACTGCATGAACGAGGAGACGATCGCCGGCATCGTCGGCTGGGGCCGGACGGTCGGATGCATCGCCAGTTCCATCACCGTCGATCTCTGCGAGCCCGGCCACGTCCGCCGCGCCTCCGGCAAGGGCGGCGCCGCGCACACCGTCTTCCGCACCGGCGAGGTGCATGGGCGCGTCACCCCGCGCGTGCAGGAGATATGCCGCCTCGTCGGCCTCTCCGACAGCGCCAAGGTCACGGAGAACCTGTGGGGCGAGCGCTGGTCGAAGCTGGTGACCAACGCCATGGCGAACGGCCTCTCCGCCTGCACCGGGCTGATCAGCCGCGAGATCCTGCTGGACGACACCTTGCGCCACTTCACCGCGCGGCTGGGGTCGGAGGCGATCCGCACCGGCCAGGCCCTGGGCTATGTGCTGGAGGAGATCCACCACATCGACCCCGAGGTCATCGCCCGCGCCGGTGAGGGCGATCCGGAGGCGAAGCGCCAGTACGACGACCATCGCCTGACCGAGGCGAAGAAGCCCGGCGGCGGTGCGCACCGGCCCTCCATGGGCCAGGACATGGTGAAGGGCCGCCGCACCGAGATCGAATTCCTGAACGGCTTCATCGTGGAGAAGGCGAAGACGGTCGGCATCGCCACCCCCGCCAATGCCGCGCTGACGGAGATCGTGAAGCGCGTGGAGCGCGGCGAGCTGCAGGCCGATCCGAGGCACATCAAGGATCTGCGGCTGAACTGAGACTGCATCTCACGACGACGGCGGGCCCAACCGCCGCACCCCATCCGAAGGAACGTCCCATGTCGCAGACCCGCCGCGCCGTGCTCGCCGGCCTTGCCCTTGCCACGCCCGCTCTTGCCCGTGGGCAGACCGCGGAGTTTCCCACCCGTCCGGTGACGATCATCGCCGCCGGTGCCGCCGGCGGCCCGACCGATACCATCACCCGCATCGTCGCCGACAACATGGGCGAGCATCTCGGCCAGCCGGTGGTGGTGGAGTCGATCGGCGGCTCCACCGTCGGCCCGCTGCGCCTCGCGCAGTCACGGCCCGACGGCTACACGCTGATGATCAACAATATCGGCATGGCGGCGAGCGCCACACTGTTCCGCCGCCTGCCCTACAACGTGCTGGAAAGCTTCGCGCCCCTTGGCCTGGTCTCGGACGCGGCCATGACGCTGGTCGCGCGGCCCGGCTTCCCGGCCACCGACCTCGCTGGTTACATGGCGGAGCTGAAGCGCCAGGGCGACACGCTGAACTTCGCCACGGCGGGCCTTGGCTCGGCGGCCAATCTCTGCGCGCTGTTGGTGCAGCAGGCCGCTGGCGCGCAGGCGACGGTCGTGGTGTTCCGCGGCACCGGGCCGGCCATGGCCGAGCTCATGGCCGGCCGCATCGACATCCTCTGCGACCAGGCCACCAACACCGTGCCCTTCATACGCGACGGGCGCATCCAGGCCTACGGCGTCACCAGCCCCGAGCGCCTGCCCGGTTTCGAGACCCTGCCCACCACCACCGAGGCCGGCTTTCCCTCCATCGCCATGACCACCTGGCACGGCATGTACGCGCCGGCCGGCACGCCGGAGCCGGTGCAGGAAGTGCTCTCGGCGGCGCTGCGCGGCGCGCTGTCGGAGGAGCGGCTGCAGAAGCGCTTCGCCGAGCTGGTCACGCTGCCGGCAACGCAGGAGCGCGCGACCATCGCCTTCCATCGCCGTTTCCTGGCCGAGGAGGTGGCCCGCTGGCGCCCCATCATCCAGGCGGCCGGCGCCTATGCGGACTGACGCGCGCGGCCCGGCGGCCCGCTTCCGGGTTCGTGCCGCTCAGGCGCGGTAGCGGTCCTCTATCGCGCTCCAGCGGTCGAAGCCCACCAGGCGCTTGTAGGCGTCGAAGCCCATGCCCTGACCGCGCAGGCGGAACTCGCCCGAGGCGATGTCGGCCAGCACCGCCTGCATGGTCTTCGCCGCATGCATCAGCAGCGAGATGCCGTAGAGCAGGATGCGGAAGCCGAGGCGGTCGAGCTCCGCCGGCGCGAGCAGCGGCGTGCGGCCGCCTTCCAGCATGTTCGCCACATGCAGGGCGGGCAGCTCGCGCGGGATCCGCGCCATCTCCTCGAGAGTCTGCGGCGCCTCGATGAACAGCCCGTCGGCGCCGGCGCGCAGGTAGCGCTCGCCGCGGCGCAGCGCCTCATCGAGGCCCAGGACCTCGCGCGCGTCGGTGCGGGCGATCAGGAAGGTGCGCGGATCCAGTCGCTCGCTGGCGGCGGCGCGGATCCTTGCCTCCATCTCCTCGGCCGGCACCAGCACTTTGCCGGCCATGTGGCCGCAGCGCTTCGGGCTGCCCTGGTCCTCGAAGAAGATCGCCTGGGCGCCGAGCCTCTCGTAGCTTCGGACCAGGTGCACCACGTTCTTCACATCGCCATAGCCGTTATCGGCATCGACCAGCACGGGCAGATCGGAAACCGCGGTGATGTCGCGATAGGCTGCCTCGAACTCGCCCTGGCCGAGCAGGCCTATATCGGGCAGGCCGTGTCGCGCGCCGGCCACCGGAAAGCCGCCGATGAAATAGGCCTTGAAGCCGGCGTCGCGGATCAGCAGGGCGGAGAGCGCATCATGCGCGCCCGGCAGCACCAGCGGCCGCTCGGTGGCGACCAGGTCACGAAAATGCGTGCCTGCGGCCATGCGGTCCGGCGCCGCTACTGCGGCGCCATCCGGCCGGCCCGCGACCTCGTCCCCACGGACACCGCGCCGCGGCCGGCAGCGGAGGGCGCGGCGCGCCCGGATCCCGACGTCCCGATGCCGGCCGCGCTACCGGACCGCCGGGTGCCGGTCCGGCACGCGAAGGTCAGTGGCAGCCAGCGCAAGGGCACGGTACCGCGCCCCGCGACGCGGGCCGGGGCCCGTCGCGAACTGTGCTTCATGGACGTCTCTCCCTCGTTGTCCCGATGCTCCGCGCTTCGTGCCATGGCTGTCAACGTCGCCATGGGCCATGCACCTGCCGTGGTGATGAAGGAGACAGGGAAGCGCCCGGCGTGCATCCCGGAGCGAGGCGGGCCGCAGGGGCCGGGCGCTGTCGTCACCCGGTACCCTCGGCAGTTCCCGCGTTGCGGGCGGCCCGTCCGGCGGTGAGGAAGCAGCCGGCGATGGGCCGGGCCTGGCGGGGCCGGAAGGGCCTGTCGTGCTGGCCGGCAACCCCTCGCCGCCGGGGCGTGCCGCCGCTAGGGTCCGTCGGGCCATGCGCTATCTTTCCACCCGGGGCGAGGCCCCGCCCCGCGACTTCGAAGGCGTCCTGCTCGCCGGCCTTGCCGAGGATGGCGGGCTCTTCGTGCCGGAAACCTGGCCGGAGCTCACCGCCGCCGACTGGCGCGCCCTGCGGGGCCTGCCCTATCCGGAGCTCGCCGCCCGGTTGATCCACCTTTTCACGGGCGAGACGCTGGCCCTCGACGAGCTTCGGGGCATGACCGCTGCCGCCTATGCCGGCTTCGGCCATCCGGCCGTCGCGCCGCTGGTGCAACTCGACCACCGCGGTTTCGCGCTGGAGCTGTTCCACGGCCCCACTCTGGCCTTCAAGGACATGGCGCTGCAGCTCGTCGGCCGCCTGTTCGACCACGTCCTGGCCAGGCGTGGGGAGCGCATCACCATCGTCGGCGCCACCAGCGGCGATACGGGCTCGGCCGCCATCGAGGCCTGCCGTGATCGCACGCGCCTCGACATCGTCATCCTTCACCCGCGGGGCAGGACCTCCGAGGTGCAGCGGCGGCAGATGACCACCGTGCTCTCCCCCAATGTGCGCAACCTGGCGGTGGAGGGCACCTTCGACGACTGCCAGGATCTGGTGAAGGCGATGTTCAACGACGCGCCCTTCCGGCGCGAGATGGGCCTCGCCGCCGTGAACTCCATCAATTGGGCGCGGGTGGCGGCGCAGATCCCCTATTACGCGGCGGCGGCGCTGGCGCTCGGCGCGCCCGACCGGCCGGTCGCCTTCAGCGTGCCCACCGGCAATTTCGGTAATGTGCTGGCCGCATGGGCGGTGCGGCGGATGGGTCTGCCGGTCGCGCGGCTGATCGTGGGATCGAACCGCAACAACATCCTTGCGCGCTTCCTCGATGCGAACGACATGTCGATCCGTGCCGTGGAGCCCAGCCTTTCGCCCAGCATGGACATCCAGGTGAGCTCGAATTTCGAGCGCCTGCTGTTCGAGCTGCTCGGCCGCGACGGGGCGGCCACCGCCGAGGCGATGCGCCGCTTCCGCAATGAGGGCCGCATGCCGGTTCCCGACCGGGCCTGGCGGGACGCCACCGCCCTGTTCCGCGGCTTCACCCTGGACGATGCCGGGACGCTGCAGGAGATCCGCGACCTGTGGCGTGGTGCCGGCTACCTGGCGGACCCCCATACCGCCATCGGCACCGCGGCGGCCCGGGCGCTGGCGCCGGAGGATCCCGCCATCCCGGTGGTGGTCGCCGCCACCGCCCACCCGGCGAAATTTCCCGATGCGGTGGAGCAGGCGACCGGCCACCGCCCCCCCCTGCCCCAGCGCCTCGCCGACCTATATGAGCGGGAGGAGCGCTTTTCGGTCCTTCCGCCTGATCTTGGCCAGATCGAAGCCTTCGTCCGTTCGCACGCCCGGCGCAACGCCGCCTGACCGTCGCCGGCCTGTTCAGCGGGCCTGGCAGGAACCAAGGAACACCGACCCGCAATGTCCGATGCCATCCGTCTCACACGCCTGCCCAATGGCCTGACCGTGGTCTCCGAGATCATGCCGCGCGTGGAGACCGTCTCCTTCGGCGCCTATGTCGCTGCCGGTACGAGGAACGAGGCGGAAGCCGAGAACGGCGTCTCCCACTTTCTCGAGCACATGGCCTTCAAGGGCACCGGGCGGCGCGACGCCGCTGCCATCGCGCGCGAGATCGAGAATGTGGGCGGCCATCTCAACGCCTATACGGCGCGGGAGAACACCGCCTACTACTGCAAGGTGCTGAAGGAGGATCTGCCGCTGGCCGCCGACATCATCGGCGACATCCTGACGCACTCCACCTTCGTCCCGGAGGAGCTGGAACGCGAGCGCGGCGTCATCCTGCAGGAGATCGGCCAGTCGAACGACACGCCGGATGACATCATCTTCGACCATTTCCAGGCGACGGCCTTCCCAGGCCAGCCCATGGGCCGCCCCACTCTCGGCACCGAGGATGTCATCAAGGCCCTGAAGCGGGAGGCGCTGACGGGTTATATGCGCCGCCATTACGGGCCGGAGAGCATGGTGGTCGCCGCCGCCGGCGCGCTGGATCACGACGCGCTGCTCGATCTCGTGAAGCGGCACTTCGCCGATCTGCCCCAGGTTGCCCCGCCGGCGTCGGAGCCCGCACGCTACCAGGGCGGCGAGTTCCGCGAGGAGCGCGAGCTCGACCAGGTGCACATCGTCCTGGGCTTTCCCGGCACGGCCTATGCGGAGCCGCTGCACTACCCGACCCTGCTGCTCTCCACCCTGCTTGGCGGCGGCATGTCCTCCCGCCTGTTCCAGGAGATCCGGGAAAAGCGAGGCCTCGTCTATTCCATCTACTCCTTCGCCCACCCGTTCCAGGACGGCGGCATCTTCGCCATCTATGCCGGCACTGGCGAGAAGGAGGCCGAGGAGTTGGTCCCCGTCACCCTCGAGCAGCTGCGCAAGGTGCAGACCGATGTGACGCAGGAGGAGCTGGATCGCGCCAAGGCGCAGTTCCGCGCCTCGCTGCTGATGTCGCTGGAGAGCACCGGCAGCCGGACCGAGCAGCTCGCCCGCCAGATCCAAGTCTATGGCCGCGTCGTCCCGGTGGAGGAGACCAAGGCGAAGATCGCCGCCGTCACCATCGAGCAGGTGCAGCAGGCGGCCGCGCGCGCCTTCCGCGCCGCGCCGACCCTCGCCGCCCTCGGCCCCGCCGGCAAGGTGCCCCGCCTGCCGGCCATTGCGGAGAAGCTTGCCGCATGAATCATCTCGAGACCCTGTCGGCGCTGGTCGCTGCCGCTCGCAAGGCGGGCGCCGATGCCGCGGATGCGATGCTGGTCTCCTCGGCAGCGCTCTCGGTGCAGCGCCGCCTCGGCAAGGTCGAGCAGCTGGAGCGGTCGGAGGATTTCGGGCTGGGCCTGCGCGTCCTGGTTGGGCGCCGGCAGGCGATCGTCTCCTCCACCGATCCCGCGCCCGCGGGCTTCGCCGCGCTCGCCGAGCGGGCCGTGGCGATGGCACGGGTGGTGCCCGAGGACCCCTATGCCGGCCTCGCCGAGGCACCGGACGGCCTCATCGCGGCCGATCTCGACCTCGCGGATGGCACCGAGCCCACGGCGGAGCAGCTGATCGAGCGTGCCGCGATGGCCGAGGAGGCGGCACTCGCCGTCGCCGGCGTGACTAATACCGAGGGCGCCGAGGCCTCCTGGGCGCGTGCCGAGATCGCGCTCGCCGCCAGCAACGGCTTCGCCGGGGCCTATACGCGTACCAGCCATGGTGTCTCGGCCACCGCTCTCGCCGGCCAGGGCACGGCGATGGAGCGGGACTACGACTATGCCAGCGCGGTCCATCTCGACGATCTCGAGGATCCCGCGGCGATCGGCCGCCGTGCCGGGGAGAAGGCGGTCGCCCGCCTGAACCCGCGCCGGCCGAAGACCGCGCGCCTGCCCGTGGTCTTCGACCCGCGCGTCGCCGGCTCGCTGCTGTCGCACCTTGCCGGTGCCATCAACGGCGCGGCGGTCGCGCGCGGCACCAGTTTCCTGAAGGACCGCATGGGCCAGCGGATCATGCCGGCAGGCGTATCCGTGCTCGACGATCCGACGCGCCGGCGCGGCCTCCGCTCCCGTCCCTTCGACGGAGAGGGAATGAAGGGGGAGCGGCGTGCCATCGTCGAGGACGGGGTGCTGACCAGCTGGATCCTGGACTGGCGCAGCGCCCGACAGCTCGGCCTGGCCAGCACCGGCCATGCCAGCCGCAGCACTGGTGGTCCGCCTGGGCCCTCCATCACCAATTTCTGGCTTGCCGCCGGCAGCGTCTCGCCCGCGGCGCTGATGGCCGACATCAAGGAGGGACTCTACGTCACCGAGATGATCGGCATGGGCGTGAACGGGGTGACCGGCGATTACAGCCGCGGTGCTGCCGGCTTCATGATCCGGGACGGCGCCCTGGCCGAGCCGGTGAGCGAGATCACCGTCGCGGGCAATCTGCGCGAGATGCTCCTGCACCTGACCCCGGCCGACGACCTGCGCTTCCGCCGTGGGACCGATGCCCCGACCACGCGCGTCGAGGGGCTGACCATGGCGGGAGCCTGAGGGCGAGGGCGGTTCCGGTCGCAATCGGCGCCGGGCTCTCCTATATTTACTCGTTGTAATCGGAAATCCATGGAGACCGGTCGAGCCATGCGTCGCCCTGCTACCTTCCTGGCCGCCGTCGCGGCCATCGCCCTGGCGCTCGCGCCCGCACTGGCCGATGCGCGGGTGGGCGGTGGCCGCTCCATGGGCAGCCGTGGCAGCCACACCTACAGTGCGCCGCCGGTCACGCGAACCGCACCGTCCCAGACGCGGCCTTTCGAGCGGAGCATGACCGAGCCCTCCCGTCCCGGCTACGGCCAGGCGGCGCGGCCGCCGCTGGGCCAGCCCAATCCGGCGGGCGGCTTCTTCTCCCGTAATCCGCTGATGGCGGGGCTGATGGGCGGCCTGCTCGGCGCCGGCCTCTTCGGCCTGCTGTCCGGCCATGGGCTGTTCGGCGGCATGGCGGGCTTCGCCGGCTTTCTCGGCCTGCTGCTGCAGATCGCTCTCATCGCCGGGCTGGTCTGGCTGGCGCTGCGCCTCTTCCGCGGCAGCCGCCAGCCCGTGATGGCGGGCGTGCCGAACGCCATGGCGCGCGATCCCGGCCGCCCCGGCATGGGCCCGCGGCCGATGGGCGCGGGTGGCGGCAGGGGCCCCGCCACCGGGCCAACTGCATCCGTCGCACTGGGGAAGGCCGATTTCGAGGCGTTCGAGCGCAGCCTGCAGGAGGTGAACACTGCCTGGTCGCGTGGCGATCTCGCCGCCCTGCAGCGCATCGCAACGCCCGAGATGGTGCAGTATTTCTCTGAGGATCTCTCTGAGCTTGCCAGCCAGGGGCTGCGGAACGAGGTCCGCGACGTGGTCCTGGAGCAGGGCGATCTCGCGGAGGCCTGGCGTGAGGGCAACCGCGAATACGCCACCGTGGCCATGCGATTCTCGCTCATGGACGTCACCCGCCGCCTGTCCGACGGTGCCGTGGTCGAAGGCGACCCCAACCGCCGGACGGAGGCGACCGAGGTGTGGACCTTCGTACGTGCCCCCGGCGGCACTTGGCTGCTCTCCGCCATCCAGCAGACCGGCTGAGGGGCGCGCAAGCCAGAGCAGCCGGACATCCCGGCAGGACGGACCTGTGGCAGCGCCGCCACTCTCACAAGGAGGTGAGGGTGGCGGCGTCGCAATTGGGGGCGCTCGTAGCCAGATTATGGCATATTCATGGCGGGTGGTGCCATATTCACGCCCGCAATCGGAGCGCCCACATGCTGATCCTGTGCTTCCTTGCCGTTGCCGCTGCCATCGGCGGGCTTGCCGCTGTGGGGATGGCCCTCGGCCCGGCGGCCGGGTTGGCAGCCCTGGCGCTGCTCGCCGCGCCGGTGCTCGGCATGCTTTCCCTTGCCAGCGGTCTCGCCGCGGCCGTCATGGCGATGCGCCGTTTCGGCTGAACCCTCCGGGCGGCGGAGAACGCCGGCCCGGCTGCGCATCGGAGCCGCGAAGCGGGCAGCCGGATCCGGGCGCTCGCACCGGGCCGGCCGGAAGCGGCCTGATCGACGGGCCGGCTGCAGTCGTCATCATTGCCGCATGGCATTGTCCCGTGGCAGCAACACGCGGAGCGGCCCCGGCGCGTCCTCCACGCCGAGCGGCAGGGTTCCGGCGGGATCGCCATCCGCCTGGGCCGGGACCGCTCCGTCCAGCAGCCGGATGCGCATGGCCGGACGCAGCTCGACCCCCGGCAGCCGCGGCAGCAGGTCGAGCGGCAGCGCCGCCCCGTAGAGCGCTGCACGGAACGGCCCGCCGCCACGGAACAGCGCTACCTGGAATCCCGGCTCCTCGGGACGGGCGGCCGGTGCCAGGAGGTGTCGTCCGGCATAGAGCCGCCCCTTGGTGATGATCGCGCTCACCACCGTCTCCGCCACCCCGTCGAGCTCTGCGGTGAAACGCGGGAAGCGGTAGCGGGCCATTTCCCGGAGCGCCTGCAGCACATAGGCCCCGCGCCCCAGATGCCGCTTCAGCCGGAGATCGAGGCGATGCACCACCTGCGCGTCGAAGCCGGCACCCAGCATCTGCACGAAGAGACGCATCCTGCCGTCGGGGTAGTGCGCCCGCCCCGGATGCAGAACCGCCATCCGGCCGGCGGCCAGCACCTCCGCCGCGCGCTCGGGCGCTGGCGGCACGCCCAGCTCGCAGGCCAGGACGTTAGCGGTGCCGAGCGGCAGCAGGCCGAGCGCGGCGGCCGAGCCGGCGATGCCGTTCGCCACCTCGGCGATGGTGCCGTCGCCCCCGGCCGCGACCACCAGCGGCACCCCACGTCCGGCCGCCTCGCGCGCCAGCAGCGTGGCATGGCCGGGATGCCTGGTCTCGGCCAGCTCGGGGCGCAGCCCCAGCCGGCCCAGCGCTGCCAGGGCACGGGCGAGGCGTTGCCGGCGGCGTGCTCCGGCGGCGGGGTTGAAGACGATCAGCATGCTCGAGGACTGCGTCCCGTGATCGCCGGAAGCCTCACGCTATCGCGCGCTGCGCCCCGGTGCAGCTTGGCCTATCCCGTGTTGATGACAAGCCAGAGACGATTCGCGGACAATGACATGACACAACGGCCGGGCTGGTCACGACCGCGGAATGCGTCACCCAAGATTCACGCCTGCGGACCGTGCATTGCGTTACAGGCGCGTCGCGCAAATGCCGTGCGAATCGGCGCGCGTCCTGCGCGCGAGCCCGGCGAGCGGAGCAGGGGCGATGCAGACCACTGACGTGAAGCGCCGCTATCGCACGGTGTTCCTGTCCGACATCCATCTCGGCACGCGCGGCTGCCGCGCGGACTTCCTTCTCGATTTCCTCCGCCGCACCGAATGCGAGCGGCTGTACCTGGTGGGGGACGTGGTGGATGGCTGGCGCCTGAGAAAGTCCTGGTACTGGACCGAGGAGTTCGACGAGGTGGTGCGCCACATCATGCAGATGGCGCGCAACGGCACCGACGTCACCTACATCCCCGGCAATCATGATGAAATGTTCCGCGACTGGCTCGGCCTCGAGATCGCCGGCATCCGCCTGGTGCGCGAGGCGGTGCACGAAACCGTTGATGGCCGCCGCATCCTGGTGATCCACGGTGATGAGTTCGACGGTGTGATCCGCTACGCCAAGTTTCTCGCCTTCCTCGGCGACTGGGCCTATGACTGGGCTCTGGTGGTGAACCGCTGGTTCAATGAAGGCCGGCGCCGGCTCGGCTACCCCTACTGGTCACTCAGCCAGTGGCTGAAGCGCCAGGTGAAGGAGGCGGTGAAGGCGATCGACCGCTTCGAACTGGCGCTGGCGAACGAGGCCAGGCGGCGGGGGCTGGACGGCGTGGTCTGCGGCCATATCCACCATGCCGAGATGCGCACCGTACAGGGCGTGCTCTACATGAATGACGGCGACTGGGTGGAGAGCTGCACCGCCCTGGTCGAGCATGCCGATGGCCGGTTCGAGCTGGTGGACTGGGTACGGGACAACAAGCTGTCCTTTTGGCGCGTCCCGGCGCGCCGGGCGGTTGCCGCTGCCTGACCCAGGGCGCACATAACGCCCCATGCTGCTCGATGCCGATGCTGCTGGCGCGCGGTCGCACCTGGCCGGGCGCCTTCCGGATTCCGCGCCGCTGCGCCTTCTCATGGTCACCGATGCCTGGCACCCGCAGGTGAACGGCGTCGTGCGGACCCTTGCGACCGTGGCGGCGCATCTCCGCGCGGGGGGCGATGTGGTGGAGGTTATCGGACCCGACCGCTTCCGCACCCTGCCCCTGCCGAGCTATCCGGAAATCCGGCTCGCGCTTCGTCCGCGCGCGACGCTCGCGGGCATGGTGGACGCCTTCGGGCCGACGGCGGTGCACATCGCGACCGAGGGGCCGCTCGGCTGGGCGATGCGCGCGCTCTGCCTCGAGCGCCGCTGGCCCTTCACCACCAGCTTCCACACCAAGTTCCCCGAATATCTGCACGCGCGCACGCGCCTGCCGCCGCGCCTCGCCTGGGCCCTGCTACGCCGCTTCCATGAGGCGGGTGACGGCACTTTCGCCGCCACCGCCTCGCTTCGTGCCGAGCTCGCCACCCGCGGCTTCACCAAGGTCCGGCCCTGGACGCGCGGCGTTGACCTCGACCTGTTCCGCCCGGCAGGGCGCGGGGAATGGGACAGCCTGCCGAAGCCCGTCTTCCTGTATGCCGGCCGGGTGGCGGTGGAGAAGAACATCGAGTCCTTCCTGGCGCTCGACCTGCCGGGATCGAAGGTGGTGGTGGGCGATGGGCCGCAGCGCGCGGCACTGCAGAAGCGGTTCCCCGATGCCCATTTCGCCGGCTGGCGGCAAGGCGAGGCGCTGGCGCGTGCCTATGCCGGTGCCGATGTCTTCGTCTTCCCCTCCCGTACCGACACCTTCGGCCTGGTGCTG
>Ga0180217_1001926_pt1 | contig 20629 bp, 17 predicted proteins | sample eDN3rd37CBELigOP_FD_128521 | JGI IMG/M metagenome (GOLD analysis project Ga0180217, IMG submission 128521) | Enriched Organic Plus compost microbial communities from Emeryville, California, USA - eDNA 3rd pass 37_C BE-Lig OP (version 2) (version 2) ... | reverse complement strand
GTGCCGCCGATGTCGACTCCGACCGCCTGACGCTTGTGCGCTGCCATGCGCCCAGCCTATCCAGGTGGGTCGGAGCGGTCAGTAGGATCGACCCCAGCGGCGCGGACGCGCCCGGCGACAGACGGAGGCTGACGTGACGAGCGGCGAAGAGAAGTACTGGTACGTGTTCGCGACCGGAAAGGTCGAGAAGGGCTTCGAGTCGCCGGCCGTCGATCGTGCGGGTCCGTTCGACACTTACGAGGAAGCTGCCGACGCGCCGCAGCTCCTCAAGGAGCGCTCGAAGGCGTGGGCCGAGGAAGAGGCCCGCGAGGACGACTGGGGCGCACCGGCCCACGATGACGGAAGCGGCGACGCGGACAAGTAGTCTGACCGGGGGCCCAGCGGGCCGGGAGAGGATGCGATGGACAAGCAGCGGGACTTCGTGTTGCGCACGATCGAGGAGCGCGGCGTCAAGTTCGTGCGTCTGTGGTTCACGGACGTCATCGGAACGCTCAAGTCGGTGGCGATCGCCCCGGCCGAGGTCGAGGGCGCCTTCGCCGAGGGCCTCGGGTTCGACGGCTCGGCGATCGAGGGCCTGACGCGGTCGTATGAGTCCGACCTGCTGGCGCATCCGGATCCCACGACGTTCCAGATCCTCCCGTGGCGCGGCGAGATCGACCCGACCGCGCGCATGTTCTGCGACATCACGACCCCCGACGGACAGCCCGCCGTCGCCGACCCGCGGCATGTCCTCAAGCGTGCACTCGCGAAGGCCGCCGAGGCGGGCTTCACGTTCTACACGCACCCCGAGATCGAGTTCTACCTCCTGAAGTCGTCGACCTTCGGACCCGACGGTCCCGAGCCCGTCGACTCCGCCGGATACTTCGACAACGTGCCGGGCGGCACGGCGCACGATTTCCGCCGTCGGTCGGTGCGGATGCTGGAGGACCTCGGAATCTCGGTGGAGTACAGCCACCACGAGGGCGGTCCCGGCCAGAACGAGATCGACCTCCGCTATGCGGACGCACTCGCGACCGCCGACAACATCATGACCTTCCGCACCGTCGTCAAAGAGGTCGCGATCGAGCAGGGCGTCTATGCGACGTTCATGCCGAAGCCCCTCAGCGGTCAGCCCGGCAGCGGCATGCACACGCACATGTCGCTCTTCGAGGGCGATGTCAACGCGTTCTACGAAGAGGGCGCGCAGTACCAGCTGTCGAAGGTCGGCCGTCAGTTCATCGCCGGCCTGCTCCGCCACGCGAACGAGATCTCGGCCGTCACGAACCAGTTCGTCAACTCGTACAAGCGCCTGTGGGGCGGAGACGAGGCGCCGAGCTTCATCTGCTGGGGCCACAACAACCGCTCGGCACTCGTGCGCGTGCCGCTCTACAAGCCGAACAAGGGTCAGTCGTCGCGCGTCGAGTACCGCGCGCTCGACTCCGCCGCGAACCCGTACCTCGCGTTCGCACTCATGCTCGCCGCTGGCCTCAAGGGCATCGAGGAGGGCTATGAGCTGCCGCCCGAGGCGGAGGACAACGTGTGGTCGCTGACGGATGCCGAGCGCCGCGCCCTCGGCTACGCGCCGCTTCCGGCGAGTCTCGACCACGCGCTCGAGTACATGGAGGAGTCCGAGCTCGTCGCCGAGACGCTCGGCGAGCAGGTCTTCAACTACGTGCTGCTCAACAAGCGCAAGGAGTGGCAGGAGTACCGCTCGCAGGTCACGCCCTTCGAGCTGAAGAGCAACCTCGAGATGCTCTGATCCGCACGGCATGTCGCTCGATCGGTCCGGACCCCTCACCGAACTCGCCCGTCTCGGCTTCAGTGAGCTGGGCAGCGCCGACACCGAACTGACCGAGCTCGGCGAGCTCATCGGCGCGCCCCGCACGGTGCTGATCGAGGGTGCGGGTCGGGCGGCGGATCCGGATGCCGCGGTCGCAGCCCTGCTGCGCATCGCGCGGCGCGACCCCGAGCCGATCCGCGGTCTCCGCTCCGACGGCGACGGCTGGGCCGCGCTGTGGGCCCTCGTGGGAGCGTCCACGGGATTCGCGGACTTCTTCCTGCGGCATCCGCAGGAAGTGTCCGCTCTCGCCGGGCAGGGGCGTCGTCTGCCGACAGCCGACGAGCTGCGCACCGAGCTGCTCGACGCGGTCGGCGCCGTGGACGGCTTCGCGGAGAGCGGGGGGGACGAGGCGTGGGTCGCATTGCGCGTGCGGTACCGCCGCGTGCTCGCGCGCATCGCCGCGTACGACCTGTTGAGCGCGTCGCCGGTCGACGAGGTGGCGAGGGTGGCGGCGGCGTTGGCGGATGCCGCGGGGGCCGCTCTCGAGGCGTCGCTGAGCGTCGCTCGTGTCCGCGTGTCGCGCGGGGTCGGGGCGTCCGGGCTCTTCCCGCGTGAGCAGGTCGCGCGCACGTCGCTCGCCATCATCGGAATGGGCAAGGCGGGCGCACGCGAGCTCAACTATGTGAGCGACGTGGACGTGATCTTCGTGGCGGGTGCCGACGACGAGCTCCTCGACGAGATCGGCGAGAGCCGTGTGGTCGACATCGCGACGCGGCTCGCGGTGCAGACGATGCGCGGCATCTCGGGCATCGAGGTCGAGCCGCCCCTGTGGGAGGTCGACGCGAACCTGCGGCCCGAGGGCAAGCAGGGCGCGCTCGTGCGCACGCTCGACTCGCACCTCGCGTACTACGACCGCTGGGCGAAGAGCTGGGAGTTCCAGGCCCTCCTGAAGGCGCGTCCGCTCGCGGGCGACGCGGAGCTCGGTGACGCGTACGTGCGCGCCGTCCAGCCGAAGGTGTGGACGAGCGCCGCGCGCGAGAATTTCGTCGACAGCGTGCAGCGCATGCGCGAGCGCGTGACCGAGCACATCCCCGCGGCGGACGCCCCGTATCAGCTGAAGCTCGGACCCGGCGGCATCCGCGACATCGAGTTCACCGTTCAGCTGCTTCAACTCGTCCACGGCCTGAGCGACGACCGCATCCGTCAGCGCGGCACGCTCGAGGCGCTCGACGCACTCGTGACGGAGGGGTACATCGGGCGAGCCGAGGCTGCCGCGTTCTCACGTGACTACCGCGTTCTGCGCCTCCTCGAGCACCGTGTGCAGCTGCGCAACCTCAAGCGCACCCACCTCATGCCGTCGCGACCCGAGGAGCTGCGTGTGCTCGCGCGCGCGACCGGGCTCGCCGAGACCGGTGATGCGGTGTGGCAGCAGTGGGAGGCGATCAAGCGCGAGGTGCGCGACATCCATGTGCGCCTGTTCTACCGTCCGCTCCTGTCGGCGGTCGCGGCGCTGCCGGCCGAAGAGCGCGTGCTGTCGACCGAGCAGGCCCACGATCGTCTCGCAGCGATCGGGTTCGCCGACCCGGCCGGCGCCCTGCGGCACATCGCCGCGCTCACGGCGGGCCTCAGCCGCAAGGCGACGATCCAGCGGCACCTGATGCCGGTCATGATCCGGTGGTTCGCCGACGGCGTGGATCCGGACTACGGTCTGCTCGCGTTCCGCCGCATCAGCGAGCGCCTCGGCGACACCCATTGGTTCCTGCGGATGCTGCGCGACTCGTCCGGTGCCGCCGAGAGCCTCACCTACGTGCTGTCGGGCTCGCGCTATGTCGGAGAGCTCATGGAGTGGATCCCGGAGTCGGCGGCCTGGCTGGCAGACGAGGAGCAGCTGCGTCCGCGCACGGGTGTCGCCCTCGAGGAGGAGGCGCGCGCGATACAGCGACGCCACGCGACCGTCGACGACGCGATGCGATCGGTGCGCGCACTGCGCCGCCGCGAGCTGCTGCGCACCGCGATGGGCGCCCTGCTCGACGTCCTGACGATCGACGACATCGCGGCGGCGCTCACGACGATCACCGAGGTGACGATCCAGGCGACCCTGCGCGCGGTCCGGCGCGAAATCGTGCCGCCGGACGACGACGCACTCGACTTCTCGATCATCGCGATGGGACGATTCGGCGGGGGAGAGCTCGGCTTCGGGTCGGACGCCGACGTCATGTACGTCTACCGTCCGAACGGCATCGACCCGCAGCGGGCGCACGAGTTGTCGATGCAGCTCGTCGCGGCTCTGCGGAAGCATTCGGAAGACCACCGCGTGCCCCTCGAGCTCGACGCCGATCTGCGTCCCGAGGGCCGCAACGGCGCCCTCGTGCGCTCCCTCGATTCATACGCGGAGTACTACCGTCGATGGTCGCTGTCGTGGGAGGCGCAGGCGCTCCTGCGGGCCCGAGGCATCGCGGGGAGCGTCAAGCTCATCACCGCGTTCACCGAGTTGGCCGACGAGGTGCGATACCCCGCGAACGTCGATCCGCAGGGACTTCGTGAGATCAAGCGCATCAAGGCGCGAGTCGAGGCGGAGCGCCTTCCCCAGGGCACCGACCCGACACGTCATCTCAAGCTCGGCCCGGGTGGCCTGAGCGACGTCGAGTGGCTCGTGCAGCTCATCCAGCTTCAGCACGCGCACGCGATCCCCGAACTGCGCACCGCGTCGACGACGCAAGCGCTGAAGGCCGCCGAGAACGCGGGACTCATCAGCGACACGGCCGCGGAGCGCCTCGCTGCGGCGTGGCGCCTCGCGAGCCGGCTCCGCTCCGCGAACACGCTTCTGTCGGGGCAGACGAGCGACGTCCTCCCCGTCGACCGTCAGAAGCTCGACGGCATCGGCCGGCTCCTCGGCTATCCGCCCCGTTCGGCGTCGCGCGTCGAGGAGGACTGGCTGGGCACGTCGCGCCGCGCGCGGCGCGTCTTCGAGAAGCTCTTCTACGGCTGAGGCGGATGGGTCTTGGAGACGCAGAAGGGGGCTCCGGAGATCCGGAGCCCCCTTCGTGCCGGAGCGGATCAGACGCCGAAGTACAGCTCGTACTCGAACGGGTGCGGCCGCTGGGCGAGCGGCTGGATCTCGTTCTCGATCTTGTACTCGATCCACGTCTCGATCAGGTCCTCGGTGAACACGCCGCCCTCGGTGAGGAACGCGTGGTCGTCGGCGAGGGCGTCGAGCGAGTCCTGCAGCGAGTTCGGCACCTGCGGGATGCCCTTCGCCTCCTCGGGCGGAAGCTCGTAGAGGTCCTTGTCGACCGGCTCGTGCGGCTCGATGCGGTTCTTGATGCCGTCGAGGCCGGCCATGAGCTGCGCCGCGAAGGCGAGGTACGGGTTGCCCGAGGCATCCGGCGCGCGGAACTCGATGCGCTTGGCCTTCGGGTTGGATCCCGTGATCGGGATGCGGATCGCCGCCGAACGGTTGCCCGCCGAGTAGACGAGGTTGACCGGCGCCTCGAAGCCCTTCACCAGGCGGTGGTAGCTGTTGAGGGTCGGGTTCGTGAACGCGAGCACGGCGGGGGCGTGCGCGAGGATGCCGCCGATGTACCAGCGGGCGATGTCGGACAGGCCGGCGTAGCCCTTCTCGTCGTAGAACAGCGGCTGGCCGTTGTTCCACAGCGACTGGTGTGTGTGCATGCCCGAGCCGTTGTCGCCGAACAGTGGCTTCGGCATGAACGTGGCGGTCTTGCCCCACTGCAGAGCGGTGTTCTTGACGATGTACTTGAACTTCAGGATGTCGTCCGCCGCGTGGACCATCGTGTCGAACTTGTAGTTGATCTCGGCCTGGCCCGCGGTGCCCACCTCGTGGTGCGCGCGCTCGACCTCCAGCCCTGCCTGGATCAGCTTGATCACGATGTCGTCGCGCAGGTCGGCGTGCTTGTCGACCGGCGACACGGGGAAGTAGCCGCCCTTATAGGGCGTCTTGTACGCGAGGTTGCCGCCCTCTTCGGCGCGGCCGGAGTTCCACGCCGCCTCCTCGGAATCGACCTCGTAGTAGCTCTTGCCCTGGCGCACCTCGTAGCGGACGTCGTCGAAGACGTAGAACTCGGCCTCGGGGGCGAAGTACGCCGTGTCGGCGATGCCGGTCGAGGCAAGGTACTTCTCGGCCTTCTTGGCGACCTGACGCGGGTCCTTGCTGTAGATTTCGCCGTTACGCGGGTTGTAGATGTCGAAGACCATGATGAGGGTCTTCTCGTCGCGGAACGGGTCGACGTACGCGGTCGACACGTCGGGGATGAGCTGCATGTCCGACTCATGGATACTCGCGAAGCCCCGGATCGACGAGCCGTCGAAGAGCTGTCCGACGGTGAAGAAGTCCTCGTCGACGGTCGAGGCCGGGATGTTGAAGTGCTGCTGCACGCCAGGAAGATCCGTGAACCGGATGTCGAGGAACTTGACGTCCTCGTCCTTGATGAACTTCAGCACCTCGGATGAATCACTGAACATGAAGACTCCAGAGGTAGGGCATTCGGGAACCGCGCCTGCCGGCGCAGATCGACCGTATCGAGAGGGCATTGCCCGGCAGTGTCCCCCATGTTTCCGAGATGTTACGGCAGGCTGGGTGCGCCGGAGTTTCGCCGGCTCCGCGGTGAAAGGGACCGCCGGGGCGCCCAGGTAGGCTGGAAACGTGCCTGATGCCCCCGTCGAATCCTCGTATCCCGGCGAGCGGCTCGGGCTTCCCCGAGAGGGATCTGGATCGATCGCGCGCCTCGGCCGACGCGTCGGCGCGCTGTTCATCGACTACGGAGCGGCGTACGTGATCTCGGGATTCTTCGCGTGGGATCCGCTCGCGATCCTGGCGATCTTCGCCGCGATCCAGCTCGTGTTCCTCCCGACGCTCCAGGGGAGTCCGGGCCACCGCATCTTCGGGCTGCGCATCATGCGCGTCGACGGGACGTGGGTGGGTCTGTGGCGGCCGATCATCCGCACGGCGCTGCTCATCATCGTCATCCCGGCGGTCATCTGGGACGCGGATCAGCGCGGCATCCACGACAAGGCGGCCGGCACCGTGCTCGTGCGCGCGTAGCGCGCGACGATCAGCGCGGACGCGGAGCGCGCACCTTCGTCGGGTCGATGCCCTTCGGGATCGGCAGCGACGTGAGCGACTGCGACACCGAGTCGATGCGCTTGATGACGGCTGCCATCGTCGCGCGGTCGATCTTCTTCGGGAGCGCCTTGATGGTGGACGCGAGCTTCGCGATGGGCACGTCCCCGTCGCCGTGGCCGACGTAGAGGACTGTCACCGGGACGCCCGACGCGACGCGCTGCACCTTGGAGCGCTCGTCGTTGATCAGGCGCGTGAGGCGACCGCGCGAGCCTTCCCCGACGATGACGACACCGCCGCGGCCGACGGCGCGGTAGACCGCCTCCTGCGTCTTGGGGTTGATGCCGACGGGCATGTCGCTGGCCTGCCACTTTCGCCCGAGCGACGTCGACAGCACGTGACCCGTTGCGCCGGGCATGCCGTCGATCTGGCGGTACATCGCGATCGTCGACAAGCGCGTCATGGTCATGAGCGACGCGAGCACGCCGAGCATGAGGCCCGTGATGGCCCAGAGCACGACGCTCCACCAGGCGACGGGCTGGATGAGGAAGCCGATGAGAAGGCCGAGCCCGATGCCCGCGAGCAGGATGCCGATGAGCAGCCACGGCAGCCACGGAAACGCCTTGCGCGTGAACGTGAACAGCGTGCGCAGCTGAGTGAGGAAACCGGGGCGCTTCTCGGGTGCGGTGGTACGGGCGGCCATGCCTTCAAGCCTACCTTTCCGCGCCTATCGCCTTCGTTCCTCCCCACCGCCGGCGCCTCCCGCCGACGTCCACAATCGGGGCTCGCGAGGTCGGCCTGAAACGGATGCGGCGGACGATCGAGACGTGGAAGAGAAGGCTCCGCTCGACGACCGGCTCATGACCGCGTACCGCCCGTTGCGAAGGGTCGCGGGCGGTGACGAGTCTCCCTGGCCGGGCACGCTCGTGCGCGCGGCATCCGGCGACACCCGCGTGCTCGTCGAGTCGCGGCAGTTCGACGCGGGGTGGCCCGGGTGGACGGCTGATCCGGACGGACACGTCCTCGGCGCCCTCGACCTCGTACGGCGGGCCGATGGCCACGATGTCGTCGTCCCGGTCTGCGTCGAGCGCGCCGACGCCTTCGTGCGCCGACGACAGGCCTCGGGCGCACCGCTTTCATCGGGCGAGACGGTGACGCTCGCCGTCAGCATCGTTCGCGGCTTCGCAGAGCTCGCCACCGCCCGCGCGCCCACCTCCGGCCGATGGTGGGTGACGGATGCCGGACGCCCGCTCTTCGCGTGCGGTGCCGGCGGCGACGCGATGGCGCTCGCGTGCGCTGAGCTGCTTCGATCGCTCGAGGCACCCGCTGCGGCGGGGGTGCTGGATGAGGCCGTGCGAGCGGTGCTCGCGGAACGATCGTCGCGACACGAACTCGACGCGCTCGAGCAGCGTCTCTTCGCGCTGGCTCGACCCGAGCCGCTCGCCCTGACGGTGTTCGGTCCGCGCCGCGCGCGAACGGTGGCGGCGGATGCTCCCGTCGATGCGGCATCGCCACGACGGCGCTCAGCGGTCGCAGAGTCTGATGGCGAACCGCGCGGTCTCATCGCGTCGATCGCCCGTCACATCGACGCCGACTTCGGTGATGCGCTGTCGCGCGTCGCGACGGACGTCTGGAGGCGGCTCCGCTCCGCGAGATCGGGCGACCGGCGCAAGCCGTGGCTGCTCGCCGGCGGCCTCGCGGTGGCGATCGTGACCGCCGGATTCGTCTGGCCCGTCGGGGCGGACGAAGGTGTGACGGCGGCCTCGCCCGCGACGTCCGCACCGAGCGGTCCGACCGTCGAGGCGACGCCCGATGAGGCGCCGAGCGAGGCGGCTGCGGAAGCGACCGAAAGGGCTGAAGATGCCGCGGTGCCGCCGTCCGACGACCTCGTCACAGTCGCCGATGAGCTGCTGACCGCGCGAGTGGAGTGCGGCGGCGACGCCGACTGCCTCGCAACTGTGGCGGAAGATCCGTCATCGACGTTCCCCGCGGGTGTCGTCGACATGCCGCGCGATGCTCGCGCGATCTCGGTCGTCGACGAGTTCGGGGGAGTGTCGGTGCTCCGCGTCGAGCCGATGGGCGCGGCATCCGGTGAGCAGCTCGTCGTTCTCGTGCGCGCAGGGGAGAAGTGGCTGATCCGTGATGTCTATGACGTCGAGAGCGGATGAGCCGCGACGCGTGTGCGCCGCGGCTCGCCCGTTCCCGTCGAGCGGATCAGATTCCGAGTTGGTCCTCGAACGCGGCCTCCTCGAGGCGGGCCTTGACCGCGGCCAGGAAGCGCGCCGCATCGGCACCGTCGATCACTCGGTGGTCGTACGACAGCGCGAGGTAGACGTACGAGCGGATCGAGATCGCGTCTTTGCCGTCGACCGTCACCACGCCTGGGCGCTTGACGACGACGCCCGTGCCGAGGATCGCGGTCTGCGGCAGGAAGACGACCGGCGTGTCGAAGAGCGCGCCGCGCGAACCGGTGTTCGTGAGCGTGAAGGTGCCGCCGGCGAGCTCGTCGGGCTTCAGCTTGTTCTCGCGCGTGCGCGCCGCGAGATCGGCGATCTCGTGTGCGATCTGCGCGATGTTCTTCGAGCCCGCGTCGCGCAGCACCGGCGTGAGCAGGCCGCGCTCGGTGTCGACCGCGATCGACAGGTTCTCGGTCGGCGGGTAGACGATGTCGGTGCCGTCGACGGTCGAGTTGACCACGGGGTACGCCTGGAGCGCCTCGGCAGCCGCGAGGGCGAAGAACGGGAGGAACGACAGCTTGTCGCCGGTCTTCGCCAGGAAGTCCGCCTTGACCGCGTCGCGGTAGTTCGCGAGCTTCGTGACGTCGACCTCGACGACCGTCGTGAGCTGCGCGGTCTGCTGCATCGACGCGACAGCGCGCTCGGCGAGCACCTTGCGCAGACGGGACATCGGCTGCGTCGTGCCGCGCAGAGGCGAGACCTCGAGCGGCGCACGCTTCGCGGGGGCCGGAGCTGCGGCGGCCGCGGGCGCGGATGCCGCCTCCGCCGCCTTGAGCACGTCCTCCTTGCGGATGCGTCCGCCGACGCCCGTGCCCTTCACCTTCGCGAGGTCGACGCCCTGCTGCTGGGCGAGGCGTCGCACGAGCGGCGTGACGTACGGGATGCCGTCGTCATCGCCGCCGCCCGGTGCCGGACGCGGGGCGGGGGCGGCCTGCGCGGGGGCTGCCTGCGCGGGGGCTGCCTGCGCGGGGGCTGCCTGAGCAGGTGCGGCAGCGGGTGCCTCCGCGGTGGGAGCCGCAGCCGGTGCCTCGGCGGGGGCCGCGGCCGGAGCCGCCTCCGAGGCGGGCTGGGCTGCCGGAGCGGGCTCGGCCGCGGGAGTCGGAGCCGCCTCGGCAGGAGCGGGGGCCGCCTCGGCCGGCGCCGGAGCGGGAGCGGACGGCGCAGCTGCCGCGCCCTCGCCGATGCGGGCGAGCGGCGAGCCCACCGCTACCGTCTCGTCTTCCTGCACGTAGATGTGCTGTACGACACCGGCGACGGGCGATGGGATCTCGGTGTCGACCTTGTCGGTGGAGATCTCGAGCAGCGGTTCGTCGACCGCGACGGTGTCGCCCACGTTCTTCAGCCAGCGGGTGACCGTGCCCTCGGTGACGCTCTCGCCTAGCTCGGGGAGGACGACGTCCTTGCCCTCGCCGGAGGGTGCACCGGCGGCAGGAGCTTCGGCGGCAGGAGCCTCGGCTGCAGGAGCCTCGGCAGCAGGCGCGACTGCGGGCTCCGCGGGTGCGGGCTCCGCGGGTGCGGGCTCCGCGGCCGGCGCGGGCGCGGCAGCCGGAGCAGCCTCGGCGGCGGGCGCCTCAGCGGGGGCGGGAGCAGCCTCGGCGGGCGCCCCAGCGGCAGCCGGAGCCGCCTCGGCCGCGGCGGGAGCGGGGGCATCCGTGGAAGCGCCCGACCCTTCGCCGATCTTCGCGAGGACCGCGCCGACCTCGACCGTCTCTTCCTCCTGGACGAGGATCTCTTCGAGGACGCCGCTGACGGGCGAGGGGATCTCGGTGTCGACCTTGTCGGTCGAGATCTCGAGGAGACCTTCGTCGGCCTGGACAGTGTCACCGACCTTCTTGAGCCAGCGGGTGACCGTTCCCTCGGTGACGCTCTCTCCGAGCGCGGGGAGGACCACGGAAGTGCTCATGAAACTGTCTCCTTCAGAACGTGGATGTCTCGTCTAGCTTAGTGACCGCACACGCTGTCGATCTCAGAGCGCGTGAAGCGGCTTGCCCGCCAGCGCCAGGAACGCCTCGCCCAGAGCCTCGCTCTGAGTCGGGTGCGCGTGGATGTAGGGCGCGATGTCTTCGGGGTGGGCCTCCCACGCCACGGCGAGCTGACCTTCGGTGATCAGCTCGCCGACGCGGTCGCCGATGAGGTGCACGCCCACGACGGGGCCGTCCTTCACCCGGATGACCTTCACGATGCCGGACGTTCCGAGGATCTCGCTGCGACCGTTGCCCGCGAGGTTGTACTCGTACGACGTGATGGCGTCGGCGCCGTGCGCCTCGACCGCCTGCGGCTCGGTGAGACCCACCGAGGCCACCTCGGGACTGCAGTACGTGATGCGGGGGATCGTGCTCTCGGGCACGGCGACGGGCTTCAGGCCGGCGATCTCCTCCGCGACGAAGATGCCCTGCTGGAAGCCGCGGTGGGCGAGCTGAAGGCCGGGGACGATGTCGCCGACCGCCCACACGTTCGGAACCGACGTGCGCAGCCGCTCGTCCGTCGTGACGAAGCCCCGATCGATCGCGACGCCCGCCTCTTCATAGCCGAGGCCTGCCGTCGCCGGTCCGCGGCCGACCGCCACCAGGACGTAGTCGCCGTCGACGGTCGAACCGTCTTCGAGGGTGACGACGGCTCCGGCATCCGTCTGCTCCACCGAGCTGAACTTCACACCCGTCTTCGCGAGGATGCCCTTGCGTCGGAACGCGCGCTCGAGCGCCTTGCTCAACGACGGGTCCTCGTTCGGGACGAGCCGATCGAGCGCTTCGATGACGGTCACCTGCGCGCCGAACGAGTGCCAGATGCTCGCGAACTCGACGCCGATGACGCCGCCGCCGATCACGACAGCCTTCGACGGGATCTCGCTCAGCTCCAGGGCCTGCTCGCTCGCGATCACGCGTCCGCCGAGCTCGAGGCCGGGGAGCGTGCGAGTGTACGAGCCTGTCGCGAGAACGACATCGGTGCCGCGGTAGACGTCGTCGCCGACGCGCACCGCGGGTCCGGACTCGAGCCGGCCCTCGCCCTCCACGACGGTGATGCCCCGCGCCTTCACGAGGCCCTGCAGACCCTTGTACTTCTTTGCGACGATCCCTTCGCGATAGGCGCGCACGCCATCGGGATCGATGCCCTCAAGGGTGGCGCGGATGCCGATCGTCGACGCCTCGCGCGCCGTGTCGGCCACCTCCCCGGCGTGCAGGAGAGCCTTCGTGGGGATGCACCCGCGGTGCAGGCAGGTCCCGCCCACCTTGTCCTTCTCGACGAGCGCGACGCTCTTGCCGAGCTCGGCCGCCCGCAGCGCCGCGGCGTAGCCGCCGCTGCCGCCGCCCAGCACGACGAGATCGAATGTGTGCTCGGCCATCAGGCCTCCTTCGCGGTGTTCGACACGAACCGGATGAGCGACCGCACCGTCGCTCCGGTCGGGCCTTTGTCGGTGTATCCGTAGGGTCCGCCCTTGTTCATCCCGACGTTCGCGACGTCGAGATGCACCCACGGGATGCGGGGAGCGTCGTCGTCATCGGACACGCGCCCGACGAAGTGCCGCAGGAAGAGCCCTGCGAACAGGGATCCGCCCGCGGTGTCGCCGATCTTCGCGTTCTGCAGATCGGCGATCGGGGAGTCGAGCTCCTCCACCATGTGGTCGGGGAGCGGGAGCTGCCACGCGAGCTCGCCGGCGTCACGCGCGGCGGCCAGGTACTCGGCGACGGTGTCGTCGTCGCCCATGACTCCCGCGTGGCGCGTGCCGAGAGCGATCGAGATCGCCCCCGTGAGGGTCGCGACGTCGACGAGCACGTCCGGCCGTTCCCGGCTCGCCGCTGCGAGCCCGTCGGCGAGCACGAGGCGTCCTTCGGCGTCGGTGTTGAGCACCTCGACGGTCGTGCCGTCGGTCATGCGGAGCACGTCGCCGGGCCGCGTCGCGCGTCCCGACGGCATGTTGTCGGCGATGCACAGCCACGCGCTCACGCGCACGGGAAGCCCCTGTGCGGCGACCGCCCGGAGCACGCTGAGCACGGTCGCGGCACCCGCCATGTCGTACTTCATGCCGACCATGCCGGTCGCCGGCTTGAGCGACAGGCCGCCGGTGTCGAACGTGATGCCCTTGCCGACGAGCGCGATGTGCTTGCCGGCGCCGTCGGGGGAGTAGGAGAGGTGCACGAGGCGCGGCGGACGGTCGGAGCCCTGACCGACTCCGAGAATGCCGCCGAACCCGCCCTCGCGCAGCGCGTCCTCGTCGAAGATCTCGACACTGACCGGAAGGCCGTCCACCGACTCGCTCGCGCGCTGCGCGAAGTCGGCCGGGCCGAGCCATTGCGCGGGCGTCGTCACGAGGTCCTTGACGAGGGCCACGGCATCCGCTTCCGCCTCGACGGCCGCGAGCTCGTCATCGCCGACCTCGGATGCGCCGTGCACGACGACCGTCGACGCGCGCGCCTTCGGCGCCTCGGACTTGTAGCCGTCGAACCGGTAGCCGCCGAGCGCTGCGCCTTCGGCGACCGGGCGCCACTGCGCGGCATCCGCGAACGGCGCGGAGACGGCGACTCGCTCGAATCCGGTGAGGGTGCGGATGCCGACTCCCACCGCATCGCGGAGGGCCGAGTCATCCGGCGTGGCGCCCGTTCCCACGACCGCGAGGGGCGTCGTCGTCGCCTCGGGGGCGGAGACCCGTTGGAAGGACGACGGCGCACCGGTGAAGCCGACCGCGAGGAGGGCGTCACGCAGGCCGGGCCAGTCGTTCAGTTCGAGGTCGTCCAGTGGGGGGAGGGCCAGGAGGATCGCGTCGGCGTCGGATTCTCGGACAGGTTCGGTGCGGTACTCGAGGTCGGGAAACGACATGGCTCCCATCCTAGGTACGGGGCCGTTCGCTCTCGCACGGCGCTGTTCGCTGTGAGCGCCATCGCGGTGACACCGGGTGGGCCGGGGCGGCTCGTAGCATGGAGGCATGCCGTGGTCCGGGCCTCTTTTCGAACGCAGTGCATCGGCTCCGCCGGTGCCGCCGGGACTCCCACTCGTGATCGCGTTGACGGGGTTCACCGACGCGGGCGGCGCCGTGAGCGGGCTCATCTCGTATGTGCGCGAGGTGCTGGATCCGATCCCTCTCGCGGTGTTCTCCAACGACGTGCTGCTCGACTACCGGGCTCGCCGGCCGATCATCTCGTTCGAGGCCGACCACCTCACCGACTTCCAGCCGCCGCGGCTCGAGCTCTCGCTCGCCCACGATGCGCTGGGGCAGCCGTTCCTCGTGCTCGCGGGGTACGAGCCCGACTTCGTGTGGGACGCGTTCACCGACGCCGTCCTCCAGCTCGCGCACGCCTACTCGGTGTCGACCGTTACGTGGGTGCACGCCATCCCGATGCCTGTTCCACACACGAGGCCGATCGGCACGACGGTGAGCGGCACGCGCACCGACCTCACCGAGGCGCACTCGGTGTGGAAGCCGCACACGCAGGTTCCGGCGACCGTCGGCCACCTGCTCGAGTACCGGTTCGCCGAGTCGGGCGCGGCGGTCGCGGGGTTCGTGCTCCTCATTCCGCACTACCTCGGCGACACCGACTACCCGGCCGCGACCCTGGCAGCGCTCGACAGCCTCACAGTCGCGACAGGACTCGTCTTCGCGGGCGACGACCTGCGCGAGCAGAATCGCGACTACCTGTCGCGCGTCGACGAGCAGGTATCGGGCAACGACGAGCTCTCGCGCATGCTGCAGGGCCTCGAGGAGCGGTACGACGCCTACATGGCGGGTTCCACCCTGGCGACGCCGATGATCCACACAGGTGATCTGCCGAGCGCCGACGAGCTCGCGGCCGAGCTCGAGCGCTTCCTCGCTTCGCGCCCGAGCGCCGAAGACGACAAGGCCTGAGGACCCTCAGAACCCCAACGGAAGGGATGGCCCGGAGCCGCGCGAGAGGGAATGCCGAGGGGCCCGCGTGCGTTCCCTTAACTGCGTCCATCGTGCGTCAGCACCGCACGCCGAGTGTGAGAGAATGGATGATCTGACCCATTGTCAACCCTCTCCGCGAGTGCATTCGCAGACGCAGGGACTTGACAAGGGTCTTACTAGTGTCCGAAATCGACCGGGGGGCGACAGACACCCGCCGCCACTGAAAGGCGAACCGTGACCGCAGCCACCAACACGACCGCACGCTCGCGCGCGAAGAGCGCCGAGACGGCCGCCGACGAGGAGAAGAAGGGCACGACGACGAAGCCGGGCTCGAAGACCGCCGGCGCCAAGAAGACCACCGCGGGCAAGACGACAGCCGCGAAGGCATCCGCGAAGTCCGCGTCCACGAAGACCGCGGCCGCCAAGGCCCCGGCCAAGAAGTCCACCGCCAAGGCCTCTCCCAAGAAGGCGGCGCCTAAGGGCAAGACCGCGTCCGAAGAGGAGGTCGACGAGCTCGAAGACGTCGAGCTCGATGACGTGGAGCTGGACGTCGACGCCGTCGTCGACGACGCCGACGTGGTGGACGAGGCCGACGGCGAAGACGTCGACGCAGAGGACGACGAGGCGGATGCCGCCGAGGAGGCCCCTGCCGCCAAGAAGAAGGGCCGCCGCGCCAAGGCCGCCGAGGGCGACGCCGAGGCATCCGAGTCCTCCGACGATGAAGAGGAAGAGGAGGAGAAGCCGGCGCCGTTCCAGGAGCCGCTTCCGACCGGCGCGATCGTCATCTCCTCGACCGACGAGGACGACATCCCCGTCTACTCGACGCAGATCACCGGCGCCACGGCCGACCCCGTCAAGGACTACCTGAAGCAGATCGGCAAGGTCCCGCTGCTGAACGCGGCCGAAGAGGTAGAGCTCGCGATGCGCATCGAGGCGGGCCTGTTCGCCGAAGAGAAGCTGTCGAAGATGACCCCGGAAGAGAAGTCCAGTCAGCTGGGCCTCGATCTGCAGTGGGTCGCCCGCGACGGCCAGCGCGCCAAGTCGCACCTCCTCGGGGCGAACCTGCGCCTCGTCGTCTCGCTCGCGAAGCGCTACACGGGTCGCGGCATGCAGTTCCTGGACCTCATCCAGGAGGGCAACCTCGGCCTCATCCGTGCCGTCGAGAAGTTCGACTACACCAAGGGCTTCAAGTTCTCGACGTACGCCACGTGGTGGATCCGCCAGGCGATCACCCGCGCGATGGCCGACCAGGCCCGCACGATCCGCATCCCCGTCCACATGGTCGAGGTCATCAACAAGCTCGCGCGCGTGCAGCGGCAGATGCTGCAGGATCTCGGACGCGAGCCCACGCCCGAGGAGCTCAGCCGCGAGCTCGACATGACCCCCGAGAAGGTCATCGAGGTGCAGAAGTACGGCCGCGAGCCGATCTCGCTGCACACGCCTCTCGGTGAGGACGGTGACAGCGAGTTCGGCGACCTGATCGAAGACACCGAGGCGGTCGTCCCGGCAGACGCGGTCGGCTTCACGATGCTCCAGCGCCAGCTCGAGTCGCTCCTCGACTCGCTCAGCGAGCGCGAGGCCGGTGTGATCCGCATGCGCTTCGGCCTCGGCGACGGCCAGCCGAAGACGCTCGACCAGATCGGCGACACGTTCGGCGTGACCCGCGAGCGCATCCGCCAGATCGAGTCGAAGACGATGGCGAAGCTGCGTCACCCGTCGCGTTCGCAGTCGCTGCGGGACTACCTCGAGTGAGCGGCGAGGCGAACGCCGGCAAGGCGCTCACCGTCGCCGTCGACGGGGCGAGCTATGCGCGCATCCCCATTCGGACGCGCGTGGTGATGCCCGGGGACGACCTCGACGCATTCGTGCGCGAGTACGCCGAGTCCGAGGTGCGTCCGGGCGACATCCTGTTCGTGACCGAGAAGATCGTCGCGATCACGCAGGGTCGCTCGTACCTCGTCGAGGAGATCACGCCGCGCAAGCTCGCGTACTTCCTGTCGAAGTACGTCACGCGCACCCCTTACGGCATCGGCCTGGGCATGCCCGAGACGATGGAGATGGCGTTGCGCGAGTGCGGCACCCCGCGCATCCTCGTCGCGGCAGCTGTCGCCGCCGTCACGAAGGCGTTCGGGCGCAAGGGCGACTTCTACCGCATCGCCGGTGACAAGGCACGCGCGATCGACGGCCCGACGAGCGGCACGATCCCGCCGTACAACAAGGCGGTCGTGCTCGGCCCGGAGCGTCCGCGTGAGGTCGCCGCGCACGTCAAGCAGCTGCTCGGAGGTGTGCCGGAGGTCGCGGTCGTCGACATCAACGACCTCGGCGGCAACATCCTCGGCTCGACTCTCGACAAGGCGGGCGAGAAGCGCCTGCTCGCGATCCTCAAGGACAATCCGCTCGGCCAAGGGCACGAGTCCACGCCGCTCGGCATCGTTCGCGCCGCGCGATCTGACTGACGAAGAAGGCCCGGTCCCGTCGCAGGGGCCGGGCCTTCTCACGCATGCGGGGCAGCAGTGACGCTTCGTCTCGCTTCGCTCGCTCAGCGTTGACCCGGCGTGCGTCAGCGCCGCTTCACGGCATCGACGCGAGCCGCATCAGAACCCGATCGCCTCGCGATAGCGGGGCTTGTGACCGGTGCGGATGCCGGTGACGCTCGGCTTATTCTCGTACACGCCCGCGCCCCAGTTGCCCTCCACGAGCACCGGACCGTCCGGAGTCACGACGATGTCCCACCCGACGTACTGCACCTGCGGCACGACGCGCGCGACCTGATCGACGAACGCCCTCACCTCGTCGACCATCGGCAGCTGGAAGTCAGCGATGCGGAAGCCCGTGTCGGGGTGGTTCACATGCACGTGGCCGTGCGAGTCGTAGCCGGCCCCGACCGCGTGCCCGTCGTCGTCGAGCATCGTGTAGAAGCCGCCGAACGTCATCTGGTCGCTCACCGCACCCCGCCCGAACTTCTGCGCCATGGCGAGGATGTGCGTCTTCTCGCCGTCGAAGAACGCGGTGACGCGGGTCGTGTTGACGGTGCCGGGGCATACGGCCGCGAGATCCGGATGCTGTCGGATCACCTCTTCGATGAGCAGTTCACCGCGCTCGAGGAGCCCTCGGTGGAACGTCTCCCAGTCGTCGATCTCGGCGGCGCGGTAGCGGTGGACGCCGGTGCCCGCCTGCCCCACGGGCTCCTTCGTCACGATCGTCCCGTGACGAAGGGCGAACTCGCGGACCGCATCCGCGTTGCCCTCCTCCACGACCATCCACTCGCGCTTGAGGTGTTCGCTGAAGACGCGGTCGAACTCGACCTTGTCCTGGAAGATATGACGGTAGTCGGGGTGGTCGTACTTCTGCGACAGCTCGTTCGAGACGGGATGCGTCATGTACGTCGCCCGCTCGGCCTTGTTGAGGATCGCGAAGTCGTAGTCCACGTAGTCCTGGAACCCGACCTGCCGGAACCCGGCCGACCACAGCATGTCGACGAGCACCGCCGGGGTCCACTTGCCGTGCGTGCGCGACACCTCCCTGGCGCGCTCGAGCACGGATCCGACATCGATGCGGCGGGCGCGTCCGGCGAGGTAGCGAAGGCGAGGCGCGAGGCTGAGGCCCTTGCGAGGCATGCGGTCTCCAGGGTCGGCAGTGGGGGACCCGGATAGTCTAGAGGCGTGACCGCGGCCGATCCTGAGCATCCCTCGACGCCGACGGGAAGTGCGCCGCGGGCACGCATCTCGCACGCGGCCCTCGCCGCCAACGCCCGAGCGGGCGCGGCATCCGTCCCCTCCGGCGATCGCATCGTCGACCTGCGGTACGACGCGCTCGGGCACGGTGGAGCCGCGTGCGCGCGCACCCTCGCCGAGGCGGGCATCGATGCCGTGATCGTCGACCCGGACCAGGCCGAAGAGGTGACGGATGCCGCGTCCGGCCGCCTTCGCGTGCTCACCGGCGGTGAGCCGACGCTCGACACCGCCGCGCTGTTCGGCATCGACGGGTCCGGCGTGCCGGTCATGCGGATGAGCGGCACCGTCCTCGGTGTGAAGCCGCTGCGGGCGGGAGAGGGCGTCTCGTACGGCTACATCCACCGCGCCGCGCACGACACGCGGATCGCACTCGCGACGGGCGGCTACGCTCAGGGCGTCGTGCGGGCGCTCGGAGGGCGCGCGCACGTGCGCGTGGGCGGGGCGCTGCATCCCATCATCGGCCGCGTGGCGATGGACGTGTGCGTCGTCGACGTCCAGGAGGCGGAGATCCGTCGCGGTGACCCGGTGGTGTTCTTCGGCGACCCTTCGCGCGGCGAACCGCCGCTCGAGGAATGGGTGCGCTCGACGGGGATGGGCGCAGCAGAGCTCGTCGCGCTCGTCGGAGCGCGCGTGCGGAGGGACCACGAATGAGCGAGGCGATTCTGACGGTCGACCTCGACGCCTTCGCGGCGAACGTCGCGACGGCTCGCTCGCGCGTGGCTCCGGCCGACGTGATGCTCGTCGTGAAGGACGACGCGTACGCACACGGCATCGCTCCGATCGTGACGCGCGCATGGCAGGAGGGGGTGCGCTGGTTCGGCGCCTTCGATGTTCCCACCGGGCGCGCGGTGCGCGAGACGCTCGGCGACGAGCCGCGCATCTTCGTGTGGCTCGCCTTCGGCGAGGACGAGCTGCGCAGCGTCGCGGAGCTGGACCTTGATCTCGGCGTCGGCGACGCGGCACTGCTGGAAGAGATCGCCGCCGTCTCCGGACGCACGCGCGTGCATCTCAAGATCGACTCGGGACTGCACCGCAACGGAGTGCGCCCCGAGGAATGGCCCGCGTTCGCCGCCCGCGCCGCACAGCTCGAGCGCGTCGGTGCGATCGAGGTCGTGGGCATCTGGAGCCACATCGCCGAGGCGTCGGATGCCGACGACGACGCCGCCCGCGCCGCGTTCGACCTCGCCGTGCTGCAGGCGCAGGAAGCCGGTCTGCGCCCGGCGCTCCGGCACCTGGCAGCGAGCGCAGCGTCGTTCGCGCGGTCCGAGTTCCGGTATGACCTGTGCCGCATCGGGGCGTTCTGCTACGGCATCCGTCCGTCCGGCGGGCCGAGCGACGCCGTGCTCGGCATCCGTCCGATCGCGACCCTGCGAGCACCGATCATCGAGAGCGACGGGGAATCCGTCGTCGTGGGTGTGGGCTCACTCGACGGGCTGCCCTCGACGCTCGCGGGCCGGTTCGACGTGACGACGCCCGCCGGGCCGCGCCGTGTGACGCGGATCGACGGGCGTCGGTCATGGGTCGAGTCGTGGCCGGATGCTGTGCCCGGTCAGCTCGTGGACGTGTTCGGGCGCGAAGCGGACGCGAGCGCCACGGACCTCGCCGAACTCGTCGGGACGATCGGCGAGGAGATCGCGCTGCGGGTGCCGCCGCGCGTTCCGCGGGAGTACCGGGGAGCCTGAGTCAGACTGCTTCGTTGAGACGGGCGGTCTCGTCGTGCCACGTGGTGGCGACCGCGCGAAGCTTCTCTTCGTACTTGCGCCCGTGGTGCGCGCAGAACAGCAGCTCCGAGCCGTTGACCTCGGCCGCGATGTAGGCCTGGGCGCCGCACGAGTCGCAGCGGTCCATCGCGGTGAGACGGTACTCGAGGACGGCAGCGGCCTCAGTCGGTGTCGATGTGCTCATTTCTTGCCTCCTCGATTGCGTAGAACTCACGTACCGGTCATGAGATACAACCACGGG
>Ga0180217_1001925_pt1 | contig 20632 bp, 21 predicted proteins | sample eDN3rd37CBELigOP_FD_128521 | JGI IMG/M metagenome (GOLD analysis project Ga0180217, IMG submission 128521) | Enriched Organic Plus compost microbial communities from Emeryville, California, USA - eDNA 3rd pass 37_C BE-Lig OP (version 2) (version 2) ... | reverse complement strand
CGGCTACACCTTGATGTACGCTTCCTCCTCCACCGTGATCACGCCGCTCATCAACCGCAGCTCAAACCTCGAACCGACACGGGATCTCGCCGCGGTGTCGATGGCGCAGGCATCGCCGATGATACTGGTTGCCAACCGCGACTTTCCGGCACGCACCATCCCCGAGATCGTCGCCATGGCGCGCGAGCGGCCGGGGCGGATCACGATCTCCCATCCGGGCACCGGCGGAATCAACCACCTCTCCCTCGCGATGTTCGCACGCCAGGAAGGGATCGAGTTCACTTTCGTGCCGTTCAACGGCAATCAGCCATCCCTGAACGCGCTGATGCGCGGCGACGTGGACCTTGCGAGCGATTCGCTGTTCGCCACACGCCCGCTGCTCGAAGCCGGGAAAATACGCGCCGTCGCGGTGACCGGACCACAACGCAGTCCCGTTCTGCCCGAGGTCCCGACCTTTGCCGAGGCGCTGCCAGGCTACGAGGTGATCTTCTGGTCCGGCTTTGTCGCTCCGCGAGGGGTGCCGTCGGCCATTCTCGACAGGCTCAACCGCGAGGTCGATGCCATCTTGCGGCTGCCTGACGTTGTTGAGCGCCTGCATAGCTTCGGGGCCGAGCCGATCGGGGGCAGCCGCGAGTCCTTTGCCTGTGTGATCGAGGAGGACTGGAGGCGCTGGGGGGCTGTGGTGCGGGAGATCGGAATCGGTTCCGATTAGCGGATGAAGCCTGGCGAAGGCTGCCGCGGGCCGAGAGGCCGCATGGGCTGGGTTCCTCTGAGGCGGATCGCCCTGAGGTGAAGCGGGAGGCCGGCTTCGGCCACTGTGCTCGTGGCGCGCCAGCACGGCGGCCGGAGCCCACCTACATGGGGCAGGCGCGGCTGCCACTGCTCTGTGCGGGCGCGGCCCTGCTTCGTTTCCTGCCCGCGCCGCATCGGCCAGGCGGCGGGCGCGCCGTGGGCCGCATGGCCGCCCGACGGATCGAACGGCCACCCACGCTCACCGCCGCATTGCGTTCCCGCGCCGTGCCAGACGATGGGCTCCTGTCAGCCGACTCTGTCGTTCGACCCGGGAGCCCCTTCATCACTCCTTTCGCCGCCTGGCCGAAGGCTGTCCGCTTCGGGTCAGTGCAGGGTGAACTGGCCGCCGGCGTAGCGCAGCTCAGCCGGGCGGACCAGCGCGGCGGAGGCGACGCGCACGGAATGCAGCGGCCCCTCGATCTCGCGGCGCCAGAAATCGAGGAAGCGGGTCAGCTCGGGAAATTCAGGGGCGCGGTCCAGCTTCTGCCAGATGAAGCTCTGGAGCACCCCGGGGTGGTCCGGCATATGGTAGAGGATCTCCGCAGTGGTGAGGCGCCAGTCGGGGATCCGGACGATATGGACGATCTCCTTCAGCAACTCGGTCACCTTTCCTCGCACCTTTCCTCGTCATCGTGTTCGCCGTGTGGTGCCCTGGCCGGGCAATTCTTGTCACGGCTATGAAGCATGCCATGGCGTTCCCGGTTCCGATCAAGAAAAAACGTTTGATATCAGCTTGTTAGCACTCGCATTCGGGTGGTGCTGCGCCTCTTGACGGCTTCCGGAGCGTGGCCTAGATGGCTGGCACTCGCCCGGGGGGAGTGCTAATGGTCGGTGATCCGGCCGTGGCGCGGCAGGCCCCGGACGGGTGCCATACTGGACAACGCAGCAAAGGCGTCAGGAGAGGACCGCATGAAGTTCCGTCCCCTGCATGACCGCGTTCTGGTCCGCCGCGTGAACGCGGAGGAGAAGACGGCGGGCGGCATCATCATCCCCGACACCGCGAAGGAGAAGCCGCAGGAAGGCGAGGTGCTCGCCGTCGGGGCCGGCACGCTGAACGACCGGGGCGAGCTGCGCCCGCTGGACGTGAAGGCGGGCGACCGCGTTCTGTTCGGCAAGTGGTCGGGCACCGAGGTCCGGATCGACAACGAAGAGCTGTTGATCATGAAGGAGTCCGACATCATGGGGATCATCGAGAGCCCTTCCGTCGCGAAGGCGGCCTGAGGCCCCAGCTCCGGCTGATCATCAACTCAGGCGGTCCTGGACGCGCCGCAGGGACACCCTGCGGTGCCGAGCCATAGACCGCGACCTTTGAACGAGGATAGGCACAATGGCTGCGAAGGACGTCAAGTTCGGCGCCGGCGCCCGTGAGCGCATGCTGCGCGGCGTCGACATCCTGGCCGATGCGGTGAAGGTGACGCTCGGCCCGAAGGGCCGCAATGTCGTGCTCGACAAGAGCTTCGGCGCGCCGCGCATCACCAAGGACGGCGTGACGGTCGCCAAGGAGATCGAGCTCGCCGACAAGTTCGAGAACATGGGCGCGCAGATGGTGCGCGAGGTCGCGTCGAAGACGAACGACGTGGCCGGCGACGGCACCACCACCGCGACCGTGCTCGCCCAGGCCATCGTCCGCGAGGGCGCCAAGGCGGTTGCCGCCGGCATGAACCCGATGGATCTCAAGCGCGGCATCGACAAGGCCGTGGCCGAGATCGTGAAGGAGCTGGAGACCCGGACCAAGAAGATCACCACCTCCTCCGAGGTCGCCCAGGTCGGCACCCTCTCCGCCAATGGCGAGAAGGAAATTGGCGAGATGATCGCCAAGGCGATGGAGAAGGTGGGCAACGAGGGCGTCATCACGGTCGAGGAGGCGAAGAGCATCCAGACCGAGCTCGACGTCGTCGAGGGCATGCAGTTCGACCGCGGCTACGTCTCTCCGTACTTCATCACCAACGCGGAGAAGATGATCGCGGAGCTGGACGACCCGTACATCCTGATCCACGAGAAGAAGCTCTCCGGCCTGCAGCCGATGCTGCCGCTGCTGGAGGCGGTGGTGCAGTCTGGCCGTCCGCTGGTGATCATCGCCGAGGACGTCGAGGGTGAGGCGCTGGCGACGCTGGTGGTGAACAAGCTGCGCGGCGGCCTGAAGGTCGCGGCGGTGAAGGCCCCGGGCTTCGGCGACCGCCGCAAGGCGATGCTCGAGGACATCGCGATCCTCACCGGTGGCCAGGTGATCAGCGAGGATCTCGGCATCAAGCTCGAGAACGTCACGCTGAACATGCTCGGCCGCGCCAAGCGCGTGCGGATCGAGAAGGAGAACACCACGATTGTCGACGGCGCCGGCTCCAAGGAGGAGATCACCGGCCGCTGCGAGCAGATCAAGGCGCAGATCGAGGAGACCACCTCGGACTACGACCGCGAGAAGCTGCAGGAGCGCCTGGCGAAGCTCGCCGGTGGCGTCGCCGTGATCCGCGTCGGCGGCTCGACCGAGGTCGAGGTGAAGGAGCGCAAGGACCGCGTGGACGACAGCCTGCACGCGACCCGCGCCGCGGTCGAGGAGGGCATCGTCCCGGGCGGTGGTGTGGCGCTGGCACGCGCGACCAAGGTGCTCGCCAATCTGACGGGCGAGAACCGTGACCAGGAGGTCGGCATCGAGATCGTGCGCCGTGCGGTCCAGGTGCCGCTGCGCCAGATCGCGGAGAATGCCGGCAAGGACGGCGCCGTGGTGGCCGGCGAGGTGCTGCGCAACGACACCTACAGCTGGGGCTATGACGCCCAGAACGACGAGTACAAGGATCTCGTCCAGGCCGGCATCATCGACCCGACCAAGGTCGTGCGCACCGCCCTGCAGGACGCCGCTTCCGTCGCCGCGCTGCTGATCACCACCGAGGCGATGGTGGCCGAGCGGCCGGAGAAGAAGCCCGCCCCGGCGGCGCCTGGCCCCGGCATGGGCGACATGGACTTCTGAGCACGCCCGTCGCGCGACGCTGCCCAAGCGCGTGTGTCGCGCGACGCCGACCGGGGGCGGGCCGCAGGGCCCGCCCCCTTTTCGTTGCGCCGCCACCGGCCGCCGCGTGCAATGATGCGATGCACCACACTGCAACGCGATAGCCATTCTCGTTGACTTCGCCCGGCCGATCTGCCCCTCTGAGACAGCCAACCGCTCTTGGCCCGCCTTGCCGTGCCTCCCCGGGACCAGCTTCCGGGTGCCTTCAAGCCGATCAAGCCCGGTTGCAACCGCACGGGCGATCGGCGCCCGTGCCCTGCCAGAGGAGGGTGCGTCGCATGGCGATCGGCACCGTGAAGTGGTTCAACGCAACCAAGGGATACGGCTTCATCGTCCCCCAGGACGGCGGCAAGGACGTGTTCGTGCATATCACCGCCGTACAGAAGGCGGGTCTTCCCGGCCTCGATGAGAACCAGAAGCTCAGCTACGAGGTGGTGATGGAGCGCGGCAAGGCCGCCGCGGCCAACCTGAAGCCCGTCTGAGGCCCCAGACGGCGCCCGCCCCCTCCGCGGGACGGGCGCATGGGCTTCCTTCGAGGCCGTGAGGCGTCGATGGGGACGGCGGGTGGATGGCCCGCATTCCGGCGCGACCGATTCAGGTTTTCAGCCGCGCCCCTCGGTCCTCCGCCGCGCTCAGCCCGAACGGGTGCGCTGCACCCAGATGCGGTGCGCGCCACTGTTCCGGAGGAATTCCTCCGCCTTCCCGCGCAGTTCGTCCGTATCCGCGCGGATGCCGAGCGCGGGTCCCTCGGCATGCGACGCCTCCTCCCGGCCCTCGGGCCGGCGCCCGGTCCCGCCCGATTCCAGCGCCTTGCCGGCGGTTTCGCCAACAGCGGCGGTCGCCGCGCCGGCCGCCGCCGCGGCCGCCACGGCAGGCAGCACGGCACCACCGCTGGCGATCACGGCCCCCGCCGCCAGCATCGAGGTCGCCGCCGTGGCGGAGCCCACATGCAGCTGGCGCTGGTTGCGTGCATCGGCGCCGGTCGGGTTCTCGTCGGGCTCGGTGAGCTGCTCGTTATCCGCTCGCCCCGGGTCGCCGACTCCGGTTTTGGGATGCGCCTCGCGGAACCATGCTTCTGCCTGCAGCCGCTCGGCGGCCTGGTCCAGCGCCGCGCGGTCGGCGAACTCGCCCCATACGATCGGGCTGGGAAGCGGCGTATCGTCGTACTCCCCGGTCCACTGGCTGCTGTCCACCACGATGGGCATGGAGGAACCCTCCGCTAAACTCTGCTCGGCGGGCCAACGCCTGCCGCCGACCGTCGTTCCGGAGCCCCGACCTTGTTTGACCTGCCCGCTCTCGAGGCCGCCGCCCGCCTCGTGCACGCCGTCTTCCCGCCCACGCCGCAATACGCCTGGCCGCTGCTGGCGCAGCGCGCCGGTTGCGAAGTGTGGGTGAAGCACGAGAACCACACCCCGACCGGCGCCTTCAAGCTGCGCGGCGGCCTGGTCTACATGGACCGGCTGAAGCGCGAGCGCCCGGAGGTGCGGGGCGTGATCTCGGCCACGCGCGGCAACCACGGGCAGAGCCTGGCCTTCGCGGGCCGCCGGGCCGGCGTGCCCGTCACCATCGTGGTTCCGCATGGCAACAGCGTGGAGAAGAACGCCGCCATGCGGGCCTTCGGCGCAACGCTGCTGGAGCACGGCGAGGATTTCGACGCGGCGCGGGAGGAGGCAGCCCGGCTGGCGGCGGCACAGGGGCTGGAATTCGCCCCCTCCTTCGCGCCGGATCTCGTGCTGGGGGTGGCGACCTACGCGCTGGAGCTGTTCCGCGCGGCGCCGCCGCTCGATGCGCTCTATGTCCCGATCGGCCTCGGCAGCGGCATCTGCGGCTGCATCCTGGCGCGCGATCTCCTGGGCCTCCGCACGGAGATCATCGGTGTGCAGAGCACGGAGGCGCCGAGCTATGCGCTCTCCCTCATGCTCGGCCAGGCGGTGACGGTGCCGAGCGCGAATACCCTGGCGGACGGCATGGCGACGCGCATCCCGGACCCGGCGGCGCTCGAGATCATCCGTCGCGGTGCGGCACGCATCGTCACGGTCAATGACTATGTCATCGCCGATGCCATCCGCGCCTATTGGCAGGATACGCACAACCTGGCGGAGGGGGCGGGCGCCGCGCCGCTCGCGGCCCTGCTGGCCGAGAGGGAGCGGATGCAGGGCAGGCGCGTCGGTCTCGTCCTGTGCGGCGGCAATATCGACCTGGCCTTGTTCCGGAGCTGGGTGCTCGGCGCCTGACGGCGCGGCGCAACCGGCGCCGCCGCCTCCCGTTGGCGTGGCCGGAGGAGATTCCGGCCATGCGCATCCATCATCTCGACTGCGGTCCCATGCGCCCACCCGGCGGCGCGCTGATGGACGGCGTGAGCCGCGGCATCTTCGGCCGCCTGACCTGCCACTGCCTGGCGATCGAGACTCCGGGTTCGGGCCTGGTGCTGGTGGATACGGGGCTGGGCCTGAGGGACATGCTGCGGCCCTATCCGCGGCTGCCTCGGGCCAATGCGGCGATGCTGCGCTTCCGCTTCGATCCGGAGCGGACGATGCTGCGCCAGCTGAAGCAGCGCGGTTTCTCCCCCCGCGATGTGCGCCACATCGTGATGACGCATCTCGATTTCGATCACGCCGGCGGCCTGATCGACTTCCCCGAGGCGCGCGTGCACCTGATGGAGGCGGAGGCAAAGGCGGCGAGCCGGCGCGAGGGCGTGCTGGACCGCATGCGCTATCGCCCGGTGCAGTGGGGCGACACTGCTCGCTGGCACGCTTATTCCGAGCGGTCCGGCGGCCGCTGGTTCGGCTTCGACGCGGTGACCCAACTCGATAACCTGCCTCCAGAGATCCTGTTCGTGCCGCTGCAGGGCCATACGGCAGGTCATGCAGGCGTCGCGATCGAGGGACCACGCGGCTGGGTGCTGCACGCCGGCGACACCTATTTCAACCGCGCGGAAGTGCATGCCCCGAATCCTTCCGCCGCGCCTGCCGGGGCCATGGCCTATGAGCGCCTGATGGCCTGGGATGCGCGCCTTGCCCGGGCCAACCAGGCGCGGCTGCGTCAGTTGCTGCGCGAGCCGGATGCCGGGGTGGCGGTGTTCTGCACCCACGACCCGGTGGAATACGTGGCGATGTCGCTGCTTGGCGAGCACGAGGCGCGGCCTCGGGCGGCGCGGGCGGAAGTGGCCGCCACGGCGGCCTGAGCGTCCGGTCCTGCCGCCCGCGGCGCATGCCGCGCACTGCCTTCGCTTCGCCCCGGATCGGCCATGTGCTGCCCGGAATCCGGCGTTCATGGTGGCAGCGCGGACATGCGCACGGAGGAGATCGCGAAATGGCCAGGCCGACACTGCTTCCGACCCGCCTTGTCGCCAGCCTCGCCACCTGCCTTGCCCTGGCGCTTGCCCTGCCCGCCGCCGGGCTGGCCGACCCCTGGCGGGACGAGAGCGGCCATGGCCGCAGCGAGCATCGGGACGACCGCTGGGACCGGGACCGCGGGGATCGGGAGTGGGGCAGGCGCGGGGACGGCGACCGGGATCGGGACGACCGCTGGGACCGGCATCGCGATGAGCACCGGGGCGACCGCTGGGACCATGCTCCGCCCTTCCACGCGCAGCCTCGCATTCCGCCGGGCCACCTGCCGCCGCCGGGGGAATGCCGTCCGTGGTTTCCCGACCGGCCGCCGGGCCACCAGCCTCCGCCACATCGTTGCTGAGCCCGGCTCCACCCGCCCGGCGGTGCGCCGGCGCGCGCTCCGGGTCCGGCGGCCTCTGGATCGGCTCCGCCCATGGGGTTAGCCTCCGGAGAGGCATCGGAGGAAAGCGTCATGGCGGAACTCACCGTCACCCCGCTCGGACATGCGATGGGCGCGGAAGTCACGGGGCTTGACCTGCGCAAGCCGCTCGACGACCTGACACGCCGCCGCCTGTATGATGCCTGGCTCCGGCATGTGGTGCTGGTCTTCCCGGGCGAGCCGCTGACGCCGGAGCAGCTCATCGCCTTCTCCGCGAATTTCGGCACGCTGGACGACCACGAATCCCAGGCGCCGGAGACCCTGCTGGAGGGCCATCGGGAGATCCTGGTGGTCACCAACAAGCACCGGCTGGGCAAGCCCAGCGGCACCCGCAACACCGGACGCAACTGGCACACCGACCTCTCCTACACCCTGCGTCCGGCCAAGGGCGCGGCGCTCATGTGCGTGGAGAAGCCGCCGGTCGGCGGCGACACCATGTGGGCCAACCTGACCATGGCCTGGGAGACGCTCAGCCCGAAGATGCAGGCGATCCTGGAGGGGCTGGAGGCGGTGCACGACGTCTCCCTGGTGAAGGGCATCGCGCAGCGCGACCCGGCGATCGTGCGGGAGATGCGCACGCGCAACCCGCCGGTGGTGCACCCGATGGTGCGGGTGCATCCCGACACCGGGAAGAAGTCGCTTCTGGCCGGCGAGCGTGTCTCCCACATCCTCGGCTTCTCCGAGGAGGAGAGCCGCGCGCTGCTGGATTTCCTCAATACGCATGCGACCTCTCCGGAGTTCGTCTACCGCCACCGCTGGCGCGTCGGCGACATCGTGCTGTGGGACAACCGCTGCACCTGCCATGTGGCCCTGCCGGATTTCGACCAGACCAAGCCGCGGCTGATGCTGCGCTGCTCGCTGAAGGGCGAGGCCGAGGGCAGGCTGGCGGAGGCGGCGCCGGCGATGACGAAGGAGCAGTTGATCCAGTCGGTGGCGGCGGTTTCCTGACGCCGGCGGAATCACGCTCCGCACCGGAAGGCGGGGCGAGGGGAGGAAGAATCCATGCAGGTCTCTCGCCGCGCCGCGCTGGCGCTGCCCTGGCTCGCCGGCGCCGGCCATGCCGCCCGCGCACAGCCGGCCTGGCCGAGCCAGTCCGTGCGGATGGTGGTGGCCTATGTCCCCGGCGGCACAACGGACATCATTGCCCGCATGGTGGCGGAGGGGCTGGCAGAGCGCCTGCCGCGCCCCGTCGTGGTGGAGAACCGCGCCGGCGGCGGCGGCGTGGTCGGCACCGAGGCTGTCCTGCGCGCCGCGCCGGACGGCCACACGCTGCTGCTCTGTGCCAGCGCGCATGCTGTGCTGACGGAGCTGAACCCGGGGCTCACCTGGGACCCGGTGGCGGATTTCACCCCGATCGGCACCGTCGCGGCCACGCCCTACATGCTGATCGTGCATCCCAGCCTGCCGGTGCGCAGCGTGGAGGAGCTCATCGCTTATGCCAGGGCCAATCCCGGCAAGCTGAACTACGCCTCCACCGGCACCGGCACGGCGCAGCACCTTTCGGGAGAATTGCTGCGGCGGCTGACCGGGATCGACATCGTGCACGTGCCCTATCGCGGCAGCGGCGCGGTGCGCTCCGATCTGCTCGCTGGGCGCATCAACTTCATGTTCGAGAATCTGGCGTTGACCCTCGCCATGGCCCGCAGCGGCGAGGTGCGTGGCCTGGCGGTGACGAGCCCGGAACGCAGCCCCGGCGCGCCCGATCTGCCGACCATGGTCGAGGCCGGACTGCCCGAGATGCGCGTCGAGGGCTGGTTCGGCCTGCTCGGGCCGCGCGGCATGCCGGCGGAACCCGTGGCCAGGCTGAATGCCGCGCTGAATGACTGGCTGAGCCAGCCGGCGACACGGCAGAAGCTGGGCGAGCTGGGGGCCCGTACCCTCGGAGGGCCGCCGGAAGCGCTGGCCGCGCTGGTGCAGGGCGAGCGGGAGAAATGGGGCAGGGTGATCCGTGAGGCCGGGATCCGGGTGGAGTAGGCGGATTGACGCCCCGCGACGCTCGCCCGCACCATAGCCATCGAGAGGGGGAAGCCACGCCAGATGAGCCGCCACATCGTCGCCAAGGTGGGCGAGATCCCGCCCAACGGCAGCAAGCTGGTCGAGGTGAAGGGCCGCCGCATCGCGCTGTTCCACGTGAACGGCGAGTATTTCGCGCTGACCGACCGCTGCCCGCACGAAGGTGGCTCGCTCTGCGCCGGCAGGCTGGTGGGCCTGGTCACCGCCAGGGAGCCGGGGTGCTACGAGTATTCCCGCCCGAACGAGATGGTGCAGTGCTCCTGGCACGGCTGGGAATTCGACATCCGCACGGGACAGAGCTGGTGCGACCCGGACAGCATCCGCGCACGCACCTACGAGGTGAGGGTCGAGCCCGGCGAGGCGCTTGCCAAGGGCCCCTTCGTGGCGGAGACCTTCCCGGTCTCCGTCGAGAACCAATACATCGTAATCGAGGTCTGATGCCCATGGCCGAATGGCACCGTGTCGCTGCCGAGGAGGAGCTGAAGCCTGAGACACCGCTCGGCATCCGTGTCGGCGAGGTGCAGATCGCGCTGGTGCGGCTCGAGGACGGCATCTTCGCTGTCAACGACGTCTGCACGCATGAGTACGCGCTGCTGTCGGAGGGCTACTGCGAGGATGGCAAGCTCGAATGCCCGCTGCATCAAGCCTGCTTCGACATCCGCACCGGCAAGGCGCTGACCGAGCCGGCCGAAGTGGATGTCGCCACCTATCCGGTGAAGGTCGAGGGCGGCGCGGTCTTCGTGCAGGTCTGAGCGGAGCGGCGAGTGGAGAGACCGGTGCGACGCGTCGTCATCATCGGCACCGGCCAGGCAGGGCGCCGTACGGCGGAGGCACTGCGGGAGCTCGATCCCGCGGCCGAGATCCTGCTGCTGGGCGCGGAGCCTCATCCGCCCTATGACCGGCCGCCGCTTTCCAAGGCCGTGCTGCTGGGCAGCAATCCCGGCAATGCGCTCTTCGTGCGCGCCCCGGGCTTCTACGCGGAGAAGCGCATCGACCTGCGCACCGGCACGCGGGTGGAGGCGATCGATCCCGCGGTGCGGTGCGTGCTGACCGAGGCGGCCGAAGCCATCGCCTATGACAGCCTGGTGATTGCCACCGGCGCGCAGGCGCGTCGCCTCGCTCTGCCCGGCGCCGAGGATCCGCGCGTGATGACGCTGCGCACGCTGGAGGACGCGGAGGCGCTGTGCGCGCGGCTGGCCGACCGACCGCGCATCGCCGTGGTGGGCGGCGGGCTGATCGGGCTGGAGGTTGCGGCCTCCGCCCGTCAGCGCGGCTGCCCGGTGACGGTGCTGGAGGCCGCGGACCGGCTGATGGCACGCTGCGTTCCGCCGGTGATCAGCGCCATGGCCGCCGAGCTGCATCGGCGGCATGAGGTGGTGCTGCATCTGGGCTGCGCCCTGCGGTCCATCCTGCCGCGGTCCTTCGGGCTGGTGCTGGACGCCGGCGCGGTGCAGCTGGAAGCCGATCTGGTGGTGGTCGGCATCGGCGGAGTGCCGAACATCGCCCTGGCGGAGGCGGCGGGCATTGCCGTGCAGGACGGCATCCTGACGGACGGGCAGGGCCGCACGAGCCACGCCGATATCTATGCGGCGGGCGAGGTGGCGCGCTTCCCCCATCCCTTCTTCGGCCGCCGGGTGCGGCTGGAGGCCTGGCAGGTGGCGCAGAATCAGCCCGCCGCCGTGGCGCGCGCGATCTGCGGCCAGGCCGGGGACTACGACGAGATCCCCTGGCACTGGACCGATCAGTTCGACTGGAACCTGCAGGTGCTGGGCGACCCGGATCCCAGCTTTGAGTTGATCCAGCGGCCTTCCGAGGGCGCCCGCCTGACCGCCATCGCGCTGGATGGCGAGGGCCGCGCCCGCGGCGCGGTGCTGATCAACAACGGGCGGGACGCGACTCCCTGCCGGCGCCTGCTGGCCGGCGGCAAGCAACTGGACGCGGTGCTGCTGCGCGACCCCGCCGTGCCGCTGCGGCAGTTCCTCTAGAGCATTCCTTCGCGCGGGCTTGCGGCAGATGCTCCGGGCCTGCGCGTGCACGAGCATCTCTCCCCGTTCGGGCGATTCCGCCTGAACGGGATCTGTTCCGGCCCATCACGCCGCGGGCCGGCCTGCTCCCAGCGGCCGGACCCCGCATCGGGCTGCGCAACCGGCCCGGTGGCGGCCTATTCTGGCTCGATCCCCGCCATCTGCACGAAGCGGGACCATTTCTCCCGCTCCTCTCGCACCAGTGCGGCAATGCGCGGCAGATCGAAGGCCTCCGGATTGAAGCCGAACTCGATGAGGCGCGACCGCGCGGGCTCGGCCAGGATCGCCTCGTTCACCAGCGTGTTGAGTCGCTCCGCCACGGGCAGCGGCGTGCCGGCCGGTACCGCCACGCCGAGGAAGCCGGTCAGCACGAAGTCGGGGTAGGTCTCGCTGATCGCGGGCAGGTCCGGAAAGCGCGGCCAGCGCCCGCCGCGGGTGATCGCCAGCGCCCGCGTCTGGCCGTTGCGCAGATAGGCATCGCCCGCCGTGGTGTCGACGAAGATCACCTGCAGCCGCCCGGCCAGCAGGTCCGCGAAGGCGTTGCCGATCGCGCGGTAGGGCACGCCCTGCATCTGGGTCCCGGCCATGACGTTCAGCAGTTCCGCCGGCACACGGGAGGAGGCGTTGAAGTAGCCGAAGAACAGCTTGCCGGGATTGGCCTTGGCCTCCTGCACCAGCGCCTCCAGGCTGCGCCACGGCGCATCCGGACGCACCATCAGGTAGGAGCCGTTGGAACCGAAGAAGCCCACGGTGATGAAGTCCCGCTGCGGGTCGTAGGGCAGGTCCCGCAGCAGGGAGGGATTCGCGGAATGCGTGCTGGTGGTGGCCAGCAGCACCGTGTAGCCGTCCGGCGCCGCCTGCTTCACGGCCATGGTGCCGATCACGCCGTTCGCGCCCGGGCGGTTGTCCACCACGACAGCCTGGCCGGTCTTCTCCTCGATATGCTTGCCGATCATGCGCGCGGTGATGTCGCCCGAGCCGCCCGGCGCGAAGGGCACGATGATGCGGACGGGACGGGTGGGCCAGTCCTGGGCACCTGCGGTCGCAGGCAGACTCGCGGCAAGGCCGGCCAACAGGGCGCGGCGGGGCAACATGGTCACATGCATCCTGGCAGTCCGTCTCCTCCGTGGCCACGTCGTGGAATGGCCGATGCGGCGCGGCAGGATCCCCGCATTCCCAGCCGCGAGCAACTGGCCTTTAATGGCGGCAGGAACGGGAGGGCGAGGCAGTGACCAGGGAAGCTGCGCTCCGGATCGAGCCGATCCGCGGCTCCGTCAGCGATGCGGAATGGCAGGCACGGGTGGACCTTGCCGCCTGCTACAGGCTGACGGATCGCTACGGCATGTCTGACATGATCTACACCCACATCACCGCACGGGTGCCAGACAGGCCGGACCATTTTCTCATCAACCCGAACGGTCTGCTGTTCGGCGAGATCACCGCCTCCTCGCTGCTGAAGGTCAGCCTGGAGGGCGAGATCCTGTACCGCCCGGACCTGCCCTACGGGCTGCATCCGGCCGGCTTCACCATCCACAGCGCCATCTACCGTGCGCGGCCGGAGGTGATGGCGGCAATGCACACCCACACCGTCGCCGGCATGGCGGTCTCCGCGCTGAAATGCGGCCTGCTACCGCTGACCCAGACGGCGACGCGCTTCTACGGCCGCATCGCCTACCACGACTTCCGCGGGCCGGAGCGCGATCCCACGGAGCGCGAGGCCCTGGCGCGCTCGCTGGGCACCCACAACGCTTGCATCCTGCGCAACCACGGCCTGCTGACGGTGGGCGAGAGCGTGGCGGAGGCCTTCATCGCCATGTGGGGGCTGGAGCGCGCCTGCCAGGCGCAGCTGCAGGCCATGGCCTGCAACACCGAACTCAACATCCCGCCGCCAGAGGTGGTGGAGAAATCCTGCGCCATGTACGAACCGGGCAACTCCCGCCGCTACGGCCTGCTGGAATGGCCCGGGCTGCTGCGCCAGCTCGACCTGACGGACCCGTCCTACCGTGACTGAGTCATCTGATCGCCGGAGGGCGGAGGCCGGGGGTGCGAATCGGTCTGCGGGATTCGGGCGCCGCCCCTTGCTGGCGGGTGCTGTGGCACTACTGGCGGCCCCGCGGGCGCGCGCCGAGGAGGAGTGGCCCTCCCGCCCGGTGCGCATCGTCATTCCCTTCGGCCCAGGCGGGCCGATCGACACCGTCGGCCGTCTGGTGGCCGAGCATCTGCGCGAGCAGCTGGGCCAGCCCTTCCTGGTGGACAACCGCGCCGGCGCAGGCGGCAGCATCGGGCTGCGCGCGGTGATGCAGGCGCCGCCCGACGGGCATATGCTGCTGCTGACCAGCTCCTCTCTTGCCAGCCTGCACGCCCTGATGCCGCGTGAGGGGCTGGACCCGCGGGAGGGGGTCACGCCGCTCAGCCTGGTGGCCGATGTGCCGACCGCGCTGGTGGTGCGCGCCGCCAGCCCGATCAGCGACCTTCGCGCGCTGATCGCCACGGCACGCGCGCAGCCGGGGCAGCTCACCTATGGCAGCGGTGGCGTGGGCTCTTCCAACCATCTCTCGGGCGCGCTCTTCGCCAGCCGTGCCGGGCTGGAGCTGACGCATGTCAGCTACCGCGGTGCGGCTGCCTCCATGACGGCGCTGATCGCTGGCGAGATCGACATGGTTTTTGCCAGCACGGTGGAGACGCTGGGCCATGTCCGTGCCGGCCGTGCGCGCATGCTGGCGGTGACGACCGCGTCGCGCGTGCCCATGCTGCCCGACATTCCCGCCGCGGCGGAGCTGGTGCCGGGCTATGTCGCGCTGAACTGGTACGCCTTCGCGGGCCCCTCGGGGCTGCCGCGCGAGATGGTCGCGCGCTTCTCCGCCGCGCTCGCCGCGCTGCGCGAGGAACCGGCGGTGAGCGACCGCATCGCGAGCCTTGGCGCCACGCCGCTGTTCTCGCCGCCCGAGGCGCTTGCCGCGCGCCTCGCCGAGGATGTGCCGCTGTGGCAGCGCGTGGTGGCCGAGGCCGGCATCCGCGCGGATTGACGGAAACCGAAGGAGGAAGCGACATGACTCGCACCGTTGGCCGCGTGCTGGCCGAGAGCCTGATCGCCCATGAGGTGGACAAGATCTGGATGGTGCCGGGGGAGAGCTTCCTCGGCCTGACCGACGCGCTGACCGAAGTGCCGGAGGTGCAGCTCGTGGTCTGCCGGCACGAGGGTGGCGCCGGCTTCATGGCGGTGGCGGACGGGCGCCTGCAGGGCGGGCGTGCGGGCGTGCTGCTGGTCTCGCGCGGCCCGGGCCTCTCCAACGCCATGGTCAGCTTCCACACTGCCTTCCATGACGCGACGCCGCTGGTGGCGCTGATCGGCCAGGTGGAGCGCAAGGATTTCGGGCGCCTCGCGCTGCAGGAGCAGAACTATGCGAAGCTGCTCGCCGACGTGACCAAGGATGTCATCGAGGTGAACGAGCCGGAGCAGGCGAGCGAGGCCATCGCGCGGGCCTTCCACCTGGCGGAGAGCGGCACGCCTGGACCCGTCGCCGTCATCCTGCCGGAGGACATCTTCGACGAGCCGACCGACACGCCGCTGGCGAAGCCGCGGCCGCGCGTCTTCGGTGGCGCGCGGGCGGAGGACCTGGACCGCCTGGCGACGATGATCGCGCAGGCGGAGCGGCCGCTGATCTGGGTTGGCGGCGCCCTGGCCAATGCCGACATGGCGACGCTCGACGCGCTGCGGCAGCTTGCAGAGGAATGGGTGCTGCCGGTCTGCCCCACCCACCGCCGGCCGCAGCTCTTCGATGCCTGGCATCCCAACTATGGCGGCTATATGGGCATCCGGGTGCCGAAGGATCTGGTGACGGAGATGAAGCGGGCCGACCTGCTGGTGGCGCTCGGCGAGCGCATCACCGACAGCGTCAGCCAGTCCTACAGCTTCCCCACCGCGCCCGATCCGCAACTGCCGCTGGCGCAGGTCTGGCCCGATGCGAACGAGATCGGCCGCGTCTTCCGCCCCGACCTCGGCATCGCCGCCGAGCCTGCGGAGGTGATCCGCGCCCTGCTGGCGCGTGGCGCCCCGCCCGGCGCGGCAAAGCGTCAGGGCTGGGTCGCCGGGCTGCACGCCATCCACCGGCGGCTGATGGAGCCCGGCTGGGACTCCATGCCGGACGGGGTGAACTTCGCCGCCATCTGCGTGGAGGTGGGCAAGCACCTCGCCGCCGACGCTGCGGTGACCTCGGATGCGGGCAATTTCTCCTCTTTCATCCACCGCTATATCGGCTTCAAGCCGGGGCAGGTCTTCCTCTCCTCGGTCGTCGGCGCCATGGGGGCGGGCGTGCCGATGGCGGTGGCAGCCTCGCTGCGCCAGCCGGGGCGGCAGGTGGTGGCCTTCGTCGGCGATGGCGGCGCGCTGATGACCGGCAACGAGATCGCCACCGCCATGCAGTACGGCGCGGCGCCAATCATCATCGTCTCCGACAACAACCGCTACGGCACCATCGGCATGCATCACGAGGTGCGCTATCCGAACCGCCCCTACGAGAATGCCGTGCGCCTGACCAATCCCGACTTCGCCGCCTGGGGCCGCGTCTTCGGTGCGGAGGGCATCACCATCTCCACCGAGGCGGAGGTGGAGGAGGGCATTGCCCGCGCCTTCGCCGTGAAGACGAAACCGGTGGTGGTGCATGTCCGCAGCTCGGCCGAGCAGATGAGCGCCTGGCGCCGGCGCGGCGCGCCGCGGGTGCACGGGTGATGCGGCACGCCGTCGACGTGCCGCTGAGCATCACGCGCATCTCCCGGCGGGCCGTCCTCGCCGCGGCGCTGGCGACCCCTGGCCTCGTCCGGGCGCAGCAGTCCTGGCCGACGCGGCCGGTGCGCCTGATCGTCCCCTATGCACCGGGCGGTCCGACCGACCTGCTCGGCCGCGCCCTGGCCGAGCGGCTGCAGCAGGCCTGGGGCCAGCCGGTGGTGGTGGAGAACCGTCCGGGTGCGGGCTCCACCATCGGCACGGATTACGCCGCCCGCCAGCCGGCGGATGGATACACGCTGCTGCTGGCGGCGACGGCGCATGTGATGAACCCGCCGCTGATGCCGCAACTCGGCTACGATCCGGTGCGCGACTTCACGGCCATCGTCAACGCCGCCTTCCACCCGATGGTGCTGGTGGTGCATCCCTCGGTTCCGGTGCACAGCGTGGCGGAGTTCGTGGCGCTGGCGAAGGCGACGCCGGGCGGGCTGACCATGGGCTCGGCCGGCATCGGCAATGCCAGCCATCTGGCGACCGCGCTCTTTGCCTCGGTCGCGGGCATCGAGCTGACGCATGTGCCCTTCAGCGGCGCTGCGCCGGCGCAGACCGCGATCCTCTCCGGCCAGGTGCAGGGCGGGTTCCTGAACTCCACCGTGGCGGTGAAGCAGATTCAGGTAGGCACGCTGCGCGGCCTCGCGGTGGCGGATGCGAAGCGCTGGCGGGAGCTGCCCGACCTGCCCACCTTGCCCGAGCTCGGCTTCCCCGGCGTGGAGGCGGTGGCCTGGTACGGCATCCTGGCTCCGGCCGGGCTGCCGCCACCCCTGGTGCAGCGCCTGTACGCCAATATCGTCGCGGCGCTGCGACAGCCAGTGATGCGGGAGCGCATCCTGGCCGTCGGGCTCGACCCGATCGAGGTGGGTCCGGCCGAGTTCCAGGCGCAGCTCGCCACGGAACTGGCGAAGTGGACGAAGGTGATCCACGACGCCGGGATCAGGCCGGACTGATCCCGGCACCGCGCGGCCGGAGCCGTCGCGCGGCGGCTCAGCCGACGATGAAACCGGACCCGCCGCAGCCTGCTCCGGACGCAGCGGCTGCGGCAGGGTCGCTCCCGCTCAGGCCGCGCCCGCCGCGATGCGGCGTCAGCCTGTCCACCAGGGCGGTCATGCGCGCCGTCCCGCCGGGCGCGGGGCGCCCAGCGCGGCGTTCGCCTCGCCGAGTGCCGGCGCACCTTGGCGCACGGGCGGCCTCGCCCCATCGAAGCTCACCGGCAACCCCACGCCTTCCAGTGCGTAGCCCGGCATGGGCTGGAAGATCTCCAGCGCCTGCACCTGCGGATTCGCCTTCACCGCCGCGATGTCGTGGATGGGCGAGCAGGGGATGCCTGCCGCCTCCAGAGCCGCCTCCCACGCCGCGCTGCTGCGTGTTCGAATCGCCTCGGACAGCAGCGGTACGATGATCTCGCGATGGGCGATGCGGTCCCTGTTGGTGCGGAAGCGCGGATCCGTGCCCCATTCGGGGTGGCCGAGCACGGCGCAGAATTTGGCGAAGAGCCGGTCATTGGCGGCAGCCACGACGATCTCGCCATCCGCTGTGTCGAAGGCCTGGAAGACGATGAGCTTCGGGTTGCCGGTGCGATCGCGCGGTGGCTGGCGTCCGGTCACATTGTAGCCGGTGATGTGCTGCGCCATCCAGCCGAGCCCCGTCTCCAGCAGCGAGGTGTCCACCACGCAGCCCTCGCCGGTCGCGTGCCGCCGCTGCAACGCGGCGAGGCAGCCGAGCGCGGCCCAGACGCCGGTGCCGAGATCCAGGACCTGCATGCCGACGCGCGAGGGCGGCCCGTCCGCCGTGCCGTTCATGCTGAACATGCCGGCGAAGGCCTGCACGATGGGCTCATAGCCCGGCTTCAGCGCCATCGGTCCCCTGGCGCCGAAGGCATGCAGGTTGCAGTAGATCAGCCGTGGATTGATCGCGCGCAGCGCTTCCGCGCCGAGGCCCATGGCCTCCAGCGACCCGGGCCGCATGTTCTGCACGAAGATGTCGCGGGTGCGGATGAAGTCCTTGAGCCAGGCGACAGCCTTCGGGTCCTTCAGGTCCAGCGCGACGCTGCGCTTGTTGCGGTTCACGGCGTGGAAGGAGGTGGCGATGCCGTCCACGAAGGGCGGGCCCCAGCCGCGCGCGTCGTCACCCTCCGGCCGCTCGATCTTCACCACATCGGCGCCGAGCATGGCCAGGATCTCGGCGGCGTAAGGTCCGGCGAGGTTCTGCGCGATCTCCACCACCGTCACGCCTTCGAGCGGCAGCATATTCCCACCCTTCTGTCCCTGAACGCGCGCAAGCTTGGGCGGCACGCCGTCGGCGGGTCAACCCATGGCCGTCCGATCGTGGCGCTTAACCGGCATTTCATCCCTTCGCGCCATCCTGCATGGGCCTGGAGGAGGCATCGGAGATGCCGCAGGAGGATCCCGTCACGGAGCGTGCCCGCGAAGCGCGGCTGCGCATCGCCCGGCACCTGGCGGAGCTGCACCGGCTGCACCTCGCGCTGGCGCAGGAAAGTCGCAGCCTGAAGCGCTTCACCACGGAAGGCCACGCCATGGCGGAGATCGAGGTCGCCGCCGAGATGCTGGAACAGTATCTTTGCGCCTCGGACGCCTTCCTCGAGAATATGTGCGGGCGGCTCGAGGCGCGGCTCGGTCTGCTGCGCCGCGGCGAGCCCCGCGCGGGGCCGGATGCGGAGCACGCGCCGGGCCACGGCGCATTCTGGCTTGCATTCTCCCGCCTCTGCGCGGTGCTGCGCCGTGCTGGCGCCCGCGGCCAGGCCTGAGGCGCGCCGCCTTGACCTTTGCTCCTGCCGCCGGCCATGGCCCTGCGGCCGTTCCGGATGCGCCACAGGGAACACCGGCCGTCGCCCGGGGTTTGCCCCTGGGACGAAGGGCGGAGCGTGGCGCGTGTTCGACTGGATCGTCGGCCTGGTGGAGCGCAGCGGCTATCTCGGCGTGGCGCTGCTCATGTTCGCGGAGAACCTGTTCCCGCCGATTCCGTCCGAGCTGATCATGCCGCTCGCCGGCTTCGCTGCCGCGCGTGGCGAACTGGGCCTTCTGCCGGTGATTCTCGCGGGCTCGGTGGGGTCGCTGCTCGGTGCGGTGCTCTGGTACCTCGTCGGCCGATGGCTCGGCGCGGAGCGGCTGCGGCGGCTTGCCGCGCGGCATGGGCGCTGGCTGACCATCGCGCCGGAGGAGGTCGACCAGGCCTGCCGCTGGTTCCAGCGCCATGGCGGCAAGGCGGTGCTGATCGGCCGCGTCATTCCGGCCGTGCGCACGCTGATCTCGGTGCCGGCTGGCATCGCGCGCATGCGGCTGGCGCCCTTCCTGCTGTTCACCTCGATCGGCACCGCGATCTGGTCCAGCCTGCTGGTCGTGACTGGCTTCCTGCTCGAGGACCAGTACCGTGCGGTTGCCGACTACGTGAATCCCGTGTCCAACCTCGTCTTCGGTGCCCTCCTGCTCTATTACCTCTATCGTGTCGCTACCTTCCGGCGCGGATCGCAGCCAGCGGCGAGGTAGCGGAGGATCTCCGACGGCACGTGGCTTCGCGCGCCTGAACCCGGAGCGTCGCCGGCAAGGTTTCCTGCTCTCCGGGAGCAGCGTGGAGGGAGCCCCGCAGCCCGAGGCCATCGGCGAACTGTCAGGCAGCGGCGCCGCCGTTGCTGCCGAGCCGTCCAAACGGCGATGCCGACCCCCGCTCCATGGCGGCGGGAGACATGCACGCTGCGCCAGCGCATCGTCGTGGCTGGAGCGGATCCCTCTCTGATGACACCGCCAGCGGACGAGTGAAACTGCTCGCAACCGCAAAGAACTCGAGCGGCTGCCGTGAACTCAGGCGAACGGAGAACCCTCTAGCGGCGCCGCGCCCGCCGGTACAGGGCGTAGAGGCCCCTCAGGATCGCCAGGTTGCGCAGCAAGCGGAACATGCGGGCCTCCTTGGTCGGGGTGCGCTTGTGTCACCGGGATTGATTCCATCAGCGCCGAGAAGGCGCCCGGGATCCATCGCGGCAGCCGCGAGGGCAGCACGGGCGTGGCGGTGGTTCGCGGCAACCTTGTTCGCCGCGCGGCCACCTGCCGGGGCCTGCACTCTGCCGGGGCCTGCACTGGGTCGCGGCCGTCGCGTTCTCAGAACAGTGGGGCGGCGTTCAGCCGTAGCCCTTGCCAAGGGAGGCTTCCGTCGTCCTGCGCTCCGCCTCGGGCGCGCCTGTAGTCTCCTCGGCCGGCTCGAAGTCGAAGTCGCCGTCGTGCGACTGCCATTGCTGCACGG
>Ga0180217_1001924_pt1 | contig 20635 bp, 15 predicted proteins | sample eDN3rd37CBELigOP_FD_128521 | JGI IMG/M metagenome (GOLD analysis project Ga0180217, IMG submission 128521) | Enriched Organic Plus compost microbial communities from Emeryville, California, USA - eDNA 3rd pass 37_C BE-Lig OP (version 2) (version 2) ... | reverse complement strand
CGGTTTCTGGAAGCGGTGCGCGCCGGCGGTGGCGACGTGCTCTCTCCGGCCTCCGCGCAGGCGATGCTGACCAACCAGATCGGAGACATCCCCGTCGTCACTCATGGTCCAGGCTGGGGCTTCAGTTTAGCCGGTGCGGTCCTGCAGGATCCGGCGGAGGCCGCTTCGCCCCTGCGGGCCGGCACGGTCATGTGGGGTGGCGTCTATGGTCACGCCTGGCAGATCATCCCCGACCGCGGGACGACCCTGGTCTCCCTCTCCAACACCGGCGTGGAAGGGATGAACGGGGTCTTCCCGACCGAGCTTGGGGCGGCCTTGGCGAAGGCGCTGGCCTAGGGCGGCGGTCCGACCAGGACTTCGCGCTTGCCGGCGTGGTTGGCCGGGCTGACCACGCCCTCGTTCTCCATTCGCTCGATCAGCGATGCGGCGCGGTTGTAGCCGATCTGCAGCCGGCGCTGGACGTAGCTGGTCGAGGCCTTGCGGTCGCGGGTGACCACGGCCACGGCGCGGTCGTAGAGGTCGTCTCCAGAGCCGCCGCCCTCGTCGCCGAACATCTCCCCGCCTTCGCCGTCCTCGTCGCCGCCGGCGGTGACGTCTTCCAGGTATTGGGGCTCGCCCTGGGCGCGCAGGAACTTGGCCACGGCCTCGACCTCCTCGTCGGAGACGAAGGGCCCGTGCAGGCGGGTGATGCGGCCGCCGCCGGCCATGTAGAGCATGTCCCCCTGGCCCAGCAGCTGCTCGGCGCCCTGCTCGCCCAGGATGGTGCGGCTGTCGATCTTGGAGGTGACTTGGAAGGAGATCCGGGTCGGGAAGTTCGCCTTGATGGTGCCGGTGATGACGTCCACCGATGGACGCTGGGTGGCCATGACCAGGTGGATGCCGGCGGCGCGGGCCATCTGGGCCAGGCGCTGGACCGCGCCTTCCACGTCCTTGCCGGCCACCAGCATCAGGTCGGCCACCTCGTCGATGACGACGACGAGGTAGGGCATCGGCTTGGGATCGATCCGCTCGCTCTCGTAGATCGGCCGCCCGTTGTCGTCGAAACCGGTCTGGACCGTGCGCTCGAAATGTTCGCCCTTGGCCGCGGCTTCCTTGGCCCGCTCGTTATAGGAGGCGACGTTCCGCACGCCGATCTTGGACATCAGGCGATAGCGGTCCTCCATCTCGCGGACCGTCCACTTCAGCGCCACGATGGCCTTCTTCGGATCGGTGACCACGGGCGCCAGCAGGTGCGGGATGCCGTCATAGACCGACAGCTCCAGCATCTTCGGGTCGATCATGATGAACCGGCACTGCTCCGGCGGCAGGCGGTAGAGGATCGAGAGGATCATCGCATTGACGCCCACCGACTTGCCCGAGCCGGTGGTGCCGGCGATCAGCAGGTGGGGCATCTTCGAGAGGTCGGCGATATAGGGCTCGCCGCCGATGTTCTCGCCCAGCGCCATGGGCAGGGCCTGGGTCGAGCGCTCGTATTCGGCGCTGGCCAGCAGGTCGCGCAGATAGACCGTCTCGCGACGCGCGTTCGGCAACTCGATCCCGATGGCGTTGCGCCCGGGCACGACCGAGACGCGGCAGGCGGCGACCGACATGGAGCGGGCGATGTCGTCGGCCAGGGCCACGACCCGCGCGGACTTCACCCCGGCCGCGGGGACCAGCTCGTAGAGGGTGACGACCGGACCCGGCCGGATCTGGTCGATATTTCCGCGCACGCCGAACTCGGCCAACACGTTCTCGAGCAGCTGGGCGTTCTGGCGCAGGGCGCCTTCGTCGAACATGGAGGCGCGCGGCTTGGGCTTGGCCAGCATGGCGAGCTCAGGCAGGGCGAAGCCGCTGGTCTTGACGAAGTCGAACGCCCCCTGCGCCTCGCGCTGTTCGCGTCCGGATTCCTTCGGCGACGGCTTGGGCTGGCGGATGGCGACGGAGTTGGCGTTGCCCTCGGCCGCGAACGGCGGCTCGTCGTCCTCGGCTTCGAAGTCCGCTTCGGCCTCGAACTCGGCCGGTGCGCGCCGGGGCGCCGCCGCCGCTGTCGCTGGGGGCTCCTGCGGCTTGGCCTTGCGCTGGGCCGGGGCGCGGGCGGGCTTGGTCTGCGCCGGTGCGGCCGCGGGTTCCTTTTGCAGGGCCGCCTTGAGCCAGGCGAGGCTGGCGGTCAGTTCGCTGCGCCGCACGCCGATGGCGAAGCCGAGCGCGGCGGCTGCGGCGGTGAGGAGCAGGAGGCCGGTCAGCAGCTTGGCTCCGGGCACGTGGGCGTAGGCAAGGAGGCCGGCCACCCCGTTCAGCAGCCCGTCTCCCCAAAAGCCCCCCAGGCCCTTGGCGAGCGGCCAGGCCGCGGGGGCGGGCGGAAGGGCGAGCAGGCCCGCCAGGGCCAGCACCCCAAGAGCCCCGATCGCCGCGCGAAGCCGGACCTTCTTGCGGGTGAGGTCGGGCTGCGGCGTTGTGGCGCGGCCAAGGCCGAAGACCACCATGAGCAGGGCGGCGGCTCCCGCGGCGAGGCCGAGCGACTGGACGCCGATGTCGGCCGCGGTCGCGCCGGGCTCTCCAAGGGCGTTGGTGGGCGCCAGGGCCGAGGCCGCGTTCAGGCTGGGATCGGCGGCGTTGTAGGTGGCCAGGGCGACGGCCAAGGCGATGCCGGCGGCCGCGAGGATGCCGCCGCGCAAGCGGGCCATGGCCGGATGCGCCCAGGCGAGGCCCGCCACGTGCAATCCAAGCTCGACACCCGTTTTCCGCGCCGCCCGCGCCATGCCCGACTCCCAGAAGTTCGAGACTCCGTTTTGGCGTCTCGGGGTTAAGAGGCGTTTACCAAGCCTGGCCGCCGGCCCCCGGCCGCCCGCAAAATCCCGTTTCCGTTTTGCGAAAGCCCATCTAGGTTCCCCGCCATGTGGAGCATGCCTCGAAGCGTTCTGCGGATCGTCGCCGTCATCTTGGCCCTGTGCGCCGTTGGCGGTTTCGTCATGGGTCTTCGCGGCACGCCTCAGCCGGCCCGCCTCCCCGGAGAAGGGGCGGCTGGGCCCGCGCTGGAGGCCAGTGATGCGCGCCCGGTGGACGACCTCGTCCTCACCCCGTCGGAATTGACGCCCGATCCTCCCAAGGAAGAGGAAAAGGAGGAGGAGAAGACCGAGGAAGAAGCGCCGCCGGTGATCACGCCTCCGCCGCCCCCGGCGACCGAGGCGCCGAAGGCCGCGCCGCCGGCCAAGGCGCCCACGCCGCCGCCTGAGGAGGACCGGGTCGGCGACCTGATCGACGGCCTCACCCCGCCGCCCGAGCAGCCGCCGTACTAGGGCCGCGCCGCCCGTCGAAGGGTCAGGTTGATGCGCCCGCCGCCCGGGATCAGCTGCGAGGATCCCGGCAGGACCCGGTCGACCCCATGGTGGAAGAGCCGCGCCTCGCCCGCGAGCAGGCAGACATCGCCGGAGTTCAGCCGGATCGAGCTGGTCGGATCGGACCGCTTCAGCCCTCCAATCCGGAAGACGGCGGTGTCGCCGAGCGAGACTGAAAGCACCGGGAACCGGAAATCGGCCTCGTCGCGATCCTGGTGCAGGCTCATCCTGGCGTCGGCGTCATAGAAATTCACCAGGCAGGCGTCCGGCGGGACCTCCGGATCGGCGAGCTCGGCCCAGAGCTCCGTCAGGATTGTGGGGATCTGCGGCCAGAACCTGCCGGTCAGCGGGTGTTTCGGCTCGTATCTGTAGCCTCTCGCGTCGGTGATCCAGCCCAGCGGGCCGAAGCTCGTCATCGCCACGCTCATCGGTTTGCCGCCGGGCGTGACTTGCCGGATGAAGGGCGCCTCCAGCGCCTTGGCCAGCACCTCGTCGGCCAGATCGCGCTGCTGGCCAGGCGAAAGCCGGCCGGGGAGAAGGCGAAAACCGCTGGTCGTGGAAAGGCTCATGAGGCCTCATATAGGCCAGATGAGCGCCAACCCTGACCTCATGAGGCCGTTGCGCTGGCGGAGCCTGACGCCGGGCGAACAGGACCTGTGCGGGGAAGTGTTCGGGATGAGCCTCGCCCCGCTCCGCGTGCGGCTCTTCAGCCTCCCGGTGTGGCGGCGGCCCTTTGTGCCCAGCGGGCGGCTCGTCGTCTGGCCGGCGGACTCGGCCATGGCGGACTTCGCCCAAGCGCCCCTCTGGCTGCGATCGGTGTTCGTGCACGAGATGACCCACGTCTGGCAGGCGCAGAACGGCGTCTTTCTTCCCTTCGCCAAGCTCAAGGCCGGCGACGGGCGGGCGGCCTACGCCTACGACCTGAACGACGGACGCGGCTTTTCCGAGCTCAATATCGAGCAACAGGCGATGATCGTGCAGCACGCCTATGTCGCCGCGCGGGGCGGGGCCGCGCCGTACGATTCGCCTGCTTATGCAAGGATTCTCGCAGCTTGGCCGGGGTCCCTGGGGTCAAGACCCCGAAACATATAGGGTCATTCCACACTTGCGGGGGGCGCGTCCGATCCCATATCGCGACTCGACGCCGGCGCCCCTGTGGGTTAACCGGCCGAGCCCTTATTCGAACCGGGGATGCCGAGAAGAAACGGGGTGCTTCACACGAAGGCCCTTTAACCGGCGTCCGCCATTCAGGAGCGAGCAAGACTCGATATGAGCAAGATCATCGGCATCGACTTGGGCACGACCAATTCGTGCGTGGCGATTATGGACGGCAAGCAGCCGAAAGTGATCGAAAACGCCGAAGGCGTCCGCACCACCCCTTCGGTCGTCGCCATCCTCGATGACGGCGAACGCCTGGTCGGTCAGCCGGCCAAGCGTCAGGCGGTCACGAACCCGAGCAACACCCTTTTCGCCATCAAGCGTCTGATCGGCCGTCAGTACAATGATCCGCTGGTCGAGAAGGACAAGGGCATGGTGCCCTACGAGATCGTCAAGGGACCGAACGGCGACGCCTGGGTGAAGGCCCAGGGCAAGGACTATTCGCCCCAGCAGATCTCCGCCTTCATCCTGCAGAAGATGAAGGAAGCCGCCGAGCAGCACCTCGGCGAGAAGGTCGAAAAGGCGGTCATCACCGTCCCGGCCTACTTCAACGACGCCCAGCGCCAGGCCACCAAGGACGCCGGCAAGATCGCCGGCCTGGAAGTGCTGCGCATCATCAACGAACCGACGGCCGCGGCGCTCGCCTATGGCCTGGAAAAGAACGACGGCAAGAAGATCGCGGTCTACGACCTGGGCGGCGGCACCTTCGACGTCTCGATCCTCGAGATCGGCGATGGCGTCTTCGAGGTGAAGGCCACCAACGGCGACACCTTCCTCGGCGGCGAAGACTTCGACATGCGTGTCGTCGAGTACCTGGCCGACGAGTTCAAGAAGGAGACCGGCGTCGATCTTCGGAACGACAAGCTGGCCCTGCAGCGCCTGAAGGAAGAAGGCGAAAAGGCGAAGAAGGAGCTGTCCTCGACCGCCCAGTACGAGGTGAACCTGCCCTTCATCTCGATGAACGCCTCGGGCCCGCTGCACCTGAACATCAAACTTTCCCGCGCCAAGCTGGAGGCCCTGGTCGAGGACCTGATCGCCAAGACGATCGGTCCGTGCGAGCAGGCGCTGAAGGATGCGGGTCTGAAGAAGTCCGACATCGACGAGGTGATCCTGGTCGGCGGCATGACCCGCATGCCCAAGGTCGTCGAGACCGTGAAGGAGTTCTTCGGGCGTGAGCCGCACAAGGGCGTGAACCCGGACGAGGTCGTGGCGCTGGGCGCTGCGGTCCAGGCCGGCGTGCTGCAAGGCGACGTCAAGGACGTGCTGCTGCTGGACGTGACCCCGCTCACCCTCGGCATCGAAACCCTGGGCGGCGTCTTCACCCCGCTGATCGAACGCAACACCACCATCCCGACCAAGCGTTCGCAGACCTTCTCGACCGCAGACGACAACCAGTCGGCGGTGACCATCCGCGTGTTCCAGGGCGAGCGGCCCATGGCGCACGACAACAAGCTGCTGGGTCAGTTCGACCTGGTCGGCATCCCCCCGGCGCCGCGCGGCGTGCCGCAGGTCGAGGTCACCTTCGACATTGACGCCAACGGCATCGTGAACGTCTCGGCGCGCGACAAGGCGACCAACAAGGAGCAGTCGATCCGTATCCAGGCCAATGGCGGCCTTTCGGACGCGGATATCGAGAAGATGGTCCAGGAAGCCGAGGCCAACAAAGCCGAGGACGAAAAGCGCAAGGCGGCGGTCGAGGCCAAGAACCAGGCCGAGGCGGTGGTTCACTCCACCGAGAAGGCGCTGTCCGAGCACGGCGACAAGATCTCCGGCGCGGACAAGGAGGCGATCGAAACCGCTCTGACCGACCTCAAGTCGGCCCTGGAAGGCGACGACGCCGAGGCGATCTCCGCCAAGACCCAGACCCTCATCCAGGCTTCGATGAAGCTGGGCGAGGCGATGTACGCGGCCCAACAGGGCGCCGGCGACGAGCAGCCGGCGAGCTCGAGCGCAGATGACGATGTCGTCGACGCCGAGTTCGAAGAAGTCGACGACGACAAGAAGAAGTCGGCGTGACGCTCAGCCCCATGGCGACCCTCCGCGACTTGAGCGAGGGTCGTCAGACGGGGCGGACATGGAACTCTTCGCCCGGTCTGCTTGGAACAAGCCTTGCAGCCGGGCGAGAACCATCCCACCTCATTCTCAGATCAATATTCGAGCGCCTGACTTAGCATGCGGGATTATTACGAAATCCTCGGCGTGGAGCGCGGCGCGGACGAGGCGGCTTTGAAGTCCTCGTTCCGCAAGCTGGCCATGGAGCACCACCCGGACCGCAATGGCGGTTGCGAGGAGGCGGCTGGCCGATTCAAGGAAATAAACGAGGCCTACTCAGTTCTCTCCGATCCGCAGAAGCGGGCGGCCTATGACCGCTTCGGCCATGCGGGCGTGAACGGCGGCGCGGCTGGCGGCGGACCCCAGTTCCACGATGTGGGCGACATCTTCAACGAGGTGTTCGGGGACGTCTTCGGCGACATGTTCGGCGGCCGCAGCGGCCGCGCCCGAGGCGGCCCTTCGCGCGGCCAGGATCTCCGCTACGACCTGGAGATCACCCTGGAGCAGGCCTATGCCGGCTCGGAGGTCGAGATCACCGTGCCGGCCTCGCTCAACTGCGAGACCTGCGAGGGGTCCGGCGCGCGGCCAGGCACCAGCCCCACCGTCTGCGGCGGCTGCGGCGGCGCCGGCCGGGTCCGAGCCAGCCAAGGCTTCTTCTCCATCGAGCGCGCCTGCCCCCGTTGCGGCGGCTCCGGCAGGTTGGTGCTGGATCCCTGCACGGACTGCCATGGCCGCGGCCAGGTCCGGAAGGAGCGCACCCTGCAGGTGCGGATTCCCGCCGGGGTGGACGACGGCGCCCGCATCCGGCTGGCGGGCGAGGGCGACGCCGGTGCGCATGGCGGCCCGCGCGGCGACCTCTACATCTTCCTTTCCGTCCGGCCGCACGAGCTCTTCGACCGGGATGGGCTGGACCTCTTCTGCACGGTGCCCGTGCCGATGTCCGTCGCCGCCCTGGGCGGAGAGATCGACGCGCCCTGCCTGCTGGGCGGGGAGAATTGCGACGGCAATTGCAAAATCTCGGTGAAGGTGCCCGAGGGATCACAGACCGGCCGGACGGTGCGGCTGAAGGGCAGGGGCATGCCCTCGCTGCGTTCGCGCGAGCGCGGCGATCTCGTCGTCGAGCTCTTCGTCGAAACCCCCACCAAACTGACGGCCAGGCAGAAGGAGCTCATGCGGGAGTTCGCCGAGATCTGCGAGGAGCAGCAGCATCCGAAGTCCGCCAGCTTCCTCGGCAAGGCCAAGCAGTTCTGGGAAGACGTCACCGGCGGCTGCTGATCCCGTGGAGAGCGCCCTCGCAAGTCCGCCGATCGACGGCCGCAGGGCCCGGACCGAGGCGAGCCGGGCGCGCATTCTCGCGGCCATGATCGACCTGCTGCAGGACGGCGAGGGGCCGCCCTCGGCCGAAGCCGTCGCCGCCCGCGCGGGCGTGGGGGTGCGGACGGTGTTCCGGCTGTTCAGCGACGTGGAAGGCCTGCACCGGGGCCTTCAGCAGACCATGGCCGAACGGCTGGCGCCGATCCTGGCCGAGCCGGTCCATGGCGGCCTCGCCGAACGGCTGGACCAGTTGGTCGCTCGGCGCGCCATGGTCTTCGAGCAGCTCGCCCGGCCCAAGGCCTTCGCCGACATGAACCGCGCCAGGTCCCCGCAGCTGCAGGCCGCGCACAGGGATTTCGTCGCGCGCCAGCGGGAGTTGCTGCTCGGCCACCTCGCGCCGGTCCTTCCCAAGGACGACGACCTTGCCGAAGCCTTGGATCTGGCGCTCAGCTTCGACGTCTGGCGGCGGCTGCGTGAGGACCAGGGCCTTTCGGTCGCGCAGGCTAAGAGGGTCATGCGCCGGACCGCGCGAGCGCTCGCCGCTAGTCGGCCAGGGCCCGAATGTCAGGCCACCGATAGCTGACCTCATAAGTCACGCCGCCCGGCCCCGGCTCGCGTCGCGGAGGCTCCCCGCGGCCGCCAAGATGTTCGTAGAAGCCGCGCGCGGCGATGTTGTCGCGCAGGACCGAGATCATCAGCGAGCTGGCGCCGTTGGCGGCGAAGACCCGCGCCATGCCGCATACCAGCCGCCGGCCCAGCCCGTAGCCTTGGGCCGAACGCAGGACATAGAGGGTGGTGATCTCCGCCTCTCCGGGACGCTTGGCGCGAGAGGGACCGCCAGCAGCGTACCCGACGATACCGTCCCGGTCCGCCGCCGCCAGCGTGACCTCGTGGCGGCTGGGCTGCAACAGGCCGCTTCGGAACCGGCGAGCGTGGCCCGGAACGGACATCCGCTTGAGATAGCTGTCGGGCAGGAGGCCCTGATAGGTCTCCCGCCAGGACGTCACGTGCACCTGCGCCAGGGCCTGGGCGTCGTCCGGTCCGGCGGGGAAGATCACGTGTTGCAAGGCGGCGCTCCTGACTTAGTCACAGCTTGGAAGTCGCAGGGCGCTCTTCAAGGGGCCTAAGGGGGCTGACGGACGCCGCGGGCGCCATTAGCCTCCGCCACGCTCATGAACGCCCCTTCGCCGACCATGCCCGATCCGACCGGCGCGACGCCGGTCATGGCCCAGTTCTTCGAGGCCAAGTCCCGCCAGCCCGACGCCCTGGTCTTCTTCCGCATGGGCGACTTCTACGAACTGTTCTTCGAGGATGCGGAAAAGGCGGCTGCGGCGCTCGGCATCACCCTGACGGCCCGGGGCAATCATGGCGGGGCGCCGATCCCCATGTGCGGCGTTCCGGTGCATGCGGCCGAGGCCTATCTCGCGAAATTGATCCGCTCCGGCTTCAAGGTCGCTGTCTGCGAGCAGATGGAAGACCCCGCCGAGGCCAAGAAACGCGGCTCCAAGTCGGTGGTCCGTCGCGACGTGGTGCGCGTCGTCACCCCTGGCACGCTCACCGAGGACGGCCTGCTCGACGCGCGAGGCGCTAATCGGCTGGCGGCCGTCGCCGTCCGCGCCGGGGCCGCTGCGGTCGCCACCGTCGAGCTCTCGACCGGCGAGGTGGAGTGCATGGCCCTCAGCCGGGAGAGCCTCGCCTCCGCCCTGGCCGCGCTCGGTCCCTCCGAGACCCTGGTGCCGGATCGGCTCTTCGCCGACGAGGGGCTTGCAGGGACGTTCAAGTCGGCCGGCGGCCTGATCCAGCCCATGCCTTCGGCGCTATCGGAGCCATCGGCTTCGGAGGCGCGACTGAAGCGGCTCTATGGCGTGGAGACCCTGGACGGGTTCGGCGAGCTGACGGGCGCGGAGGTTTCGGCCCTCGGCCTCATCGCCGCGCATCTGGAAACCACCCAGGCAGGACGGACGCCCGCCCTAACCGCTCCCAAGCGGGCCGGCGAGGCCGACGTGATGGCGATCGATCCGGCCACCCGCGCCAGCCTTGAGATCGAGAAGAGCACCTCCGGCTCCCGAGACGGCTCGCTTTTGGGGGCGATCGACCGAACGATCACGGCGCCCGGTGCTCGACTTCTCGCCGCACGATTGGCGCGCCCCCTGCTTGACCCGTCCAGGATCGAGGCGCGCCTCGACGCCATCCAGTGGTTCTGCGAGCGCCGACCGCTCCGCGCCAAGCTGCGGGACCAGCTTCGCGGCATGGGCGACATGGCGCGAGCCCTTTCGCGCCTGGCGCTCGGTCGTGGCGGACCGCGGGATCTCGGTTGCCTGCGCGATGGCCTTGCGAGCGGCGAAGCGATCTTCGGCCTCTTCGGCGCGCCTGAGCCCCTCGACCCGGCGACGCCTCCCGAGATCGCCGACGCGCTCGCCGCACTCCACCCGGCCTCCAATCCCGAACTCGCGGAGTTCCGCCGCATGCTCGCCGAGGGGCTCGGCGAAGAGCTGCCGGCCCAGGCGCGGGACGGCGGCTTCGTCGCCGCCGGCGTACGGGTGGAGCTGGACCAGGCGCGCGCCCTACGGGACGACAGCCGCAAGGTGATCCTGCAGCTGGAGGCGAGGCTGGCCGCCGAGAGCGGCGTCGCCCTGAAGATCCGCCACAACGCCGTGCTTGGCTATTTCGTGGAGGCCACGGCCAAGGCGGCGGAGCCGCTGATGGCGCCGCCGCTCAACGCAACCTTCATCCACCGCCAGACCTTGGCCAACCAGGTGCGCTTCACCACCGTCGAGCTCGCCGAATTGGACGCGCGGATCGCGCAGGCGGCCGAGCGGGCCTTGGCCATGGAGGTCGCCACCTTCGAGGCCTGGCGCGAGAATGCGATCCGCATCGCCGCCGCCATCCAAGCCGCGGCCGAAGGCGCGGCGCGGCTCGATGTCGCTGCGGGCCTCGCCGAGTGGGCGGACGATGTCGGCGCCGTCAGGCCGCTGGTCGATCGCTCCATGGCTTTCGAGGCGGAGGCGGCGCGCCACCCCGTCGTCGAGGCCGCGGTCAAGCGCGCGGGCGAGGCGTTCACGCCGAACGATTGCCGCCTTGACGGATCGGGCGCCGCCGCGGCCAGGCTGTCCATCGTCACCGGCCCCAACATGGCGGGTAAGTCGACCTTCCTGCGGCAGAACGCGCTGCTGGCGGTGCTCGCCCAGGCGGGTTGCTTCGTGCCGGCCAAGAGCCTGCGCATCGGCGTAGTGGATCGCCTCTTCAGCCGGGTCGGGGCGGGGGACGATCTCGCCCGCGGCCGTTCGACCTTCATGGCCGAGATGGTCGAGACCGCGGCCATCCTCACCCAGGCGACGCCACGTTCCCTGGTCATCCTGGACGAGATCGGCCGTGGCACCGCGACCTATGACGGTCTGGCGATCGCCTGGGCCTGCGCCGAGGCTCTGCACGAAACCAATCGATGCAGGGGCCTGTTCGCCACCCACTATCATGAACTGGCCGTCCTTGAGGATCGTCTGGCCTTCGTCTCCAACCTCTCCCTCAAGGCCAAGGAGTGGAACGGCGACCTGATCTTCCTGCACGAGGCGGGACCCGGGCCGGCCGACCGCTCCTACGGCGTGCAGGTGGCCAAGCTCGCGGGCGTGCCGCCGGCGGTGGTGGTTCGCGCGCGCGCAGTCCTGGACCGCCTCGAACGCGAAGCGGGCGCGCCCGCCCATCTCGAGGACCTGCCGCTCTTCGCCGCCAGCGCGCCCGAGCCGGAGCGCAGCGGCCCAAGCGAGGTGGAAGAGGCGCTCAAGGGCCTCGACCCCGACAGCATGAGCCCGCGGGAAGCTATGGCGGCGCTCTACCGCCTCAAGGACATGGTGAAATGAAGGCCATGATGGTCGACGTGGATGGCGTGATCGTCACCCATCCGCATCCCCGGGGCTGGTCGGCCAATCTGGAGGCGGATCTAGGGCTCAAGGCCGAACTGCTGCAGGAGGCGTTCTTCAAGCCGCATTTCGGCGACATCGTTCACGGGCGTGCGGCCCTACGCGATCGCCTCGCCCCGGTGCTCGCCAAGATCGCCCCGCACCTCACCTGCGACCAGCTTTGCGAGTACTGGTTTCGGGAGGACGGCCATCTTGACCATGGCCTGCTCGATCAGCTGGCGCAGGTGCGCGCCCGTGGGGTCGAGCTGCATCTGGCCACCGTGCAGGAGCATGAGCGGGCGGCCTATCTCTGGAACCAGATGGGCCTGAAGGACCGGTTCGACGCGATCCACTACGCCGCCGACCTTGGCCACGCCAAGCCGGCGCCGGAGTTCTACGCCGAGATCGAGCGGCGGACGGGCTTTGCTCCGATCGACCTCTTCTTCATCGACGACAAGGCGCCCAATGTCGAAGCCGCCCAGGCGCGGGGCTGGCGAGCGGCCGTCTGGACGGGCGAGGAGCGCCTCGCCGAGCTGATGGCGAAGGCGGGGCTCTAGGCCGCCCGCCGTGCGCTGCGTTCGCCGGCGAGCTGGAACCGGCCGATGAGCTCGGAGAGCAGCTGGGCCTGGCTGGCGAGATCGGCGGCGGCGGTGGCGGTCTCGTGCGCCATGCCGGCGTTCTGCTGAGTCACGCGATCCATCTCGTTCACGGCGCTGTTCACCTGGCCAAGGCCGACCGCCTGTTCCTGGCTTGAGCGCGAGATGTCGGCCGCCAGGCCATGGACCTCGGTCACTTGGCCGACGATGGCGCTCAGGGCTTCCCCGGTCTGACCCACCAGGGCGACGCCTTGCGCCACCTGCTGGCTGGAATCGGCGATCAGCGCCTTGATCTCCTTGGCCGCATCCGCGGCCCGCTGGGCCAGGGCCCGCACCTCGGAGGCGACGACCGCGAAGCCCTTGCCGGCCTCGCCGGCGCGAGCGGCCTCGACCCCGGCGTTGAGCGCCAAGAGATTGGTCTGGAAGGCGATCTCGTCGATGACGCCGATGATCTGGCTGATCTTCGCCGAAGACCGCTCGATCTGGCCCATGGCGGCGATGGCCGCCTCCACCACAGGTGCGCTCTGTTCGGCCGAGCGGCGGGCGTCGGCGACGGCGCTGGAGGTCTGCCGCGCGGTTTCGGCCGCCCGCTGCACGGTCACGGTGATCTCCTCCACCGCTGCGGCCGTCTGCTCCAGCGAGGCGGCCTGGTTTTCCGTCCGGCGGGCAAGGTCGTCGCCCGAGGTGCGCAGCTGGGCCACGGCGCCGCCCATGCTGCGCGCAACCTCGGCTACGGCCGCTATCGCGCCATGCAGTTCGCCCACGGCGCCGTCGAAATCCCGCGCGAGCTGAGCGTAGTCGCCGGGCAGCTGCCGTTCCACGCGGCTGGTCAGGTCTCCGTCGGCCAGGCGCGAAAGGGCGTCTGCCAGGGCTTGCACGACCTTCGCCTGCTCCGCGGCGGCGGCGGCCTTCTCCGCCTCCGCCTTGGCGCGATCGGCCTCGGCCGCGGTGAAATAGACGTCGAGGACGAGGCTCATGTCGAGCATGGCGCCCTTGATGAGCGCCGACACGGTGTCCGCCAGCTCGGCGGTCTTGGCCTTGGCGCCGAAGCCCTTGGGCGCCTTCTCCTCGATCACCGCCCGGACCAGCTGCTCCAGGACGAGGGCGTAGCCGCCGATGTACCAGCGCGGCTCCAGGCCGATGCGGGCGTGGACCGCTCCGATCGCGTGGACGGACTTGGCGTAGTCCTTGGTGAACTCGGCCTGGGCGATGCCCTGCCAGTGCCGCAGCTGCGCGTTCTGAGCCTTGGTGATATGGCCATCGTCCCGAAAGTGTCGGCGGGTTTCGGGGGTTCGCCGCACCTGGGCGTAGAAGTGATCCAGGGCGGCCGGCAGGCGCTGGGAGACCAAGGGCTGAGCCGCGCGCAGCGCCTTGCGGGTCGCCGTATCGACTTGCATGAACTCAAGACGGCCTTCGAGGCTTTCCGCAGTCATCACCCACTCCACGCCACAAGTTTCGCGCAGTCCTGAAGCTCTGCAGTTAAGGATGGGTGAGGATTTCGCCGGTCTTGATCGGGCGCGCCCCGTCATTCGCCCTCGGCAGCCGCCCTTGCGAGGACTATATCCAAGCCATGCCGCCCCGCCTTCGTCCTACGCGCCTGGAACACGTCGTCGATGGGGTTCGGCTTCGCGCCCAGCTTTCGGCCGCGGCGCTGGACGCCCTGGGCGACGAGGCCGAGCAGCGCCGGCGCGCGCTGGAGATCCTGAAACAGGCGCTCTTCCGCGGCCGGATGATCGCCAAGGAGCGGCTGGAGAACGGCGCTGGCGGGATCGAGACGGCCCGGCTCCTGGCCGGCGTCACCGACGAGGTGGTGACGGCGCTCTACGACTTCACCACCGTCCACATATTCCGCGCGCGCAATCCCACCGAGGGTGAGCGCCTGGCCCTCTTGGCGGTAGGGGGCTATGGCCGCGGGGCGCTCGCGCCCTTCTCCGACCTCGACCTGCTGTTCCTGCGTCCCTACAAGCAGACGGCTCACACCGAGAGCGTGATCGAGTACATGCTCTATGCGCTGTGGGACCTGGGCTTCAAGGTCGGCCACGCGTCGCGGACGATCGAAGAGTGCCTCAAGCTCTCCCGCGAGGATTACACGATCCGCACCTCCATCCTGGAGGCGCGCCGCCTCGCCGGCGATGAAGCCCTAGCCGAGGAACTCGTGCGCCGCTTTCGGGCCGAGGTCGTCAAGGGCACAGCGGCCCAGTTCGTCGCCGCCAAGCTCAAGGAGCGCGACGAACGGCAGGAGCGCGCGGGCGCCAGCCGTTACATGGTCGAGCCCAACGTCAAGGAAGGGAAGGGAGGTCTGCGCGACCTCAACACCCTATTCTGGATCGCCCAGTACCTGCACCCGGTCAGTCAGGTCGACGGGTTCGTCCAGCTCGACATGTTCGACAGAAAGGAGGTCGCCACCTTCATCAAGGCCTTTGACTTCCTGTGGGCCGTGCGCTGTCACCTGCACTTCGCCACCGGCCGGCCCGAAGAGCGCCTGACCTTCGACCTGCAGCCGGAAATCGCCCGTCGCATGGGCTATGGCGACCGGGGCGACGCGCCCGCCGTGGAGCGGTTCATGCGCCGCTATTTCCTGATCGCAAAGGATGTGGGCGCCCTGACCCGGGTCTTCGCGGCCAAGCTGGAAGCCGAGCAGATCAAGCAGCAGCCCAAGGGACTTTCCCGCCTGATCCCCGGCCGCGCCCGGCCCAAGCGCAAGAAGCTGGACGCGGGCTTTCACGAGGAGGGTGGACGGCTCAATGTCGACGGGCCGCAGGTCTTCGAGAAGGACCCGGTCAATCTGCTGCGGCTCTTCCGCCTCGCCGATCAGCGCGACCTCGACCTGCATCCGGACGCCTTCACCGCCGCGAGCCGCTGCTCGGGCCTGATCGGCTCGAAGGTTCGCCGCGACCCGGCGGCCGCCAAGGTGTTCCTCGACATCCTGGCCCACGGCCGCAATCCTCAGCGCACATTGTCGGTCATGAACGACGCCGACGTCCTGGGACGCTTCATCCCCGAGTGGGGACGCATCGTCGCCCAGATGCAGTTCAACATGTACCACTCCTACACCGTGGACGAGCACACCCTGCGGGCGGTAGGGGTGATCGCCGACATCGCCGCGGGCAGGCATGAGGAGGACCATCCGCTCGCCACGGCGGTCATGCCGCTGATCGACGACCGCGAGGCGCTTTTTCTCGCCATGCTGCTGCATGACACCGGCAAGGGCGGGGCAGGGGGCCAAGAGAAGGCCGGCGCCCGCGCAGCTCGTCAGGCCTGCGAACGGCTGGGCCTCGACCGCAAGCGCATCGAAATGGTCGCCTGGCTCGTCGAACATCACCTGGTGATGAGCGACTACGCGCAGAAGCGAGACGTTTCTGATCCGCGCACCGTCGCCGACTTCGCCCGCATCGTGGAGACGCCGGAACGTCTGAGGCTGCTGCTCGTGCTGACCGTCGCAGACATCCGCGCCGTGGGCCCGGGAGTCTGGAACGGGTGGAAAGGCCAGCTCATGCGCGAGCTCTACGGCGCCACCGAAGCGGTCTTCCGCGGCGGCCGCGGTTCGGACGCGGCTGCGGCCATTCGCCGGCACCACGAGAACGCCGCCTACGACGCACGTGTTCGCCTGATCGCCGCTGATGCGTCGGCGGACGGTTGGGTGCGCTCCATGGAGGATGCTTACTTCACGTCTTTCTCCGACGCCGAGATCCTGGCTCACGCCAAGCTGGAACAGGCGGCGGCGGAGGCTGGGGGCGTGGCGGCGGAAGGCGCTATCCGTCCCGGCCTCAACGCGGCCGAGATCGTGGTCGCCGCCCCCGATCGGCCAAGGCTGTTCGTCGATCTTGCCGCCGCCGTGACCGCCGCCGGCGCCAACATCGTCGGGGCGCGGGTGTTCACCTCCCGCGACGGCAAGGCGCTTGACGTCTTCTACGTGCAGGACGCGACCGGCGCCGCCTATGGCGCGGATAATCCGCGCTCGCTCAAGAAACTCACTGAAGCCTTGGAAGCGGCTGGTCGAGGCGAGCTCGCCAAGAGCGAAGCCCGCCGCGTCACGGATTTCGGCCGCGCCGCCGCCTTCACCATCACCCCGACCGTCATGCTGGACAACGACGCCTCGGAGCTCTCGACCGTCGTCGAGGCTTCGGGCCGCGACCGCCCTGGCCTGCTCGTGGCCTTGGCGCGGAACATCTCGGACGCCGGCCTATCCATCCTTTCGGCCCACATCGACGGCTATGGGGAACGCGCCGTCGACGCCTTCTATGTGACCGAGCCGGATGGCCGGAAGATGAGCGACCCCAAGCGCATGGCGGGGCTGAAGGCGGCGATGATGGCCTCGCTGGCGGAGGCCGAGGCGGCCACCGCCCGTCCGCGCGCCAACCTGCAGCGCGCGCGGGCCAGCGTCGCCCGCTGACGCGGCCGCTTGACCCGGTCAGGGGCATGAGCGCACACAAACGCCCGTGACCGCGCCCGCTGCCTCCCCGCCCAAGAGCGGCCTTATCCGCTCGTCCCTGCTGCTGTCGGGCCTGACCCTGATCAGCCGCTTCATGGGCCTTGCGCGGGACCTCGTCCTGACCGCGCGGCTAGGCGCCAGCGCAACCATCGCGGCCGACGCCTATTACACCGCACTGGCCTTCCCGAACCTTTTCCGCCGCATCTTCGCCGAAGGGGCCTTCTCCTCGGCGTTCGTGCCTGCCTACACGAAGACCCTGACCGGCGAAGGCCAGGCGAAGGCCGACCAGATCGCCTCCGACGCGCTCGCCACGCTAGCGGCCGCAACCATCGCCCTGACCATCGCGGCGCAGCTCGCCATGCCGTGGCTGATGTACGTGATCAATCCGGGCTACGCCTCCGACCCGGCCAAGTTCAAGCTGGCGATCATCCTCACCCAGATCAGCATGCCCTACCTGCCTTGCATGGCGATCGGGGCCTTGCTCTCGGGCGTGCTGAACGCCCACCGGCGTTTCATCGTCACCGGCGTCTTTCCCACCATCCTGAACCTGGTGATGCTGATCGCGGTGATCCCCCAGACCGATCCGGTCCGGGCCGCCTATGCGGCGTCCATCGGCATTCCCATCGCCGGCGTGCTGCAGGCGGGACTACTCTGGTGGGGGGCGGCGAAGACCGGCGCCCGCATCCGCCTGCGCTGGCCCAAGCTGACGCCCGAGATCAAGTCGCTGATCTCGCTGGCCGTGCCGGGCGCCATCGCCGCCAGCGCGGTGCAGATCAACATCTTCATCTCCGGCATCCTCGCCTCTCAGGTCGCCGGGGGCCGCGCCTGGACGGAGGTCGCCGCGCGTCTCTATCAGCTTCCGCTCGGCCTGATCGGGGTGGCGGTGAGCGTCGCCCTGTTGCCGCGCCTCTCCAGCGCGGTGCAGGCCAAGGATCACGAAGACGCCCAGAGCGCGACCGATCAGGCGGTGATCTTCTCCCTGGCCCTGACCGCGCCGGCGGCGGCGGCCTTGATCGCCATGCCCTACTTCCTGATCGACGGGCTGTTCACGCGCGGCGTCTTCACCCAGATCGATGCGCGTGAAACAGCGTGGATCCTGCTGAACTACGGCTGGGGCGTGCCGGCCTTCGTCCTGGCGCGCGTGCTGCAGCCGGCCTTCTTCGCCCGAGCCGATACGCGCGCGCCCATGCGCTTTGGCCTGATCTCCGTTGCCGTGAACATCGTCCTGGGCCTGGCGCTTTTCCAGGTGATCGGCGTGAAGGGGATCGCCGCGGCGACCAGCGCGGCGGCCTGGATCAATGTCGCCCAGATGGTGCTGCTGCTCGCCAAGCGCGGAGACTATTCGCCGACCAAGGCCGCCTGGAGCCGGATCGCGCGCATCGCTGCGGCCAGCGCGGCTTTCGGCGCCTTGCTCGGTTTCGCCTCCTACGAACGCGCCTGGATCGAGGCGCCGCTGAGGGGGATCAACCTGATCGGCCTGGGCGCAAAGGAGATCGCGGTCCTGCTCGTCGCAGCGATCGGCGTCGCGGTCTACGGCCTGCTCCTGCTCGCCTTCCGTGGCATCACGCCGGCCGAGATCAAGGCCGCGCTTCGCCGCCGGCCCGGGGACGCGGCGGTCAGCACCGACCTTTGACGGGCTTGCCCTAGCGCCCTGCAGGCCTTATGCGCTTCGCATGGCTTTCGAACGACACACGTGGCGATGGCGTAGCGCCTGATCACCCGCATTCACGGCGCGGCCGTACGCGCCTGCCTACCCCTCCTTCAAAAAGCCTGATCCCATGACCGACCAAGCTCCTCCCGCCTATTCGGGTCCGCGCCGCGTGCTGTCCGGCGTCCAGCCGTCCGGCGCCCTGCACCTCGGCAACTATCTCGGCGCGCTGGTGAAGTTCGCCCGCCTGCAGCACGAGGTGGAGACCTTCATCTTCGTGGCCGACATGCACGCCATCACCGTGTGGCAGGACCCTAAGCTCCTGGCTGGCCAGGTGCGCGAGATCGCCGCCGCCTATCTGGCCTCGGGCCTCGATCCCAAGGTCGCCACCATATTCCCGCAGTCGGCCGTGCCCGAGCACGCCGAACTCGCCTGGGTCTTCAACTGCGTGGCCCGCCTCGGCTGGCTCGATCGCATGACCCAGTTCAAGGAGAAGTCGGGCAAGCACAAGGAGCGCTCGAGCGTCGGCCTCTACACCTATCCGGTGCTGCAGGCCGCCGACATCCTGCTCTACAAGGCGACCGAGGTGCCGGTGGGCGACGATCAGCGCCAGCACCTGGAGCTGACCCGCGACGTGGCCGCGAAGTTCAACCACGACTTCGAGGTTCCGGGTTTCTTCCCGCTGCCCGAGGCCCTGACCCAGGGACCGGGCGCGCGGATCATGTCCCTGCGCGACGGGTCGGCCAAGATGAGCAAGTCCGATCCCTCGGACAATTCGCGCCTCAACCTGCTCGACGACGCCGACACCATCGCCCAGAAGGTCCGCAAGGCGAAGACCGATCCCGAGCCGCTGCCGGAAAGCCTCGACGAGCTGAAGGGCCGGCCGGAGGCGGAAAACCTGATCGGCATCTACGCCGCCCTTGATGGGCGTTCCTCGGCCGAGGTGCTGGCTGAGTTCGCCGGCCAGGGCTTTGGGGCGTTCAAGCCGAAGCTCGCCGACCTGGCCGTGGAGAAGCTCGGCCCGGTCAGCGCCGAAATGCGCCGGCTGATGGCCGAGCCGGCCGAGATCGACCGCGTCCTCGCCGCGGGCGCCGCCCGCGCCCGCGAGGCCGCCGCCCCGACCTTGGCGCAGGTCAAGAAGATCGTCGGCTTCTGGGGCAGCTAAGCCTCCCGCCGCTCATCCCGGCGAAAGCCGGAACCCAAGCCGACTGCGAATGGGCCCTGGCTTTCGCCGGGGTGAGTGGTTTTTGTTGCCTTCCGCTCCCGTCCCGAGCCACCGTCCCGCCATGAGCCAGCGCAAGTTCCTCGTCATCGCCGACGACAGCCCGGAGTTTCAGGCGGCCCTGCGCTTCGCCTGCCGCCGGGCGCGCTCGACCAACGGCCATGTCGCGCTGCTGCGGGTGATCGAGCCGGCCGTGTTCGAACACTGGAGCGGGGTTCGGCAGGAGATCGAACGCCAGGCGCGGGAGGAGGCCGAAGCCGTCCTGCAGAAGATGGCGGAGTTCGTGATCGCCGAAACCGGCGCGCCGCCGGAGTTCATCATCGTCAACGCCGAGAGCGTTCGCGCCGGCGTCCGCAAGGTCATTTCCGAGGATCCGTCGATCAAGATCCTGGTCCTCGCCGCCGCGGTCGGCGGCCGCGGCCCGGGGCCGCTGGTCGCCTCCATCGCCAAGGAAGGCGTCAAGTGGGGCGCTCGGAAGGTGCCGGTCACGGTGGTGCCGGGCGACCTGACCGACGAGGAAATCGCCGACCTGGCCTAACCCATTTCCCTCCCTCGTGGGGAGGGACAGGCGGCGCAGCCGCCAGGGTGCGGTTCTGAGTTAGCATTCCCCACCCGTCTCGTCGCTGCGCGCCGATCCACCTGCCCATGAAGGGGAGGGTGGTTGACCGATCTGGGCCAGCCAGGGACGGATAACTTGCGATTTCCCCCGCAAAGCGCCACATCTGGCGCATGTTCATCCAGACCGAAGCCACTCCGAACCCTGAGGTCCTGAAGTTCCTCCCCGGCCGCGAAGTCCTCGCCGAGGGCTCGCGCGACTTCCGGAGCATGGAGGAGGCGCAGGTCTCGCCGTTGGCCGCCGACCTCTTCGATATCGAAGGCGTCAACCGCGTATTCTTCGGTGCGGACTTCGTCACCGTGGGCAAGGACGTCCACTACGACTGGCCGCACCTGAAGGCGCCGATCCTGGCCGCGATCATGGACCACTTCACCTCCGGCCGGCCGCTGT
>Ga0180217_1001923_pt1 | contig 20652 bp, 15 predicted proteins | sample eDN3rd37CBELigOP_FD_128521 | JGI IMG/M metagenome (GOLD analysis project Ga0180217, IMG submission 128521) | Enriched Organic Plus compost microbial communities from Emeryville, California, USA - eDNA 3rd pass 37_C BE-Lig OP (version 2) (version 2) ... | reverse complement strand
GTCGTGATCGCGCAGCGCCGCGCGCACGCCGAAGCCGGGCGGGGTGAAGCGGAAGCTCCAGCGGATCGCCTGCTCGAAGGGCGCGGTCAGCCAGTCGATCAGCCGCGAGCGGCGCAGCATGGTCAGCACCCAGCTCTGCGGCGGGTCCTCGCGCTGCTCGTCGCCGATGCGGAAACGGTCGGCCCAGGCGACCAGCGGACGGAAGAGAAGCTGGTCGTAGATCAGGATCACCACCAGCATGGCGCCGATGGCCCAGAAGATGGCGGTGAGGTCCTGCTGGGCGATGGCCACCGCGATATAGCTGCCGATGCCGGGCAGGGCGATGGTGGTGTTGCCGACGCTGATGGCCTCGGACAGGGTCACGAAGAACCAGCCGCCCGACATGGACACCATCATGTTCCAGATCAGGGGCGGGGTGGCGAAGGGCGCCTCGATGCGCCAGAAGCGCGCCCAGGGCGACAGGCCGAACATGCGCCCCGCCTCGGTGAGGTCTTCGGGCACGGTGCGTAAGGATTGGTAGAAGCTGAAGGCCATGTTCCAGGCCTGGCTGGTGAAGATGGCGAAGACGCAGGCCAGCTCCGCACCCAGCACCCGCCCGGGCGACAACGACAGGAACCAGACCACCGTCACCGAGAGGAAGCCCAGGATCGGCACCGATTGCAGGATGTCGAGCAGCGGCACCAGGATCAGGCCCGCGCGCGGATTCTTCGCCGCCCAGGTGGCATAGGCGAAGGTGAAGGCGAGCGACACGCCCATCGCGATCAGCATCCGCAGGCCGGTGCGCGCGGCATAGCCGGGCAGGGCGGCCGGGTCGAGCGAGAGGTCCTGCCCTTCGACGGCCGAAAGGGGCCGGATCAGGTCGCGGCTGACATCGGCGAACAGGATCAGGAAACCGAGCACCAGCATCGCCGCCAGCAGGTCCCATTTGCTGGGAAGGAGGCGGCGTCCTTCGATCGAGACGGGCGGCAGGATCTTCATATCCGGACGGCCTCGAAGGGCTGGGCGAGAATTGGCGATGGGCGGCTTCCTGCGGGAACCCGCGGGGGCAGACAACCATTTTGGCCGCGGCCGGAAAAGCAAAGATTTCCAGACACATCAGGGCGGACTGTCGCGCCCTGGCCGCCCGGGGCGGCGGCGGGCGGGGACCGGAAAGCGCCCGCGTCTGATTAACGGCGCCAACATCCGGGCCAAGCGGCCGGAAAGATTTCCCTTTCCGGCCCCTGTCGCACTTGCGCCACAGGCGGAAATCAGCGTAAAACCCGCTGGAAACAAGGAAAAATCCGGTGGTTTTATCGGGGCTTACCTTTGTGAACAGCACTCCGGCGAATTCAGCGGACGGAACGGCCAGGACATGACGATGGCGATGCACGGTGCGGATGCGAAAGGCGGCTTGGCCGTCCGCATGCGCGCGCGTGGTCCCCGTCAGGCCCGTCCTTCCTCTTCGCGCGCGCTGCTTCTTCTTAGCTGCCCCTAGGCGCCGGCTGGCGCGCGTTCGCACACGCGCCGGGTGTTTAGGGGACGACGAGCGAAAGGAGAAACCAAAGCCCGCGCGGCGGACAGAAGGACATACCCCATGACCAACGACAGCAACCGCATCATCATTTTCGATACCACCTTGCGCGACGGCGAGCAGTCGCCCGGCGCCGCCATGACGCATGAGGAGAAGCTGCGCATCGCCGAGCTGCTCGACGAGATGGGCGTGGACGTGATCGAGGCCGGCTTTCCCATTTCCTCGCCCGGCGACTTCAAGGCGGTGCAGGAGATCAGCAAGGTCGTCAAGAACGCCTCCGTCTGCGGCTTGGCGCGCGCCGGCTTCAAGGACATCGACCGGGCGGGCGAGGCGCTGAAGGGCGCCAGGCGGCCGCGCATCCACACCTTCATCTCCACCAGCCCCGTCCATATGAAGCACAAGCTCAACATGGGCGAGAATGCGGTGCTGGAGGCGGTCGGCGCGAGCGTGACGCGGGCGCGCAACTACACCGCCGAGGTGGAATGGTCGGCCGAGGACGCCACCCGCACCGTGCCGGAATTCCTGGTGCGCTGCGTGGACGTGGCGATCAATGCCGGGGCCACGGTGATCAACATCCCCGACACGGTGGGCTATTCCACGCCGCAGGAATATTTCGAGCTGATCAAGATGCTGCGCGAGCGCGTGCCCAATGCCGACAAGGTGATCTTCTCCACCCATGTCCATAACGATCTGGGCCTGGCGGTGGCGAACTCCCTGGCGGGCGTGCTGGCGGGGGCGCGGCAGGTGGAATGCACCATCAACGGCATCGGCGAGCGCGCCGGCAACGCCGCGCTGGAGGAGATCGTGATGGCGCTGAAGGTGCGCAAGGACATCATGCCCTTCACCACCGGCATCAATACGCGCCTGCTCAACAAGGCCTCCAAGCTGGTCTCCTCGGTCACGGGCTTTCCGGTCCAGTACAACAAGGCCATCGTCGGCAAGAACGCCTTCGCCCATGAGAGCGGCATCCACCAGGACGGCATGCTCAAGAATGTCGAGACCTACGAGATCATGCGGCCGGAGGATGTGGGCGTGCACGCCACCAGCCTGATGCTGGGCAAGCTGTCGGGCCGCCATGCCTTCCGCGACAAGCTGGAGGCGATGGGCTACAGCCTGGAGCCGGACGCCTTCGAGGACGCCTTCAAGCGCTTCAAGGAGCTGGCCGACAAGAAGAAGCATGTCTTCGACGAGGACATCGCCGCCCTGGTGGACGACGAGATCATGCGCGGCCATGACGCCATTTCGGTCAAGCAGTTGCGGGTGGAATCGGGCACCGGCATCGAGCCGGTGGCGGCCCTGACCCTGGTGGTGCAGGGCGAGGAGCGCCGCGTCACCGCCGAGGGCGACGGCCCGGTGGACGCCATCTTCAAAGCGATCCGCGCCCTCTATCCGCACACCGCGACCTTGCAGCTCTTCCAGATCAACGCCGTGACCGAGGGCACCGACGCCCAGGCGACGGTGAATGTCCGGCTGGAGGAGAATGGCCGCACCGTCACCGGCAAGGCCTCCGACACCGACACGATGGCGGCGGCGGCCTATGCCTATGTCAACGCCCTCAACAAGCTGCTGGTGAAGCGGGAAAAGCAGCAGCCGGAAGCCCTGGCTGTCGCAAGATGAAACAGGGCGGCCCCGGAGCGAGCGCGCCGGGGCCGTCTCTTAATGGTACGGCGCTTGCTTCGGATTTTCGTTAACGCCTCACTTCAGTCCAGGGACACACAGTCAGCATGTTCGGCAGTCTTCTCGGCGCGCTTTCCAGCGATATGGCCATCGATCTGGGCACGGCGAACACGCTGGTCTATGTCAAGGGGCGCGGCATCGTCCTCAACGAGCCTTCGGTGGTCGCCACCATCACCACCCGCGGCGGCAAGAAATCCGTCCGCGCCGTGGGCAACGACGCCAAGATGATGCTGGGCCGCACCCCGGGCAATATCGAGGCCATCCGCCCCATGCGCGACGGCGTCATCGCCGATTTCGAGGTGGCGGAGGAGATGATCAAGCACTTCATCCGCAAGGTGCATAACCGCCGCTCCTTCGCCAATCCCATGATCATCGTCTGCGTGCCTTCCGGCTCCACCGCGGTGGAGCGGCGCGCCATCCAGGAATCGGCGCTTTCGGCGGGGGCGCGGCGCGTCTATCTGATCGAGGAGCCGATGGCGGCCGCCATCGGTGCGGGGCTGCCCGTTTCCGAGCCCACCGGCTCGATGGTGGTGGATATCGGCGGCGGCACCACGGAAGTGGCGGTGCTGTCGCTGGGCGGCATCGTCTATTCGCGCAGCGTGCGCGTCGGCGGAGACAAGATGGACGAGGCGATCATCGCCTATATCCGCCGCCACCAGAATCTCCTGATCGGCGAGGCGTCGTCGGAGCGCATCAAGAAGGAGATCGGCTCCGCCGCGCTGCCGGAGGACGGCAACGGCATCACCATGGAGATCAAGGGCCGCGACCTGCTCAACGGCGTGCCGAAGGAGATCACCATCACCCAGCGCCATATCGCCGAGGCCCTGGCCGAGCCGGTGGGCGCCATCGTCGAGGCGGTGAAGGTGGCCCTGGAGGCCACCCCGCCCGAACTGGCCGCCGACATCGTGGACAAGGGCATCGTGCTCACCGGCGGCGGCTCGCTGCTGGCCAATCTGGATCAGGTCCTCAGGGATGAAACCGGCCTGCCGGTTTCCATCGCCGACGATCCGCTTTCCTGCGTCGCTCTGGGCACCGGGCGGGTTCTGGAAAACACCAAAGGCATGCGTCACGTCCTTTCCACGGCATTCTGAACCAGACGCGGGCAGAGGGGCCGCGTAGAACATGGCCAACGGCACCTGGAAAATCGCCCGCCGCGGCAATGCCCAGCTTCCGCTGGTCATCGTCCTGGCGCTCGCGGTGGTCCTGGTGCTGGTGGGCAAGGCCCAGTCCGGCCTGTTCGACGCGGCGCGCGCCCGCATCACCGACTGGATGGCCCCGGCCCTTTCCCAGGTCCGCGCCCCCCTGGACGGGGCCGAGCGCTGGGTCGCCTCCATCGGCGACATTTTCCGCGTCTATGAGGAAAATCTCAGGCTGAAGGAGGAGAATGCCCGCCTCCTGCAGTGGCGCAACACCTCGGTGGTGCTGGAAGGGCGCCTGCGCCATTACGAAAAGCTGCTCAACGCGGTGCCCGATCCGGAGCTCAACGCCGTCCTGGCGCGGGTGATCGGGCGGGCCAGCCGTCCCTTCCTGCGCACCATGATCCTGGATGCGGGCGCGGTGCATGGCGCGCGCGCCGGGCAGGCGGTGATGGACGAGAACGGCATGATCGGCCGCCTCTATCTCACCGGCCAGCATACGAGCTGGGTGATTCTGCTCACCGACATCAACAGCCGCGTCCCCGTCTCCATCGCGCCGGGCCAGGTGCAGGCGATGCTGGTGGGCGACAATTCCGCATCCCCGCGCCTGGACATGCTGGCGCCCAACGTCACCGTCAAGGCGGGCGACCAGGTGGTGTCCTCCGGCGATGGCGGGCTGGTGCCGCCGGGCCTGCCCATCGGCACGGTGGTGGCCGATGGCGAAGGCTTCCGCGTCGCGCTCCTGGCCGATGCGGCGCGCAGCGAAAGCGTGCAGGTGCTGAACTTCGCCCGCCCGCGCGAGACGGTGCCCGCGCCGGTGCTGCCCGCCGAGGCGGCGGGGCTGAAGCCGGTGCCGCCGCCCCCGCCCCCCAGCGTCGCCACCGGAGCGCCCAAGCCCCTGCCGGGGGCGCGGCGCGTCCCGCCCGCGCCCGCATCCGCCGCGGCGCCCGCAGACCCCGTGGAGGCGGACTAGCCATGGGCACCACCGAAAAGCTCTATGCTCCGGCGGCGCTGCGCTTCCTTGCGGCGCTGGTGCCGCTCTTCTGCGGCCTCTTGGGCGTGGTGATCGCCAACATCCCCATCTCCTTCGTGGGCGGGGCGGTGCCGCCGCCGCTGCTGGCGCTGGTGCCGGTCTATTTCTGGTGCCTGGTGCGGCCCGACCTGATGACCCCCGCCGCGGCCTTCGCCGTCGGCGTGCTGGAAGACGTGATGAGCGGCGCGCCGCCCGGCGTCTGGACGCTCTCCTTCGTGCTCGCCTATGCGCTGGTGGCGCGCCAGCGTGAAAGCTTCGCGGGGCTGGCGGGCCTGGGCGCGGTGCTGGGCTTCGCCGCCGCCGCGCTGGCCAGCATCGCCGCCGCCTATCTGATCGTCTCGGTCTATTACTGGCAGTTGCCGCCCTTGGGGCCGGTGGTGGCGCAGCTCGCCATGACCGTCGCCGCCTATATCCCCGCGACCTATGTCGTCGCCTGGGTGCACCACCGCGCCGTCGGGCCGCTCAGGAGTGATTTCTGATGCCGGTCTTCGACAAGAAGGACAAGAGCCGCTACACCACCTTCACCCGCCGCACCCTGGGCGTGTCGGGCGGCATGACCCTGGTCTTCGCCGTGCTGGCGGGCCGCCTTTACCAGCTCCAGATTCTCAAGGGCGACGAATATCTCACCGCCGCCGAGGACAACCGCATCTCCCAGCGCCCCATCCCCCCGCCGCGCGGCCGGGTGCTGGACCGCTTCGGCACCGAGATGGCCACCAACCGGCGCAATTACCGCGTGATGATCGTGGCCGAGCAGGCCAAGGACGGCGTGGCCGAGGCGCTGGACCAGATCGGCAAGGTCATCCACCTTTCGGACGCACAGAAGAAGAAGGTCCTGGCCGACGTCGCCAAGAACAAGAAGTTCGTGCCCGTCCCGGTGGCGGAGAATCTCTCCTGGGAGGAGTTCTCGCGCATCAACCTGCATCTGCCCTATCTGCCGGGCGTGCAGCCGGATGTGGGTGAGACGCGCGACTATCCCTTCGGCGCGGAGATGGTGCATGTGCTGGGCTATGTCGCCTCGGTCTCGCCCGAGGACCTCAAGGACGACAAGGACCCGCTGCTCGACCTGCCGGGCTACCGCATCGGCAAGCGCGGCATCGAGAAGGCCTATGACCGGGAGCTGCGCGGCAAGGCGGGCGACATGCGCGTTGAGGTCAACGCCTATGGCCGCATCGTGCGCGAGCTGGGCAGGGACCCGGGCGAGCAGGGCCAGGATGTCTGGCTGACCATAGACTGCGAATTGCAGCGCTTCGCCGACCAGCGGCTGGGCCAGGAAAGCGCCGCCTGCATCGTGATGGATGCGGAGACGGGGGCGATCCTCTCGCTCTCCTCCACGCCGGGCTTCGATCCCAACTGGTTCAATGTCGGCCTCACCGGCACGCAATGGCGCGACCTCACCACCTCCGACTACAAGCCGCTGCTCAACAAGGCGATGGGTGGAGCCTATCCGCCCGGCTCCACTTTCAAGCCGGCCGTGGCCATGGCGGCGGTGGAGGCGGGTATCGCCACGCCCGACTATCGTGTGACCTGCAGCGGCGTCTACAACTTCGGCGGCCACGCCTTCCATTGCTGGAAGCGGGGCGGTCACGGCACGCTGGATATACAGGGCGCGTTGCAGCATAGCTGCAATATCTTTTTCGCGGAGACCTCCCGGCGGCTGGGCATCGACCGCATCGAGGCGGCGGCGCGCAAGCTGGGCCTGGGCGCGCCCACCGGCATCGAGCTGCCGGGCGAGCGGTCGGGCCTGATCCCCAGCCGTGCCTGGAAGCAGAAGACCTATGGCTGGGGCTGGCAGCAGGGCGACACGATCAGTGTCGGCATCGGCCAGGGCTATGTCACCGCAACGCCCTTGCAGCTTTGCCAGATGATCGCCCGCATCGCAGGCGGCAAGGCGGTGAAGGCGCATATGGTCCATTCCGTCGGCAACAAGTTTATGGAACAGGTGAATGCTGGGCGGCTAGACTTCCCCGATGACGCTTTCGCTGTTGTGCGCGGAGGGCTCCACAAGGTGACCAATGAACCCGGCGGTACCGCCTATGCCTGGCGTATCACCGAGCCGGGCCTGGAAATGGCGGGCAAGACCGGCACCGCCCAGGTGCGCCGTTTCACGCAGGAAGAACGCGCCCGGGGTCTTGTCGGCAACCAGAATCTGGCCTGGAAAATGCGCGACCATGCGCTGTTCGTCGGTTACGCGCCGCTGGTCAACCCGAAATACGCCCTCTCCATCATCATCGAGCATGGCGCGGTGGGCCATCCGCATGTGGAGATGGCGCGCGACATCCTCACCTTCGCCCAGAAGCGCGATGTGGTGGCCCGCCCCACCGCCTATCCGGTGAAAGCCGCCGCGCTGCGGCCGGGGCCGACGCGCGGGGCGCAGAACCAGACGCCGCCCGATGGAAAGGAGCCCGGCTGATGGCCCTGCGCGCCTATGCCGCCGCCAAGCGCACCCTGTCGGTGCGCGACAAGCTCCAGGAGGTCAATTGGGGCCTGGTGCTCCTGATCACGCTGGTCGCGGCCGCGGGCATCGCCATGCTCTATTCGGTGGCCGGCGGGCAGATGGAGCCCTGGGCGCTGTCGCAGCTCTTGAAGCTCCTGATCGGCCTTTTCGTGCTGGTGGCGGTGGCCACCATCGATATCCGCATCTGGATGAGCCTGGCCTATCCCGCCTATGCGGTGGCGCTTCTGCTGCTGGTGGCGGTGGTGGCGATGGGCACGGTGGGCATGGGGGCGCAGCGCTGGGTGTCGCTGGGCGGCATCGGCCTGCAACCCTCCGAGCTGATGAAGGTGTCGCTGGTGCTGGCGCTGGCCCGCTTCCTCCATGGCAAGAGCGTGGAGGAAGTCTCCCAGCCGCTGCATCTGGCGGTGTGCATGGGCATGATCGCCATACCGGCGGTGCTGGTGCTGCTGCAGCCCAATCTGGGCACCACGCTCATCATCATCGCCGATGGCTGCGCGCTGCTCTTTCTGGCGGGGCTTTCCTGGTGGTGGATCGGTCCCGCCCTGGCGGCGGCGGCCGCCGCCGTGCCGCTGGCCTGGCAGTTCCTGCTGCACGATTACCAGAAGGCGCGGGTGGAAACCTTCCTCGATCCCGGCGCCGACGCGCTGGGCAAGGGCTGGAACATCACCCAGGCCAAGATCGCCATCGGCTCGGGCGGGCTGACCGGCAAGGGATTCCTGGAAGGGACCCAGAGCCGCCTCAACTTCCTCCCCGAAAAGCAGACCGACTTCATCTGGACCGCCATCTGCGAGGAGTTCGGCTTTGTCGGGGCGCTGGCCGTGCTGATCCTGTTCGCGGTGATCCTGTTCTATGGCGTGCAGATCGCCATGAGCGCGCGCAGCCAGTTCGCCCGCCTGCTGGCGATGGGCGTGACGTTGAACTTCTTCTTCTACATCATGATCAACGCCGCCATGGTGATGGGCCTGATCCCGGTGGTGGGCATCCCCATGCCGCTGCTGTCCTATGGCGGCTCGGCCATGCTGACGGTGATGTTCGGCTTCGGCCTTCTGATGAGCGCGCATATCCACCGGCAGGTGGAAATCCCGCGTCATTCCGGCGGAATCATCTAGATCTGTTTGGTCGAAGGCCGTTTCCGGCCTTCGCGTGCAGGCCCGCGCCGCGGCGCGCTATTCCTGGAACCGCGGATGCCGGATGGCCCCCGGAAGCTCCGATTTCTCCTGGTTTTTCAAACGTGTGGATGGGGCGGCAAGCCTGTGGACATGGGGGGACCCCTTCGCTATAAGCCGCGCTCTCGTGGGTGATTAGCTCAGTCGGTAGAGCAGCTGACTCTTAATCAGCGGGTCGTAGGTTCGATCCCTACATCACCCACCATCCTGCGCCGCGCAGCGGCGGAGGATGCCCTCCGAAGCCCGTCAGGGCGAAGGAGGGCTGCGCGCCGGTTCGCGCGGCTTCGGATGGCAGGCCATCGTTTCAGCTACCATATCCGAGATATTGCGCGGCGGCGGGGATGCTACCCCGCCACCACTTCCAGCACGGTCAGAGTCTTCTCCTGGCCGCTGCGGTCTCGCCAGGCGATGGTCGCGCCTTCCTCCAGCCCGATCAGGGCTGCGCCGATCGGCGTCAGCACCGAGACCCGGCCGCGGCTCATATCGGCCTCGGCGGGATAGACCAGTTGCACCTCCTGCTCGCGGTTGCTGGCATGGTCGCGGTAGCGCACGCGCGAGCCCATCTGCACCGCCGCGATGGCGGGATTGGAGACGAGCTGCGCCCGGTCCAGCTCCTGCATCAGGAAGCCGGCGGTTTCCGGCATGCCGGTGGCGCCCTCCGCCAGGTTGACCAGGCGGTCATAGTCCGCGGCCAGGATGCGGATGGCGGGCTGGGTTTGCGTCATGGTCATGATGGGCCTCCAGGCGGAATGCGGGTCCGCCGGCCGGGAAAGGCGTCAGGCGCGGAACCGTGATGAAAGGAAAAACAGGTGAAAACCCGGACGCAGCAGCGGGCGTGCGTCCGGTCAGGAGCCTGCGTGGGTGCGGCTCGCTCGAATCGTGTCGCGGAAGGACTTCACCATGTCTCTATTGTGGGATGGCGGCGCCGGGCTTTCAAGCCCGTGGGGTCGAGGGGTGCCGGCCTGCCCAAAAATCATACTTTTCCCGCTTTCCGGCGTCTTTCCGGTTTCTGACAGGCCGCTGACGCGCATGGACTTGGCCCGCCGCCGCATTTCCGCCGGTTTTGACAGACCGCCCGCGGCCAAGGCAGAGTTCGCCCGTCGTTGCCGCGGCCCTTATGGCCGGCGGCGGCGGGCTTGCCGTATCGCAGCGATCCAAGAAAACCAATAAGCCCGGGCCGGCCGACCGTGCACCGCGCGAGGACAGGTGTGGGGAAAAGCCATGTTGGGTGAGGAAACCGCCGCGCCGCGCCAGACGCTGTCGCTTTTCGACGGCGTCGTGATGGTGGTGGGCATGGTGGTGGGCATCGGCATCTTCGCCACGCCTTCGCTGGTGGCCCAGTTCGCGGGCGACAGCGTCACCTATCTGGCCCTCTGGCTGGTGGGCGGCCTGCTCGCCCTCAACGGGGCGCTCTGCTACGCCGAGCTCGCCAGCCGCTTCCCGGGCGCGGGCGGCGAATACAATTTCCTCTCCCGCGCCTATGGCAGGAATCCGGCCCTTCTCTTCGCCTGGGCGCGCTGCAGCGTGATCCAGACCGGCTCCATCGCCCTGGTCGCCTTCGTCTATGGCGATTATGCCCAGTCGCTGCTGCCGCTGGGCGCCCATGGCGCGGCCATCCATGCCGGCATGATCGTCATCGCCTTCACCGCCATCAACATGGCGGGCACCTTCCAGGGCACGCTGGCGCAGAAGATCTTCACCGGCATGGACATGATCGCGCTGGCGCTGATCCTGCTGGCGGGCGCGGCGCTCGCCTTTGGCGGCGGCGCCCCGGCGCCCGCCGCCGCGCCGTCCTCCGGCGGGGGCGGCATGATCGGCCTGGCCATCGTCTTCGTGATGCTGACCTATGGCGGCTGGAACGAGAGCGCGTATCTTTCGGCCGAGCTCAAGGACGGCAAGCGCAACATGGTGCGGGTGCTGGTGCTGAGCATCCTTCTGGTGACGGCGCTCTATTTCGCGGTGGCCTTCGTCTATCTTCAGGCGGTGGGCTTCGAGGCGCTCACCAAGTCCAGCGCCATCGCCGCCGATGTGATGGGCGCCGCCTTCGGTCCCGCCGGGGCGGCGGCCATCGCGCTCTTCGTCTGCGGCTCCGCCATCAGCACCCTGAACGCCACCATCTTCACCGGCGGACGCATCTATTATGCGCTGGGGCGCGACCTTCCCTGGCTCAGGACCTTCGGGCGCTGGAACCGGGAAGGCGAGAACCCCGCCAACGCCTTCCTGCTGCAGGGCGCGGTGGCGCTGGGGCTGGTGGTCCTGGCCGCCTTCATCGGCGAAAGCGGCTTCCGCACCATGGTGGATTACACCGCCCCGGTCTTCTGGCTGTTCATGACCCTGGTGGGCGTCTCGGTCTTCGTCTTCCGCAAGCGCGGCGCGGGCGAGGGCGGCGGCTATCGCGTGCCGCTCTATCCGGTGACGCCCGCCATCTTCGTCGCCACCTGTCTCTATATGCTCTATTCCAGCGTGGACTATGTCCGCGAGGGAACGCTTGCGGGGCTGGCCGTGCTCCTGGCCGGGGTGCCGCTGCTCTTTTTCCGCGGGCGGGCCGACCCCGCCCCGGATGCCGCAGAATGAGGCCTAACATCCTGAATCCTTGAGGAGGTATCCATGACACCCAAGTTTGTTTTCCGTTCCATGCTCGCCGCCGGCGCCATCGCCCTGGTGGCGGGCGGCGTCGCCATCGCCCAGCAGAAGCCCTTCGAGCCCACGGTCGGGCAGGCGGGCAAGGACGTGGTCTGGGTGCCGTCGCCCCAGGCGCTGGTGGACCGCATGCTTGACATGGCCAAGGTCACCAAGAACGACTTCCTGATCGACCTGGGCTCGGGCGACGGGCGCACCGTCATCACCGCCGCCAAGCGCGGCGTGCGCGCCATGGGCATCGAATATAATCCCGACATGGTGGCGCTGTCGCGCAAGAACGCCGCCGAAGCCGGGGTGACCAACCTCGCCACCTTCGTGCAGGGCGACATCTTCCAGACCGATTTCAGCAAGGCGACCGTGATCACCATGTTCCTGCTGCCCTCGCTGAACCTGAAGCTGCGCCCCCAGCTCCTGGAGATGCGTCCGGGCACGCGCCTGGTCTCCAACTCTTTCGACATGGGCGAGTGGGAGCCGGACCAGCAGGTGGTCGCCCAGGGCGAATGCACCAGCTATTGCCGCGCCATGCTCTGGATCGTCCCCGCCAAGGTCGAGGGCAACTGGAAGATGGCCAATGGCCAGATCACCCTGAAGCAGCAGTTCCAGATGCTGTCCGGCACGGTGCAGGCGGGCGGCAGCACGGCCCAGATCAGCGAAGGCAAGATGAACGGCGATAACATCACCTTCACGGCGGGCGGCAAGACCTATACGGGCCGCGTCAACGGCAACCGGATGGAAGGCACCGCCTCCGACAAGAGCAAATGGTCGGCCACCCGCGCCTGACCCGCGCCGGAGCCTGACGGAAACGCCGCCGCGTTCCACCGGGACGCGGCGGTTTTCGTTCCGGCCGGTTGCGGCGCCGCGTGCCGCTGCTATCCTTCCGGCAGGAGCCTTGCGAGCGCCGAAAAAAGCCTGGGGGGAACGTCATGAAAATCCGTCATCTGCTGCCGCTTTCGCTGCTGGCCTGCGGCATGGCGCTGGCGCAGGGTCCGGCGCCGTCTTCGCTGCTGGAGCCGGAATCCCAGCTCCAGGACACGCCCAAGCGCCGCGACGAGGCCATCGTGCCGCAGACGCCGCAGGTGACCGAGCCCCTGTCCAACATGGTCACCGGCGTCAGCATCGATCGCTATATCGGCGATGCGGCAGAGTCGCCCTCGCGGCGCTGGCTCAACACCATGTTCGTGCAGAACATCCTGCGTTCGGGCGATCCCGACACCACCCGGCCCGGCAATCCCGGCGCGGTGCTGAAGATGAACCGCTCCATGGACCTGGCGACGCTGCCCGCGCGCAACGTCACGCCGCTGACGGCGGCAACCGACCAGTTCATCCTCTATGTCCAGTCCGGCCAGGGGCGGCTGGACGACGGCAAGCTCTATTGGGACCTGCGCCCCGGCATCGCCGTGCTGGTGCCGGTGGGGGCCGCCCACCGCTTCACCAACACCGGCGAGACGCCCCTGAAGATGCTGGTGCTGACGCAGGGCACGGCCGAGCCGCCCACGGCCCCCCGCAAGGACATGCTGGTGCGCGACACCAACCTGATGGGCATGTCGGAGGAGAACGCCCATTGGAGCAACATGTCCAAGGTGGTGTTCGGCGCGGGCGACGGCATGGCGGGCGGCGGGCGCATCCTTCTGGTCTTCATGGGGCCGATGACCATCGCCGGGCCGCACGCCCATGTCGTGGGCACCGAGGAGATGTGGGTGAAGGTCACGAACGGCCCGGCGTTGATGCAGATCGGCAGCGAAATCCGTCCCTGGCGGCAGAATATGGGGATGCTGGCGCCGCCCAATGGCCGCACCGTCCATGCCGCCATCAACACCAGCAACCGGATCCAGCACTGGCTCTATTTCGGGGCCTTCCCGCGCAATCCCAATCCGCCGCAGGCGGGCCGCGGCGGCGGCGGGCGCGGGTCCCAGCCGCCCAGCTTTCCGCAACAGGCGGCGGAACGGGCCACGGTGGCGGGCAAGCCGCTTTCCAGCCTTCCGCCCGACGCCTATCGCTGGTAGGCGCGGCTAGTCGTTCAGCGCCGCCACCTTGGCGGCGTTGCGATGCGCGGTGGTGAAATAGAGCGCCAGGATCAGCGCCACCATGCCGCCCGCGATGGCGGGGGCACGCCAGTCCGCCTGCAGCGCCTGGCCGACGATCAGACCGGCGCAGATCGCCGCGCCCAGGGCGGGGACGAAGATGGGGGCGTTGAAGCGGCCGGGCAGGTTGCCCTCGCGCCGCTTGAGCACGATCAGCGCCGCATTGACGATGGTGAAGACCAAGAGCAGCAGCAGCACCGTGGCGCTGGCGAGCTGGGAGATGTCGCCCGCGAATTGCAGGGCGACGATGATGACGAAGAGCACGAGGATGGCGGTATGCGGGGTCTGGCGCTTCCTGTGCACCTCGCCCAGGGCGGCGGGCAGCAGGCCCTGCCGCGCCAGGCCATAGAGCATGCGCGAGCCCATCACGCAGTTGACCAGCGCCGTGTTGGCGACGGCGGCGATGGTGATGAAGGTGAAGCCGATGGCGGGGAACCAGGGCGCCGCCCGCTCGATCACCGCGCGCAGCGGCGCGGGCGCGTCGGCCAGTTCGGTCCAGGGCACCACCGACACCGCCGTGATCGCCACGGCGAGATAGAGCACGCACACCACCGCCATGGCGCCCAGCATGGCGATGGGTATGTTGCGCTCGGGATGCTTCACCTCCTCGGCGACATTGAGCATGTCCTCGAAGCCCAGGAAGGAGAAGAAGGTGAGGAGCGTGCCCTGCATCAGAAGCGCCGCCGTCAGCAGCCCTTCCGGGTTGGCGGGGGTGGCGGGCACCTCCATCAGGTCGGCCTGGCCCCAGAAGCGCATACCCACCGCGATCACCAGCACCAATCCGGCCGCCTCCACCAGAGTGCAGAGGGCGTTGGCCCAGAGCGATTCGGTGATGCCGCGCCAGACCACCGCCCCCACCAGGGCGAGGAAGCCCACCGCCAGCAGCAATATTTCCAGCGGCGCCCCCGCCACGGTGATGCCGCTGTCGAAGCCGAACAGGCTGTTGAGATTGAGCGCCACCACCTTGGACTGGGTGGCGGCGGAGGCGATGCCCGAGGCTACCACCGTCAGCCCCACCAGATAGCTCAGCCAGGGCAGGCGATAGGCGCGCTGGGTGACATAGGCCGCCCCCGCCGCGCGGGGATAGCGCGAGGCGATGGAGGCATAGGACAGCCCGGTCAGCAGCGCCGCCGTCATGGCCAGCAGGAAGGCGATCCACATGGCCCCGCCCAGCACCCCGGCGGCGCGCCCCACCAGCCCATAGATGCCCGCGCCCAGCATGGAGCCGATGCCATAGAGCATCATCTGGCCGGGGCCGACGACACGGCGGAGTTCGGTGCGCTTCTCGTCCGCCATGCCCGGCCCCTCGGATTGCGAAGGCCATGATGGCGGCAGATCGCGCCGAACGATAGCGCCTATTCCACGGCCAGCACCACCACCGACTTGGCCGGCAGGTCCACCGCCAGCTTTCCGTCCGCCGCCGTGGCGGTGAAGGCCGCCGGGCGCAGGGTGCCGGGCGCGTCGAAGCTGTTGTGGGTGTCCATGGCGGGAGCGGTGATGATGCGGCCCTGGCCCCGGCCGGTGAGGTTGGTGGTGACGCGCGCCGCCCGGTTGGGGTCGGTGTTGACCAGCGCCAGGTAGAGCTTGCCGTCGGCGCCGCGCGCCGCCGAGGCGTCCACCATGGGCAAGTCCTCGGCCATATCGGGGCCGGAGACCATGGTCCTCAGCGTCCTCGCCCCCATGAAGACCTGATAGAGGTCGAAGACATGATAGGTCGGCGTCAGCACCATGCGCGGCCCGTCGGTCAGGATCATGGCCTGCAGCACATTGATCATCTGGGCGATGTTGGCGCCCTTCACCCGGTCGGCATGGCGCTGGAAGACATTGAGCGACAGGGCCGCCACATGGGCGTCGCGCAGCGTGTTCTGCTGCACCAGGAAGCCCGGGGTCGAGCCGGGGGTGGGATCGTACCAGGCGCCCCATTCGTCCACATAAAGTCCTACCCGCTTCTGCGGATCGTACTTGTCCATGATCGCGGCGGTGCGGGTGACGATGCGCTCGATGCGCAGCGCATTGCGCAGGGTGGAGGTCCATTCCGCCTCGGGAAAGCCGGTGGCCGGGCCCTTGTCGCGGAAGATGCGCGGCACGGTATAGTAATGCACCGACAGGCCGTCGAAGCGGCCGCCCTCGCGCATGATGGTCTCGGCGAAGTCATAGACCTCGTCATGGCTGCCGCTGGCGATCTTCAGCGTCCCCATCTCGCGCGGGGTGTTGGCGAAGGTGGCGTAGCGGCGGTTGATGTCGGCGGAATATTCGGCCCGCATGTTGCCGCCGCAGCCCCAGGTCTCGTTGCCGATGCCGACGAATTTGACGTTCCAGGGCTTGTCGCGCCCGTTCTTCCGCCGCTCATTCGCCAGCGAGGACTGGCTGTCCGAGGTGATGTATTCCAGCCATTGGGCCTGGGAATAGGGCGTGGAGGAGCCGACATTGAGCGCGATGTTGGCGTCCGCGCCCAGAAGCTCGGTGAAGTCCAGGAATTCATGGGTGCCGAAGCTGTTGTCCTCGGTGACGCCGCCCCAATGGATGTTGACCCGCACCGGGCGCCGTTCGCGCGGGCCGATGCCGTCGCGCCATTCGTAAAGGTCGGCGAAGCAGCCGCCGGGCCAGCGGATGACCGGGACCTTGATGGCGCGCAGCGCCTCGACCACATCGCGGCGATAGCCGTTGATGTTGGGGATTCTGCTGCCCGGCCCCACCCAGAGGCCGCCATAGATGCCGGTGCCCAGATGCTCGGCGAACTGGCCGTAAATGTATTTGCTGATCTCGGCGCCCGGGCGCGCCGCGTCCACCGTCACGCTCACCGGCACGGGGCCGGGCGCGGGCTGCGCCCCCGCCACGCCCGCGAAGGCGGCGGCGAGCGCGAGGCCCGCGAGCATTTTCCTGGTCGTCATGGCATCCCCCACAATTGTCTGACAAAAGCTTAGCCAGTCCGGCGGGCGATTTCCAGGGCTTGCGCCAGGGGCCTTGGGCGCTAGGGTGCGGCCCGCAATTTTGCGGGGACGCCGCCATGCCAGACATCGCCATCACCGGGTTGAAGGCGCGGGCTGTGAACGTGCCCCTGTCCAAGCCGCATCCCACCGCGGGCGGCACGGTGCTGTCGGCGCCGCTGGTGCTGATCGACCTGGAAACGGATGCGGGGGTGACGGGGCGGACCTATCTGTTCTGCTACACCGCCTTCGCGCTGGTGCCGGTGGCGAAGCTGGTGGAGAGCCTGGGGGCCTTGATCCTGGGCGACCGGCTGGCGCCCCTGGAAATCTTCAGGAAGATTCAGGGCCGCCTGCGCCTCTTGGGGCCGCAGGGCCTCACCGGCATGGCGGCGGCGGGCCTCGACATGGCCGCCTGGGATGCGCTGGCCGTGGCCCATGGCGTGCCGCTGGCGGCGCTGCTGGGCGGCAAGCCCTCGCCGGTCCCGGCCTATGCCAGTTGCGGCATGGGCGGCGTGAAAGGCGCCGCGGAAGACGTGGCCGAAACCGCGGCGCTGGGCTTCGACGCCATCAAGCTCAAGATCGGCTATGGCGATGTGGCCGAGGACCGCGCCGTGCTGGCGGCGGCGCAGAAAGCGGGCGGCGGCAAGCTCAAGCTGCTGGTGGACTACAACCAGTCGCTGGACGTGACCTCGGCCATCGCGCGCGCCCGGGCGCTGGACGATCTGGGGCTGGTCTGGATCGAGGAGCCCACCACCGCCGACGATTATGCCGGGCATGCCGCCATCGCCGCGGCGGCGGCGACGCCCATCCAGATCGGCGAGAATATGTGGTCGCCCATGGATTTCCAGAAGGCGGTCGCGGCGGGCGTCACCGACGGCATCATGCTGGACGTGATGAAGATCGGCGGCGTCACCGGCTGGATGCGCGCCGCGGCGCTGGCCGAGATTCACGGCATCCGCGTGTCGAGCCATCTCTTCCCGGAGGTCAGCGCCCAGTTGATGAGCGTGACCAAGGGGGCGCAGCTTCTGGAATGGCAGGACTGGGTCGCCCCGGTGCTGGCCGAGCCGCTCAAGGTCGTGGGCGGCGTCGCCCAGCCCAGCACGGTTCCCGGTTCCGGCATCGCCTGGAATGAGGCCGTCATCGCCAAGTGCTTGGTCTGACGGTTCAGATTTCTTTGAGAAAAGATTATATTGAAAGGCGATCGGAGAAACGCTGATGCGCGCATCCCGTCTTGCCCTGTTTGCGCTCCTGCCCCTGCTGCTGGGCGCGGGGCCTGCACCAAAGACGCCGCTTGAGGCCTGGAAAGCGGGCATCGCCAGCCAGAACGAGGCCTATGCCCGGCGGCCGCATGCCATGCTCAAGATCCAGGATTCCGTCTATCTGCGCGACGGCGAGACCGCGGTGCTGGAAGGGCGCAAGGGCGTCGCGTCGAGCTGGCGCTGGCGCAAGACGGCGGATGCCAAGGGCCCGCTGCGCATCGCGCTCAAGGACGGCAGGCTCACCGTCACCCGGGACGGCAAGCCGGTGACGGCGGCGGCGCTGCAAAAGAGCGTGGTGGTGGATGCGGGCGTGGACATCGCCGGCCAGCCCACCCAGGTGGATGCGGGCGTCGAAGGCTGGCGCATCTTCCTTTTCAACCAGAACCATCCCGAGGCCAGGGCCTTCAAGGGCGTCTCCTATTTCCCCTACGACCCGGCTTTCCGCGTCACTGCCCGCTTCGCGGCCAATCCCAAGCTGCCGCCGCGCGTCTTCAAGACCTCGATGGGCACGAACAAGCAGTTCCACCATGCCGGGGATGCGCTTTTCCGCCTGAAGGACAAGGAGGTGCGGCTGCCGCTCTATACCAGCGGCGCCACCGCCAGGACGGCGACCGATCTTTCGGCCTTCTTCACTGACGAGATGACCAACCAGGGCGCCTATGGCGCGGGCCGCTATCTGGATGCGGAGCCGTTCGGCGCCTTTCCCCCGAAGACGGTGACGCTCGACTTCAACAACGCCTACAATCCCAATTGCGCGCGCTCGCCCCATTTCACCTGCCCGCTGGCGGTGGACGAGGTGCCGGTGGCGGTGCGCGCGGGCGAGCGCGACCCCGGCAAGCACTGATCGCTAGATCGCCACGCCCTGGATCGAGAGCCGCTCGATCACCAGCGCCACGTCTTCCTTCACCGCCTGGCGCTTCTTGCCCATCCAGACGATGGCCTGGGTGCCCGGGGCATATTCGCCGCCCAGGGGCGCGGGCGTGATGGCGCTGATCTCGGCGGTTTCGATCGCCACCGCCTTGCCGTCGGGCCGCGTCAGGTGCACGGCATGCACCAGATTGCCGGGCGAGGTCTTCAGATAGGCGGTGATCTGCCTCAGGTAATTGCGCGTCTCGCCGGGCAGGGCGCGCTTCCGGCGCAGGTGCGATTCCCAATTGCCCGGGCCGAAATTATAGGCCGCGAACATGCCGGGAAAGCCGTAACGGTCCTTCAGCCAGCGCAGATAGGCCGCCGCGGCGAAGATATTGTCACGGACATTGTAGGGATCGGGCCCCAGCCCGTGCAGCGCCGCCATCTCGCGATAGGTTTCGGGCATGAGCTGCATCAGGCCCTGCGCCCCGGCATGGGAGACGATGGGCACATCGCCTTCCATCACCGTGCGCCCGCCCGTCTCGTTGCGCATCACCGCCCGCAGCCACATGGCGGGAATGCCGTGCTTCTCGGCGGCCGCGCGCACCAGCGGGTTCCAGCGGTCCAGCAGGGTGCGCGGGCCGAGCTGGCTTTCCCGCTCATAGAGGCTGGGTTCGCGCGGCGGCGCGCTTTCGGCGATGAATTGCGACAGGCGCATCGCAACCGACGGTGAGTCCGCGCGTTGACGTTCCAGCCAGAGCGCGCCCGCCAGCGTCAGCGACATGGCGAACAGGAACGTGACGGAATATTCCAGGAAAAGGCGAGGGAGGGGGATGCTGGTCGGGGGCAAGGTCTGTCTCCGGCACAAAAGGACTTGTCTTCCCGCGGATGCGGAAAGGCGTTGAACCCAATTTTTCATCCCCTGCAGCAATCGGGACCGGTACGCGCGCGACGGCGCGTCCGCGTCATGTCCCATTCAGGCGATTGCTCGCCCCTTCGAAGCCGCGGATGAGAACATCCGCGCGCTTTTGGTTACGGGATCACTTTCACCGCGTCAACAAGGAACCCCATGGAACCGGCGGAACCCGATGAGGTTCCGCGGCGCGGATATTCCGTATAAGGATTATTGCGCGGGAACGGCGAAGCTTTCGGGCTTCTGCCCCGCGCGGGCGCGCGCGATCATGGCGCGGTAGGCGGCTTCGAGATGGCGCGTGAAGCGCGCCGTGTCGAACAGGGCGCAGGTCTGGCGCTGCCGCGCCAGCCTGGCGCGCAAATCCGCCAGCCGGGACCTGTCTTCGGCCAGCGCCGCCGCCAGCGCCTCATAGGCGGCGAGGTCTTCGGCGATCAGCTCGGGCAGGCCCGCGGCCGTGAGCAGGCTGGCGGCGACGCGGCCCGCAAAGGCCGTGCCGCGGCAGGTGATCAGCGGCACGCCCGCCCAGAGCGCGTCGCTGGCGGTGGTGTGGGCATTGTAGGGCAGGGTGTCGAGGAACAGATCGGCCAGCGCGATCCGCGCCAGATGCTGCTCCTGCGGCGTCAGCGGGGCGAAGATCAGCCGCCCGGCCGCCACACCCTGTTTCTCCGCCTCCCGGCGCAGATTGGCGTTGGCTGTGTCGCGGTCATGCAGCAGCCACAGCACGCTATCCGGCCGGTTGCGCAGCAGCCGCATCCAGATGGCGAAGATCTCCGGCGCCAGCTTGTAGCTCTGGTTGAAGTTGCAGAAGATGAAGGCCTCCGGCGGCAGGCCGTGCCGTTCGCGGCTGTCCGGCGCGGGGCGGACGCGCTTGCCGTCATTGGCCTGATAGCAGTCCGGCAGCCAGACCACGGCCTCGTCGAAGAAGCGGCGCTCGCCTTCCGGGATCACGATGCGGTCGGCGATGATATAGTCCATGTAAGGCGCCCCCAGCGTCCCGGGAAAGCCC
>Ga0180217_1001920_pt1 | contig 20669 bp, 19 predicted proteins | sample eDN3rd37CBELigOP_FD_128521 | JGI IMG/M metagenome (GOLD analysis project Ga0180217, IMG submission 128521) | Enriched Organic Plus compost microbial communities from Emeryville, California, USA - eDNA 3rd pass 37_C BE-Lig OP (version 2) (version 2) ... | reverse complement strand
GCGCGGCGCTTGGCGTGGAGAGGGGATGAGGATGCGCGTTGCGATCATGCGATTGCCCCATGGCCACGATCTGCCGTTGCCCGAATACCAGAGCGCGCAGGCCGCGGGCCTCGATCTCATGGCGGCCGTGCCGGCCGATGGGCCGGTGACGATCGTGCCGGGCGCGCGCGCACTGATTCCGACCGGCATTGCCATGGCGCTGCCGCCCGATGCGGAGGCGCAGGTGCGGCCGCGTTCGGGGCTCGCCGTTCGCCACGGCGTGACGGTCCTCAATTCGCCGGGCACGATCGACGCGGACTATCGCGGTGAGGTCAAGGTGCCGCTGATCAACCACGGCGACGAGCCGTTCGTCGTGACGCGCGGCGCGCGGATCGCCCAGATGGTGATCGCGCCGGTTTCGAGGGCGCGGATTTGCGAGGTGGATCGCCTCGACGAGACGGAGCGTGGAGCTGCGGGCTTTGGATCGACCGGCTGATACAATCTGCCGGTTGTTGACACGGGCGGCCGTTGCATCCGTAATATGCTACCATTGCAGATGTCAAAAGCCGATCGGTGCCTATGCCTTTATCGTCTCGAAGGGGCTTTCTTGCAATCACTGCCGTTGTCGATATTGCCATTCACGGGCGTCTTCGCCCAGTCCCGGCGCGGGCATTGGCCAGCCGCCATGCCCTGCCGTCCCGGCACCTGGAGCCTGTGCTCCAGGCCCTCGTCCGCGATGGTGTGCTGAAGGGCACGCGCGGGCCGCGCGGCGGCTACGCGCTTGGGCGCGAGCGGCGGCGGATCACGGCCAGCGACATTTTGCGGGCCGTCGATGCGGCGGACGATGAGGGCAGCACCACATCGTCGCTGCTCGACCAAGTGGTGAAACCGGCGATGGCCCAGGCCGAGAAGGCATTCGCTGCCGCTCTGTCCCGAATCACCATCGAGGACCTCGCCCGCCGCGCCGAGCAACTCGGTATCGATCAGACGAACGATTCCTGATCCCGCCGAACGTTCCCATCCCTGGGGGCCATCGTTCACGATCTGGACTCTTACGGGGCGATTCCTGTTCCGGGTAAAGTCCAGGTTGATTCGCGGCCGGAGGGCGGACTCCGCCCGTGCAGGGGCAAAGGGGCAATGGCGGAAACCTCCGGAGCAAAGCACGTCAGGCTCTGGAGGGGTGTGTCGCTCCTGGTCATCGCCGCCGTGCTCGCGGCTTTGGCGTCCGTTCGCGCCATTTCCGCCCCAGCCAATTCCGAATTTCTCCCCGTGATCGACGTCTCCGCCGCTCCGGAATGGGGCGGTGTCGCGCTGCTGGCGCTTGTGCTGGGCGTGCTGGTCTTTGCTGTGACGACGGCGGTCGTCCTGGTGCGGCTTCGCTTGAGAAGCGCTTCGGCCGAAGCCGCTTTGCGCGACCGGATCGTGCAGTTGCATGGTGAAGCGGATCGGGTTCACGCCCTTCTTCTGGCCGAACCGCAGATTCTGGTGTCCTGGACCGCCGCCGGCACCGAGCCCGATATCGTGGGTGACGTTGGACTTGTCACGGAGGCGACGACGCCCTTGCGCGTGCTCGCTTTCGGAAGCTGGCTTGCGCCGGAAGAGGCGCAGGCGATGGAGCACGCGGTCGATGCGCTGCGGAGCCGGGGCGAATCCTTCGCCATGCCGCTGGTGACGCGGTCGGGCCGCATGCTGGAAGCCAGTGGACGGGCCGTCGGTGGCCGGGCGGTGCTGCGCCTGCGCGATGTGTCGGGCCTCAAGGGCGAACTGGTCGATCTCAACGCGCGGTATGAACGCCTCGCCAGCGAAATGGACTCGCTGCGCGGACTGATCGACGCGCTTCCCGCGCCGGTTTGGGCGCGTGACGCGACCGGCGCCCTCATGTTCGCGAACGCGGCCTATGCGCGAGCCGTCGAGGCCGCCGACGGTCCCGATGCCGTCGCCCGCCGTCTTGAACTGCTTGAGCGATCGGCGCGCGAGGAGGTGCTGCGAGCACGGACCACGGGAGCGATCTTCACGGGACGTCTTCCGGCGGTGGTTGCCGGTCAGCGACGCAGCTTCGACGTCGTGGATGTGCCGACCCTTCAGGGCAGCGCGGGCATGGCGTTCGATGCCACCGCGATCGAAACCATGCGCGCCGAGCTTCGGCGCATCGGCGATGCGCATCGGCGGACGCTGGATCAGGTGGCCACGGGCGTCGCCATTTTCGGTGCCGATGGACGGCTTGCCTTCTACAACACCGCTTATCGCTCCCTGTGGGATCTCGACTGCGCCTTCCTGGACCAGAATCCCACGGATTCCGCGATCCTGGAGCGGCTGCGCACAGCCGGCAAACTGCCGGAGGAGCGCGATTTCCGCGAATGGAAGGCGGCGCTGCACGAGGCTTACCGCTCCACGGAATCGAAAGAGCAGCCGTCCTGGCACCTGCCGGACGGGCGCACGCTGCGTGTCGTCACCACCCCCAATCCGGAGGGCGGCGTCACCTATCTGTTCGAGGATGTCACCGAGCGCCTCGACATGGCCCGCCGCTACGATGCGCTGATCCGTGTGCAGGGCGAGACGCTCGACAATCTGGGTGAGGCGGTCGCGGTCATCAGCAGCGACGGCCGGGTGCGGCTGCACAATCCAGCATTCGCCAGCATGTGGAAGCTCGATCCCGCCGTGCTGAGCCAGCGTCCGCATATCGAATCGGTGATCGACTGGTGCCGCGCGCTCTACGGCGACGAGGCGCTCTGGCGTCGGCTGCGCGCCACCGCCACGGCGATCGAGGACCGCAGCCAGGTTTCGGGCCGGCTGGAGCGCCGCGACGGCACCGTGCTCGATCTGACGACGGTGCCGCTGCCGGACGGCGCGACGCTGATCGCGTTCCGGGATGTGACGGACACCGTGAATGTCGAGCGCGCGCTGCGCGAGCGCAACGAGGCGCTGGAGCAGGCCGACCTGTTGAAGGTCGAATTCGTGCAGCACGTTTCGTATGAGTTGCGCTCGCCGCTGACCAATATCATCGGCTTCGCGCATTTTCTCGGGGAACCGAGTGTCGGGCCACTCACGTCGAAGCAGCGCGAATATCTCGGCTATATCAACGCCTCGACCACGGCGCTGCTCGCGATCATCAACGACATCCTGGATCTGGCCACCGTCGATGCCGGCGCGATGCGGCTCAACCTCGGCTCGGTGGACATCCGCAAGACCATGAGCGCCGCCGCCGAGGGCATTCGCGACCGGCTCGCCAAGGATGGTATCGCGCTCGTGATCGATGCGGATCCGGACATCGGCAGCTTCACCGCCGACGAGCGGCGGGTGCGGCAGGTGTTGTTCAATCTGCTGGCCAATGCCGTCGGTTTCTCTCCGGCCGGCAGCACCGTCACGCTGTCGGCCCAGCGGCAGGACAGCGCAATCGTGTTGGCCGTGACCGACAGCGGTCCCGGCATTCCGGAAGAGATGCAGGACCGCGTTTTTAATCGGTTCGAGACCAATTCGCTCGGCTCCGGCCACCGTGGCGCGGGCCTCGGCCTGTCGATCGTGCGGTCGTTCGTGGAGCTTCATGGCGGGTCGGTCGCCATCGATTCGGAGATCGGCCGGGGGACAACGGTGATCTGCACGTTCCCGCTGGATCGCCATTTCGAGCGGTCGGCGGCATGATGGATCGTGCCGGTGCGGGCGGAGCTTGATACAAGCCGTATCGATTCAGCTCGCTGGTTTCTGTTGGCAGAAAGATCCCCATCTGGAATCCGAATGCATCGTCCGGGATCATGTTCTGGAGTTGGATATAGGCGCGGATGTTCCCTTTAAGCTCCGGTGGTTCCAGTCACACGCTGGCGCTCGAAAGCGAGCAGGCCACGATGCGGCTCGTCGCCGAAATCGCGGCCGCCTTGAAGCCCGGCGACCTGATCACGCTTTCGGGCGATCTCGGCGCGGGAAAGACCACCTTCGCGCGCGCGTTGATCCGCCATCTGGCGAACGATCCGGCGATTGCGGTGCCGAGCCCGAGCTTCACACTGATGCAGACTTACGATCTGAACGGCGTCGCCGTCGTTCATGCCGATCTCTACCGGCTCGACGGCCCTGGCGAGTTGTCGGAACTCGGGTTCGACGACATGCCGAAAGACGCGCTCGTGCTGCTCGAATGGCCGGATCGGGCCGCCGGCTTCCTTCCGGAAGCGCGGCTCGATATCGCGTTCACTCTCGTGCCGCAGCGCGGCGCGGAATATCGGAATGTGAGGATCACGGGCTATGGGTCCTTCGGACCGCGCGCCGAACGGATCGCGGCAGTCCGGACCTTTCTGGAGGCCAACGGCTTCGCCGGCGCCACCCGCCGCCGCATCCAGGGCGATGCCTCGACGCGCTCCTATGAGCGGCTGACGCTCGGCGACCGGCATGTGATCCTGATGAACGCACCGCGCCAGCCGGACGGTCCGCCGATCCGCGATGGCAAGCCGTACAGTGCGATCGCCCATCTGGCGGAGGATGTGAAGCCATTCGTCGCCATGGCGGAGGGCTTGAGCCAGCGGGGCCTTTCGGCGCCGCAGGTGATCGCCTCCGATCTCACGCGTGGTCTTCTCATTCTCGAAGATCTTGGCGACGATAAGGTCGTGGCCGGCGAGCCGCCGGCGCCGGTCGAAGAACGCTACGCGGCCGCGGTCGATTGTCTGGTGCATCTGCACGGCCAGCAATTGCCAGACACTTTGCCGGTTTCGGCGCATCTGTCCCACACGCTTCCGCACTACGACATGGATGCGTTGATGATCGAGGTCGAGCTTCTGCTCGACTGGTATCTGCCCCATCAGGGCGTGCCCGTGTCGGCTGCGACAGCGGATGCCTATCGCGCGCTGTGGCGCGAGGCGCTGCATGGCGTGATCGATAAGGACAACACCTGGGTGTTGCGCGACTATCACTCGCCGAACCTGATGTGGCTTGCGGAGCGCGAGGGTGTGGGCCGGGTTGGGCTGCTCGATTTCCAGGATGCGGTGATGGGGCCGGCGGCCTATGATCTGGCTTCGCTCTTGCACGACGCGCGGGTGGACGTGCCCGAAGCGATGGAGGTGTCGCTGCTCGGCCGCTATGTCCGGGCGCGCCGCGCCGATGATCCACGGTTCGACCCGGCGCCGTTCATCCGCGCCTATTCGACGCTCGCGGCGCAGCGCGCCTCCAAGATTCTGGGGATTTTCGCTCGTCTCGACCGGCGCGACGGCAAGCCGCAATATCTGCGCCACATGCCGCGGGTATGGAATTATCTTCAGCGCGCGCTGGCCCATCCCTCGCTGTCGCCGCTGGCGGCGTGGATGCGCACCAACGTGCCCGAGCCGACAACCCGACCTTGACCCTTCCAGACCGACCCTTCCGGAGAATGTGACGTTGACCTCGCAGGACCGTGCTCCCCGACGCGCCATGGTGCTTGCCGCCGGCCGCGGCGAGCGCATGCAGCCGCTGACGGCGACGATGCCCAAGCCGATGGTGCTCGTGGCGGGCCAGCCGCTGATCGACCATGTGCTCGCCCGGCTGGCTGATGCCGGCGTCGAAAGCGTTGTCGTGAATGTGCACTACATGGCCGACGTGCTCGAAAATCATCTCAAGGGCCGGAGCGGTCCGCCGCAGGTGATCATTTCGAATGAGCGCGAGCGGCTGCTCGACACCGCCGGCGGCATCGTCAATGCGATGGAGAAGCTCGGCGAAGAGCCATTCTACCTCGTCAATTCGGATACGATCTGGATCGACGGCGTGATGCCGAATCTTGAGCGGTTGGCGCGGACCTTCGATCCGAAGACGATGGACGCCCTCCTTCTGCTCGCGCCGGCGGCGACCAGCATCGGCTATTGGGGACGGGGCGATTTTCTGATGGGCCCGGACGGGCGCCTCGAGCGTCGCGGCGAACGGCAGGTGTCGCCTTTCGTCTATGCGGGCGCTGCGATCGTCACCCGCGCATTGCTTGAGGGCGTGCCCAAGGGCCCCGCGTCGCTCAACCCGCTGTTCGACCGTGCCATTGAGGCGGGACGTCTCTATGGTGTCCGGCTGGAGGGAGTGTGGATGCATGTCGGAACACCCGATGCGATCCCGGAGGCCGAGGCGGCGATCACGGCCAGCATCGGATAAAATCCTTTGAGCCGGCCGCGCGTCCATACGATCCCCGCATCCGCGCCGTTCCTGTCGGTGCTGATCGAGGCGCTGATGGAGGACCGGCTCAGACTGGGCTTCAAGCCGTCGGACGATCCGCTCGCGCTTGCCGATGTCACGCTCTACCTGCCCACCCGCCGCGCCTGCCGGCTGGCGCGCGAGACCTTTCTGACCGTCACCGGAGGCGATGCCGCGATCCTGCCGCGCATCGTGCCGATCGGCGATCCCGACGACGATGACATCGCATTCGCCGAGATCGCGAACGGCGGCGAGGCGCTGGCCTTGCCCGATGCGCTCGGCGGCTTCGAGCGTCAGGTGCTGCTGACCGAACTGATCTTGAAATGGGCCAGACGCATCGCGCCCGACGACGCACACCAGGCCCCGCTGGTGGCCGGCACGCCGACATCGGCCTTCGCGCTCGCGGCCGATCTGGCGCGGCTGATGGACGACATGACCACCCGCAAGGTCTCCTGGGAGCGGCTCGACGGTCTCGTGCCCGAGGAGGTGGATCGCTATTGGCAGCTCACGCTCGATTTCCTCAGGATCGCGCGCCAGCTCTGGCCGGCGGTCCTTGAAGAGCATGGAAAGCTGGAACCGGCCGAACGGCGGGACCTCTTGATCGAGGCCGAGCGTCGCAGACTGACCAATGCGGCCGGGCCGGTGATCGCGGCCGGCTCCACCGGCTCGATGCCGACGACCGCGGCGCTTCTGGAAACCATCGCGAACCTGCCTCACGGCGCCGTGGTGCTGCCGGGCCTCGACACCGATCTGGACGAGCCGTCTTGGCGGCTGATCGGGGGCGGTGGCGCGGACGAGCCCGCATCCGGCCATCCTCAATTCGCCATGCAGGCGCTTTTGGCGCGTCTGGGCATCTCCCGAGAGTCCGTCTCCGTGTTGTCCGCGCCGTCGGCTCACGGGCGCGAGCGCCTTTTGTCCGAGGCGCTGCGACCCGCGCAGGCAACCGAGCAATGGCGCGCGCGGCTGTCAGACCCCGCCTTCGAACACCATGCTGATACGGCGTTGATGACGGTTTCGGTGATCGAGGCCGCGAGTGCGGAAGAGGAGGCTTTGTCCATCGCGGTGGCGTTGCGCGAGGCCTACGAAACTCCTGGAAAAACATCGGCGCTGGTGACGCCGGACCGGGCTTTGGCGCGGCGGGTCATCGCGGCATTGGAGCGCTGGCGGGTGCCGGTGGACGATTCCGGCGGCCAGTCGCTCGCCGATACGCCCGAGGGCGTGTTCGCGCGTCTCGTCGCCGAGACCGCCATCGGCGGATGGGAACCGGTGACGCTTCTGGCGCTGCTCAAGCACGAACTCGGCCGGTTCGATCCGGAAACCACCGCTGCTCTGGAACTGGCCGTGCTGCGTGGCCCGCGCCCCCGACCGGGCGCGACGGGCCTGGCCGACACGCTGGCGACATTCCGCCGGACGCGCGGGCAGTTGCATGGCGGCGATCCGCGCCGACGGATCGACGACGACAGGCTTTCGCATGCCGAAGCGCTGATCGCTGTTTTATCGGACGCGTTGGCGCCGCTTGCGACGATCAAGACGCCGCTCGCCTTCGGCGCGCTGGCCGAGCGGCATCGCGCGGCGATCACCGCTCTCGGTGGATTGAGCGACGATCTCGCCGCTGCCTTCGACGACATTGAGAAGGCCGAGCGTCTCGTCATTCCGCCCGCCGATTATCTGTCGCTGTTTCAAGCCGCGATCTCGGATCGTGTGGTGCGCCGACCCGAGCAGGATGTTCGCGTTCGCATCTTCGGCCCCCTCGAAGCGCGTCTGCAAAGCGTCGATCGCATGGTCCTTGGCGGTCTTGTCGAGGGCGTCTGGCCGCCGGAGCCGCGCTCCGATCCATGGCTCAGTCGGCCGATGCGCCACGAACTGGGATTAGATCTGCCGGAGCGTCGTATCGGCCTGTCGGCGCATGACTTCGCACAGGCGCTTGGCCATCCGGAATTGATCCTCAGCCGCGCCGCCCGGCTGGCCGGCGCGCCGACCGTGGCCTCGCGCTTCGTTCAACGGCTGGCCGCCGTCGCCGGTCCTGAGCGCTGGACGAAAGCGGTGGCGCGCGGCAGCAGATATGGACGCTTGGCCGCTCAGCTCGACGATCCCGGTGAGCCGGCCCGGCCCATCAAGCGGCCCGAGCCGAAGCCCCCTGTGGAGGCCAGGCCGCGGCGATTGAGCGTGACGCAGATCGAGGACTGGTTGCGCGATCCCTACACGATTTATGCCCGTCACGTGCTGGACCTTCAGCCGCTCGACGACGTGGACACGCCCCCCGGCGCATCCGATCGCGGCACGCTGATCCATGAATCGATCGGCGATTTTTTGCGCGCCTATCCCGATGAATTGCCTGCCGATCCGGTGCGCGCATTGCTGGACATGGCCGCCGCGCACTTCGAGCCGTTGAAGGATTATCCGGAGGCGCGGGCCTTCTGGTGGCCGCGCCTGGAGCGTATCGCGCAATGGTTCGCGCCCTTCGAGCGGGAGCGGCGCCGGGCGCTGGCGAAGCTTTACGTCGAAACCGGGGGCGCCATCGCCATTCCGTTTGGCGACGGCGAGTTCACCCTATCCGCGCGCGCCGATCGCATCGAGGCGCTGGCGGACGGGCGTTATGCGATCCTCGATTACAAGACCGGTCTCGTGCCCAGCGAGAAGCAGGTGCGCACCGGCCTGTCGCCGCAATTGACACTCGAGGCGGCGATCCTGCGGCGGGGCGGATTCAAAGAAATACCCGCCGGCGCCTCGGTCGCGGCCCTGACTTATGTGAGGCTGGCCGGCGGTGATCCGGCGGGCGAGATCAAAAACATTATCTTCCCCGATGGGACTTCCCCTGACGACCAGGCCGACCGTGCGCTTGAATCCCTGACGAAGCTTGCGGCGGCGTTCGCCAAGCCCGCGACGCCCTATGCCTCGCTGGTCCACCCGATGTGGTCGAGGCAATACGGCACCTACGATCATCTCGCCCGGGTCAAGGAATGGTCGCTCACGGGCGGCGCATCCGATGGCGGGGGCGACGAATGAGCGCGCGCCGCCAAATTCCGCCGGCGGTAACGGAGCGCCAGATCGAGGCCTCCGATCCGACGCGTTCGGCCTGGGTCTCCGCCAATGCCGGCTCCGGAAAGACCCACGTGCTGGCGCAGCGCGTGATCCGGCTCCTGCTGTCAGGCGTCGAGCCCGGACGCATCCTGTGCATCACCTTCACCAAGGCGGCGGCCGCCAACATGGCCAACCGCGTGTTCGGGATCCTGCGCGAATGGACCGTGCTGCCGGACGACGCGCTCGATGAAAAACTGACAGCCGTGGGCCTTGCCCGTCCTGGCGTGCGAGAGCGCGAGCGGGCGCGGCGGCTGTTCGCGCTGGCGCTCGAAACCCCGGGCGGTTTGAAGGTCCAGACCATCCACGCCTTCTGCACCAGCCTGCTTCATCTGTTCCCGTTCGAGGCCAATGTCGCCGCACGCTTCGAGGTGCTGGACGAGGCGGGTGAAGAAGAGATGCTGGAGCGGCTGACGCTGGACGTCATGCTTGCGGCGACCGCGGAACCCGAAAGTCCGCTCGGCCGCGCGCTGGGCGCCGCCATGCTCGCCCGCGCCGATGTCACGCTGCGCGAGGCCATTCGCGAGGCCATCCGCGAGCGGGATAAGATCACGGATTGGATCGAGAGTTCGGGCGGTCTCGATGGTGCTTTCGCTGGCCTGTCGCGGACGCTCGGCGTCGGGCCCGAGGATACGGCGGAGAGCATCGACGCCGCGTTCTTCGAAGAAGTGCATATCACCGCAAGCGAATGGAATGCGATCGGCGAGGCGTTGGCGCAAGGGTCGAAGACCGATCAGGATCAAGCGTCGCGTTTTCGCGCGCTGTCTGCTCTCGCCGGCACGGAGCGGATAAAAACCTATCTCGACATTTTCTGTACGGAGAAGCGTGACAAGATTCGCAGCCGCATCGTCACGGGTGCCATCAGCAAGGCCGAGCCTGCGCTCGCGGAGCGTCTCCAGAACGAATGCTCCCGCGTTTGGGCGCTGTTGCTGCGCCGGCGTGCTCTTGTCGCGCGTGATCGCAGCGTCGCGCTGTTCACGCTTGCCTATGCCGTCATCGCGCGCTTCCGCGCCGAGAAGGAAAAGCGCGGACTTCTCGACTATGAAGATCTGATCGGCAAGACGCTCGATCTGTTGCGCGACGAGCGTGCCGCCTGGGTCCATTACAAGCTCGACCGGGGTATTCATCACGTCCTGATCGACGAGGCGCAGGACACGAGTCCGCGCCAGTGGGACATTATCAGAGCGCTGGTGGCGGAGTTCTTCGCCGGCGAGGGTGCCCACGCGCGGCCGCGCACGATCTTCGCCGTCGGCGACGAAAAGCAATCGATCTTCTCATTCCAGGGCGCGGCGCCGGCCGCTTTTGCGCAGATGCGGCGGCATTTTCAGCTCGCCCATGCACGGGCGGAGTTGTCGTTCGTCGCGACCGAATTCAAGCATTCGTTCCGCTCGGGTCCGAACGTTCTGGGCGCTGTCGATACGGTCTTCGCGCACGAGCGGGCCTATGCCGGCTTGAGCGCCGATCCCGTCGCACCGGTTCATGAATCGCTGCCGGAGGCGGCGCCCGGTCTCGTTGAATTGTGGGAACCGGAGCGCGCCGACGAGCGCACGGAGATCGAGCCCTGGGACGCGCCCTTCGATACGCAGACGGTCACAAGCGCCCCGGTCAAGCTCGCGCGCCGGATCGCTGCGACCGTCGCCGCCTGGCGAAGCCAGGGACGAAAGGCGGGCGATGTCCTGGTGCTGGTGCGCAGCCGTGGCGCGCTCTTCGAAGCGGTCATCCGCGCGCTGAAGAACGCCGGCGTGCCGGTCGCGGGCTCCGATCGCCTGGTGTTGGCGGAGCATATCGCGGTGATGGACCTGCTGGCGCTCGCCGATGCGCTCTTGATGCCGCACGACGATCTCGCGCTCGCCACCGTGTTGAAGAGTCCGCTGTTCGGATTCGACGATGACGAGCTGTTCGCCATCGCCTGGAATCGTGCTCCCGCGACACTTCGCGCGGCTTTGCGTGCGCGTCCGGAGCCGAAGTACGTCGCGGCCGCCCGCCGGCTCGATGAATGGACCGTCCGCGCACGCCGGCAGGCGCCGTTCGATTTCTATGCCCAGCTTCTCGGCGCCGATGGCGGTCGGCGACGGTTCATGGCTCGCCTCGGTCATGAGGCGAATGACGCACTCGACGAGTTTCTCAACCGCGCGCTGGATCATGAACAGCGCGAGACGCCATCGCTGCAAGCGTTTGTGGCGTCGATGCGCGCGGCGCATACGGAGGTGAAGCGCGATCTCGAGGTGGTGCGCGACGAGGTGCGGGTGATGACCGTGCACGGCGCCAAGGGCCTCGAAGCGCCGATCGTCGTGCTGGCCGATACGGTGTCGCGGCCGCAGGGCGGCCGTCCGCCTCAACTCCTGGCTTTGCCGTCGCTGGACGGCTCGGGTGCGACGCCGATGGTTTGGGCGGGAGCGAGCGCGGACGATGCCGGGTCCATGGCGGATGCCCGCGCCTTGCGTCGGCGCGAAGCGGAGAACGAGCATCGCCGGCTGCTCTATGTGGCCATGACGCGGGCCATCGACCGGCTGGTGGTCTGCGGCATCGAAGGCACCAAGAAGCGCCCGGAGGGCTGCTGGTACGATCTGGTCTGGGAGGCGATCCAGCCGGAGGCGACCGAGGAGACCGGCGACGACGGCACGAATAAGGTCTGGCGCTATCGCAAGGAGCCGGACACCGGACTTGCGGTCAGTGTCGCTGGCGAGGGGCTTGAACCCGTGACGGCCGAATCGGCGCCCGATTGGCTGCACCGCCCCGCGTCGCCGGATAGCGTCCAGTGGCGTCCGATCAAGCCCTCGGATGCTTCGCCGGTGCCGTTCTCGGCCGGCGCCGGCGCCACCGCCTTGCGCCGCAGGGCCATCGAGCGCGGCATTCTCGTGCACCGGCTCCTGCAATCGCTGCCTGACCTGGCTCCGGCCGCGCGCGCGGCGGCGGCGCGGGCGTTCCTTGCCCGCCGCGAGCATCTTGACGATGCCGAGCGGGAAACGATCGTGGCGGACGTCCTCGCGCTGCTGGACGCGCCCTCCCTGAAGACCCTCTTTGCCCCAGGCAGCCGCGCCGAGGTGCCGATCGCCGGGCGGATCGATGGCCGGCCAGTGCCCGGTGGCGTGGTCGACCGGCTGGTGGTGACGCCCGAGGCGGTGCTGATCGCCGACTACAAGACGACCCAGCCGCCGCCCCGCGATCTGGCGGCGCTGGAGGCCGACCATCCCACCTATGTGGCCCAGCTCGCGGTCTATCGGGCGATCCTGCGCAGGCTCTATCCGGATCGGCCGGTCCGCGCCGTCCTGGTCTGGACGGCGGTTCCGGCCGCGATGGAGGTTCCCGAGGCGATGCTGGACGCCGGCCTTGCTGGTGTCACCGCTGCGTGACCCGCCTTGACGCTGGCCGGGGCCATTCCTAGGTTCCTGAACCTTGGTTCTAAGGGACCTTCGGGGCTGTCCGTTTCCCGCCGCAGATGCGGCTTTTCCCAACGCCGCTCACGCGGCTCTCGGCAAGAGGGTGTTTTCATGGCCGTAGGCAAGGTCTCCGACGCGACGTTCGACGACGAGGTGCTCAAGGCGACCGCTCCGGTCGTGGTGGATTTCTGGGCCGAATGGTGCGGCCCCTGCCGGATGATCGCGCCGGCGCTGGAGGAGATTTCCGGCTCGCTCGGCGACAAGGTGAAGATCGTCAAGCTGAACGTGGACGAGAATCCGGGCATCGCCTCGAAATATGGAATCATGTCGATCCCGACGCTGATGATCTTCAAGAATGGCGAACTGGCCGCGCGCCAGACCGGCGCCGCGCCGAAGCAGAAGCTGGAGCAATGGATCACCGAAACGGTCTGACGCCACGGCCGGGACGATTGCGATCAAACGGCCGGAACTTGCCGGCCGTTTTTCGTTGAGGAATTGCTCGGCGCTGCATTCAGCAAATGTTGCGTGATTGGTGCTCGACAGAGCGCGGGCCTCGAACGAACCTGTCCGCGAGGAGGCCGACCATCCATTCAACGAGCATGGACGGCGGCGATGGCAGCGATCAGACGGATTCTCGGTCAGAGTGAGCGGGCGTTCGACCCTGAACTCATTGCGTTGATGGTGGATGCCCAGACGCGCGCGGTGCGTCGATGGGAGGTGGGCCTGGGCCACGGTATGCGTCGATCCGACGCGCCGCCCGATGGCATTCGAGGCGATATCGCCGAGGCGATCGCAAAGCGGATCGTGACGCTGACCGCCGACGGTCTGCGCGATCCCGAACTCATTGCCGCTCAGGCGTTGGAAAGCGTACGGCGCTGTTAAAATCCGCCATTGATATCGCGGCCAATGCGCAAGCGGATGATGGTCAGGATCAGAGATCGAAAGGCGGAACCTTGGCTCCGGACGGTCCGTGAGGTCGGTTGCTGCCTTGGCCATTCAGCCCTATGTATTTGGGTGTTCCGTCGGTTCGGACCAATAATGGATGCGAGCCAGAGGCCGGGAGACCCGGGATGTCGAACATTGTAACGACTGAGCGCCATGAACCCGTAAGGGCCGGTTCGGTCACGGATGGCCGCCAATCCGGTATCGGATTTGTCGTTGCCGGAATTTTTGTGGTTGCGCTTCTGGCGCTTACTCTGGGGCTCTGGGCCGCGGTGGGCACAACGGTGTTCTTCGAGATGATGCGCGCCGGATTCGTCGCCTGCTTCGGCTGATCCAAACATTGATGGACAATACGGGATAGACATGACGGTTCGGACCGCTCGCGCGTTGCTGATGTTGGGTGCCTTTCTGGCCGGCTTGGTGTTGCTGACCGCATTAGCCTTCATCATCACGGGCCGAACCCCCGCGCCATTGCCGAGCGCCTCCCAGGCGGTCGGAGGGCCGTTCGAGCTTGTCAGCCATGAAGGCAAGCCGGTCACGGAGCAAAATTTCAAGGGCAAGCCGTTCCTTGTCTTTTTCGGCTTCACCCATTGTCCCGACGTCTGTCCGACGACACTGTTCGAAATTTCGCAAGTCCTCAAGGTTCTCGGCGACGACGCCGACCGCATCGGGGTGCTGTTCGTCACCGTCGATCCGGAGCGCGACACGCCCGAGTTGATGCGCACGTATCTGTCGAGCTTCGACCCGCACATCATTGGCGCGACCGGCAGCGAAGCGGCGCTCGATCGGATGGAGAAGACCTACCGGGCCTATTCCAAGCGCATCCCGCTGAAGGACGGCGGCTATACGATGGACCATTCCGCCATCGTTTATCTGATGGATCGTGAGGGCAAGTTCGTCGCGCCCTTCAAGATGGATCAGCCGCCGGAGAAAGCGGCGGAGCTGCTGCGCAAATACATCTGAGCCATTCGGGGTTTGACCGGCGGTGAGAGGCAGGCCCCAGCGCGTGCCGTTCTTTAATGGCAGCGCATCAGCGTCGGCCGGAGCCGATCCCTTCGGCCAGCCGTGAGGTGCGGGCCAAGCCGTGCTCGGTCTTTTCCCAGCGGTGGGGATCGGTTGCGAACTGATAGAGCGCGCGCCACGCCGCGAGCGACAGCAGCACCCAATATATCGGGATGAGGATCACGATCCAGCCGTCGCGGAGCAGTCCGCGCCGCGCCAGTCCCATGAGACCGAGGGCGGCCGAGACGAGATAGCCGGCCATCAGCGCGCTCGCATGCAGTTCGGGGAAACCGGTCAAGTGACCCGTGGCTGCCGCAAAGGCGAGAGCCAGGACGAATGCGCCATGCACCAGCGCGGCAAGGACCGCGCCTCCGACAATAAGCTGGAACGCGATGAAATTGCCCAGTCCGAGCTCGCGCAGCAATGACACCGGTCTGCGCATATGGACCAGCCAGGTTTGAATCCAGCCCTTGAACCAGCGTGTGCGCTGCTTGAGCCATGGTCCGAGATGCCCCGGCGCCTCCTCATAGGTCGTCGAGGGGATCACCTGCGTCGTATAGCCGAAACGGGCGAGGCGCATGCCGAGATCGGCGTCCTCGGTCACGTTGTAGGCGTCCCATGCGCCGACGTCGCGCAACACCTGGGTGCGGAAATGCGGCCTTAGGTAGCAAATGCACCAAGCAATTTTAGCCGGTTTTCTTCTCTACTTTTCGCTCCTTGGCGCTGCCGCCAACGACGTAAAGAGCGAAATGGCCATTTTCAGCCAGGCTGCGAGGGCAGAAATACTTAGCCGTTTTGCACCAACTGTCTTGGTTCACGTCGCTGTAGGAGATCGTAACTCTCACGATCAGCGGGGTATCGGGGTTATTCGCAATGAAAACGATGTCTTCCGGGGCAACTTTAATCACGGCCGGCGTGGCCACCCCGGGGTCAACGATACCAAAGCCGTGAAGTTGGCTCTCTCGCTCGGTGCCGCCCACAATGCAGACCGTTTTTACGCTGACGTCGGAAGCTGGAGTTTGCCCAAAGTTCTTGATCTGAAGCCAAATCCGGAACCGATCTTCATCCAATCTCGCACCTTCAACCCCCAGGTAGGCCCTGATCTGCGCTTGACCGATTTGCCGCTGGACGCGGACAGACTCGACCGCAGCGCGGTTCGCCTGCCAAGTCAGAAGGAGCGTCACGATCAGAAGGGCAGTACCCAGCGCAACAAAGAAAACCGACCACCAGGAGTAGTCAGCCATCCGTTGAGTGGCGTCGTTCATGGCCTGCGTAGCCGCGTTCATGCCCTTCTGGGCAATCAAGTCTTCTTTCTCGCGTTGGGCGGCTTCTTCTTCGCGGCGCTTACGGGACTCGGCGGCGGCCTTATCCTCGACAATTTCAACACGAATCGGAGAATAAAAATCTTGGGCTGGACGCTGCTGTGTCTCTGCTTGCCCCTGAGCGGGCTGGGGCTGTTCTTGGGCCTGCCCTAAGTGAACAAAGAATATTAATCCAAGCGCAATTGCTGACAGCCAATAGCTTCGAGACATTGGATAAAAAACACCGCCGTGAACCCACCACGGCTGATCTTATTCTTGATGTTGGCCTCTGTCTCGGGGACGCCCATGTCGGTGAGCTTTTCGGCCAATTCCCGATAGCCCACGTTCCGACGCTTCAATTCGGCCTTTAGGAGTCCTTTTACGCGACCTTGCCAGTCCTCGTCAGGCATTCGAGCCTCCAAATCAGATACGGAGGTCATCATATTCGGTACAAAAGGCATTGACAAGGGTGCCAGTAGGTAGCTAAATTCGGTACATAAGAACCGAATATGGATACCTCAAATGGCCCAACACTTCCTTCTCTCTGCCGCCGCCCGCACCCTCAGCCTCAAGGCTATCTACAAGGCTGGCGAGGACGCGGCTTACGAGACCTTCTGTAAGCTCCGTTGGGCCGAAACCGATGGCGAGCCGGTCTGCCCGCACTGCGGCTGCATGGACCCTTACCGGATCACCACCCGCCGCCGCTTCAAGTGCAAGGCTTGCGGCAAGCAGTTCTCCGTCACGTCGGGGACGATCCTCGCCAGCCGCAAGATGGCCTTTGTCGATCTCCTGGCCGCCATGTGCATCATCGCGAACGCCGCCAAGGGCATCAGCGCCTTGCAATTGGCCCGCGATCTCTGCTGCCAGCACAAGACCGCGTTTGTCCTGGCTCACAAGCTCCGTGAGGCGATGGCGGCTGAAAGCAAGGGCATGACCCTGGCCGGTGAAGTCGAGGTGGACGGCCAATATCACGGCGGCCATATCCGCCCTGAGAACCGCAAGGAGGACCGTAAGGACCGCCGCTTGGCTCAGCACCAGACCGGCACCCGCCGCGTTGTGGTGGCCTTCCGTCAGCGCAAGGGCCGCACCCTGCCGTTCGTCGCGATGCACGAGGGCGAGGGCGTGGACATTGCCAAGCGGATCGTCTGCCGCACGGCCGTCATCCACGCGGACGAAGCGTCACACTGGGATGCGCTGCACGCTGGCTGGATGACCCGCCGGATCAACCATTCCGAAGCCTACAGCGACGGTGTCGCCTGCACGAACCAAGCGGAGTCGTTCTTCTCCCGCCTGCGTCGCATGGTCCAAGGCCAGCACCATTTCGTGTCGCCGCAGCACCTCCACCAGTACGCCAACCACTGCGCATGGCTGGAGGATCATCGCCGCGAGGACAACGGCGCCCTGGCGCATCGGGTTGTCGGGCTGGCGATGGCCCACCCGGTCAGCCGGAACTGGAAGGGGTATTGGCAGCGCAACATGGCCAAAGTTTAAGGGAACCGGCTCTTTAACCGGGCGTTAAACGTTCCTATCATATTGACAGGCGGCCACCTATCAGTATGATAGGCCAGATGACGGAAGATACGAGCCCTGAACCCATAGTCCAGTTCCGCCCCCGGCCCTCCCAATTAGAGGGGCGGATCAGACAGTTGGCCAAGGACTCGGGGAAAGTGAGATGGAGGGCACGCACTCACGAATCTCATTCCGAAACTCGAATGGAGTGGCGCGACATTACGGACCGTATGATGTTCGATGTTCTGCGCACGGGCTACTTAAAAGGAGAAATCGAACCGGGGATGCACCCCGGCGAATGGAAGGCCAAGATGTGTAAGCAGATGAAAGGTCAGCGGGAGGTGGGCGTCGTCACAATCGTTGTGAGAGACTCGTGGCTTTTCGTCAAAACGGTAGAATGGGAAGACCTCAGATGATCAGCGAGTCCAAAGCAGAACTGTACTTCATTGGAGATGACGCCCCTGCGTCCAAGCCATATCTGTACAGGGAATGTGGGCTAGATAACATCTATCTGATGAACGGGTTTTCCATCGACACAGTGGACGGCGAAGAAGTTGTCAGTGTTGAGAACGTTGATGGCTTGTGGAAGGCCATCGGCCTGAACCTAGTGGCGAGCAAGAAAACGTTATCCCCACAAGAAATCAGATTTCTGCGAACCCAAATGGGTATGACCCAAGCTGATCTCGCACGCATGTTGCGTGTTGATGATCAGACGGTAGCTAGGTGGGAAAAAAAGAAATGCAGTATACCGGGCCCAGCTGACTTAGGTCTCAGGATGCTATTTCTAAATTCTGACGTTGCCCAACCTGAAGGCAACGAAATTCTCATCCACCTACAACAAACGATTTCCAATTTGATTGAGCAGGATGCCCCCCTAATTGAGCAAATGACTTTTGCTAGGCACCTTGACGGTTGGGAGCCGCAACGCATCAGGATGTAACGCAAGGGCCGCCCTGTGGCGGCCCTTGCTCTTTGGGCTATCCCGCCCATGCCAATCGCCTATCGGCAACTCGTTGTAGTTGCCACTTTGCCGTCAGCCGCTCCCCTGATTTCACGACGGCCCCTCGCTTCCTAAGCAAGTAGCTCAGATTGGCCCGAACCCGCCGGATTAGGGCGTGCTTGGCCTCCTGGCCGTAGCCCTTGGCATCTATGATGGCCTGGGCGATTTCAGGGGTACTGAGGGGCTGTCCCTCAGCCTGCCTGAGGGCGTCCAGGATCAGCCGGTTCAACTCCCCGCCGCCGAATAGCTTGACCCTGCGGAGGCGCTTAGGGGCGATGGTGTCGGCCCGGTATTCAGGGTCCAGGATGCGCAAGGTGGCGTCCAGGTGGGCCAACTGATCTTCCCGGTCCCGGATGCCCTGCTTGAACCTGACGATCTCGCCTGCCAGCGTTGCGCGGCGGTCCTTTAAGGCGGCAATGGCGTACTGATTGCCCTTCTCGTTCATCCCCTCAGGGTGCCCAAGCCCTGCCGTTCCCGCTACGGAATCCTTGGTGCATTTGCTACCTAAGGCCGCGTGTCAGCCAGGTGTCGGCGGTGTTGTCTATGGTGAGCCGGGCCTGGACGCAGGCGAGACGCTCGTCTCCTGTCGCAAAGGCCTCGAGCGCCAAGCGAAGCTGGTTCGATTCCGGTCTGTCTTCGGCATCGTAGATCGCGATCATGGCTCCGCGCGCCGACAGCAGCGCCGCATTGAGGGCCTTCGGCTTTGTCTTGGGACCCTCGCGCGGGGCAATGACGATCTCGCAAGGCAACCGCCGGTGCATCGCGCGCACCGCGTCGATGGTGGCCATGTCCTCGGATTCGAGTGCCAGCTTGAGATCGAGTTTCTCTCGCGGATAGTCGAGTTCTTCGAGCGCCGCGATCAAGCCCGGCACGGCCACGGCCTCCCGGTAGAGCGCGACGATCACGGTATAGATGGGAAGGTCGGCATCGCGATATCGGCGGTGGCGCCGGGGATGCGCCGGCGGGCTCAGCATGCTGGCGATGCGCAAACCCGTCCATGACAGGAAGGCGGCGGCCAGCAGCGCTTCGATCGTGCCGATCGTCGCCATCGGCGCGGCCAGCAGTGCCAGGGCAAGGATGGGAATCAACATCATCGCGGGCCGGGCCGCATTTCCCCCGGCCGCCGACAGATCGGGATGGGCGGCGTTCAGGCCGTGGCCGGCAATGCGCCCGATCCGGGCGGCCGCGCGGCTCGCCACGAAACGGTTGAGCCGCTCCGAGGTGGTCAGCCGCATGCGGCGGCTGGCGCCGGCACCGGTGCTTGCGGCCCGGACCAGACCGCGGCTGTCGGCGACGGCTGGAACGATGGTGAGGGCCTCGGCGCCCTTGGGCCCGATCGGCAGAACGCCGGTCCTGCCGGCTTCGATGAGTTGCTCCTCGGAGAGCGGGCATTCGCTGCGGCGCCGGTGGTCGAGCGCCTCGAAATCCAGGCCGAGCCAAGCCGCCAGCGCGCGGACATAGGTTTCCTCGTCGATGACGCCGGCGGCCATCAGCACGCGGTCGGCTCCGACGTCGAGGGCGTGCGCCCGTTCGGTGGCCGCGGCCAGGATCGCCGACGGGATGCGACCCCGCAGGCAGTCGAGCTCCGGGCATGCGCTCCATGGGTGTGGTGGCGGGTCGAATCCGGAACGCTGGCGCAAAGCTTGCGCTCCGGCGCGGCCCCACAGGGCCGCCTCCTTGTCCCCCACCTCATGCACCGAAGCGCCCCCGCATCGGTCGCCACAACGACGCTGAACCGCCGCGGCGTTTCGTCTATAAGCCGAACCATGAAGGCCCGGCCGACCCGACCCCAGGAAATGATACACGCCTATCGCGGCGTGAGAAGGAAAATTCTCCTTTTGCGTGTACATCCGTTCATTGTGGCCCTCGTCTTGCTCGCCTTTGTCGGGTGCGGTTCGGTGATCGGCCAGGAGAATAGCCAGGACAAGCCGGCGGCCTCGCCGGCGGAGACCGGCTTGCCTCAGGCCAAGCAGGGCGAGGCTCAGCCCCTGTCGATCCCCAGCTTTTGGGACCCGCGCCGGCGGCCGGAGCGGCCCGACACCTCCCGGATCACCCTGATCCGGTTCCTGGCCGAGAACGACTATCCCCCATTCAACTACGCCGGGGCCGACGGCAATCCAGCCGGCTTCAATGTCGATCTGGCCCGTATGGTCTGCGAGGAATTGAAGATCGCGTGCACCGTCCAGATGCGCCGCTTCGATACGCTGGTCGAGGCGCTTTCCAAGGATGGCGGGGATGCGGTGATCGCCTCGATTGCGATCAACGACGAGACTCGCAAGCGGTTCGATTTCAGCGATCCCTATTTCCGGACCCCGGCGCGCTTCGTTGCCCGACGCGACGTCGAACTGGACG
>Ga0180217_1001913_pt1 | contig 20701 bp, 15 predicted proteins | sample eDN3rd37CBELigOP_FD_128521 | JGI IMG/M metagenome (GOLD analysis project Ga0180217, IMG submission 128521) | Enriched Organic Plus compost microbial communities from Emeryville, California, USA - eDNA 3rd pass 37_C BE-Lig OP (version 2) (version 2) ... | reverse complement strand
GTCGAGAAGGTCTCGTGGCTCGGCGGATACGCGTCCTATCACATGGGTGTGGACGGCATTTCCCTGCCGCTGCTGTTGCTGACGACCGCCGTCATGCCGCTGGCGATCGCCGCGAGCTGGCGCTCGGTCCAGTTCCGCGTGAAGGAGTACATGATCGCGTTTCTGGTGCTTGAAACGCTGATGATCGGCACCTTCGCGGCGCTTGACCTGGTGCTGTTCTATCTCTTCTTCGAGGGCGGCCTGATCCCGATGTTCCTCATCATCGGGATCTGGGGCGGTCCGCGCCGGGTCTATGCCACCTTCAAGTTCTTCCTCTACACGCTGGCCGGCTCCGTGCTGATGCTGCTCGCCATCATGGCGATGTACTGGCAAGCCGGGACCACGGACATCCCGACGCTGCTGCGGCATGATTTCCCGGCCAGCATGCAGACCTGGCTGTGGCTGGCGTTCTTCGCATCCTTTGCCGTCAAGATGCCGATGTGGCCGGTTCACACCTGGCTGCCCGATGCGCACGTTGAAGCCCCGACAGCCGGTTCGGTGATCCTCGCGGCGGTCCTCCTGAAGATGGGCGGCTACGGGTTCCTGCGCTTCTCGCTGCCCATGTTCCCCGATGCGTCGGCCGACTTCACGCCGCTGGTCTTCACGCTGTCGGTGATCGCCATCGTCTACACCTCGCTGGTGGCGCTGGCGCAGACCGACATGAAGAAGCTGATCGCCTATTCGTCGGTGGCGCATATGGGCTTCGTGACCATGGGGATTTTCGCCGCGAACGCGCAGGGCATCGCCGGCGGAATCTTCCAGATGGTTTCGCACGGCATCATTTCGGCCGCGCTGTTCCTCTGCGTCGGCGTGATCTACGATCGCATGCACACGCGCGAGATCTCGGCCTATGGGGGATTGGTCAACCGCATGCCGGTTTATGCTGTGGTGTTCCTCCTGTTCACCATGGGTAACGTCGGCTTGCCGGGCACGTCCGGCTTCATCGGCGAGTTCCTGACGCTGGTCGGCACCTTCCGGGTCAGCATTCCGGTCGCCGTCGTCGCGACCCTCGGCGTCATCCTGTCGGCGGCCTATGGCCTGTGGCTCTATCGCAACGTTGCGCTGGGCGCGCTGGACAAGCCGTCGCTCGCGGGCATCACCGACATGAGCCGGCGGGAGATCGCGATCTTCGTGCCGTTGATCGTCACGACGCTCTGGTTCGGGTTCTACCCGTCTCCGGTTCTGGACCTGTCGGCGGTTTCGGTCGCCGGCCTCGTGCAGCACTATCAGTCATCGCTCGGCGCCGCTGCGACCGCGGCCGTCATTCCGTGAGGCCGCCCCGATGAACGCCTATCCCGTTCCTTCTCTTGTTCCGGCGCTTCCGGAGCTGATCCTCGCGGTCGGCGCGCTCGCGCTGCTGATGCTCGGCGTCTTTCGCGACAACAGCCAGCGGCTGGTCGATGTCGGGGCTATCGTCGTTCTCGTGGTCGCCGCGTTCACGGTCGTCATGCTGCCCGGCGGAACGCTGGTCACCTTCGGCGGCAGTTTCGTGGTGGACGACTTCGCGCGCTTCCTGAAGGTCCTGGCGTTCGGCGCGTCGGCGGTGGCGATCGCCATGTCGATTCCCTACGACCGTGCCGACAACCGCCCCCGCGTCTTCGAATATCCCGTGCTGATCGTATTGTCCTCGGTCGGCATGGGCATGCTGATCTCCGCCGCCGATTTGATCGCGCTTTATCTCGGCCTTGAGCTCATGAGCCTCGCGCTCTACGTGGTCGCGGCCTCGCACAGGGATTCCGTGCGGTCCACCGAGGCCGGTCTGAAGTACTTCGTCCTCGGCGCGCTGTCGTCAGGCATGCTGCTTTACGGTTGCTCGCTGATCTATGGCTTCACCGGCACCGTGTCGTTCGCCGGCATCGCCAAGGCGACGCAGGAGGGGGCTGGGATCGGCCTGGTCTTCGGCCTCGTGTTCCTGTTCGCCGGCCTGTGCTTCAAGATTTCGGCGGTGCCGTTCCACATGTGGACGCCCGACGTCTACGAGGGTTCACCGACGCCTGTGACTGCCTTCTTCGCCGCCGCGCCAAAGGTCGCGGCCATGGCGATCTTCGCGCGCGTGGCCGTGACGGCGTTTCCCGGCATCGTGCCCCAATGGCAGCAGATCCTGGTCTTCGTCTCCATCGCGTCTATGGCGCTCGGCGCCTTCGCCGCCATCGGCCAGCGCAACATCAAGCGGCTCCTGGCCTATTCCTCGATCGGCCACATGGGCTTCGCGCTGGTGGGCCTTGCCTCGGGCACGGCGCAGGGTGTCGAGGGCGTGCTGATCTACATCACGATCTATCTCGCGATGACGCTCGGCACCTTCGCCATCGTGATGTCGATGCGGCGTGCCGATGGCCCGGTGGAGGAGATTTCCGACCTTGCCGGCCTGTCGCGCACCAATCCGCCGATGGCCTTCTTCCTGGGCTTGTTGCTGTTCTCGCTCGCCGGCATTCCGCCGCTCGCCGGCTTCTTCGCCAAGTATTACGTGTTCCTGGCGGCCATTGAGGCCGGCCTGTTCGGCCTCGCCGTCATCGGCGTGCTGGCCAGCGTGGTCGGCGCCTATTATTATCTGCTGATCGTCAAGGTGATGTATTTCGACGAGCCGGCCCCGGGCTTCGTGCCGATGCCGGTCGAACTCAAGACGGTCGTGGGCGTGAGCGGATTGTTCAATCTCCTGTTCTTCGTCTATCCCGCGCCGCTGCTAGTGGCAGCCGCCGCAGCCGCGAAATCGCTGTTCTGATGGCGCTGGACCCCACGGCCACCGCAGCCGGGGTGGGGCTCGTCACCCATACCGCCATCGACTCCACGAATGCCGAGTGTCTGCGGCTTGCACGGGCCGGCGAGCGTGGGCCGCTTTGGGTGGCTGCCCAAATCCAGACGGCCGGTCGCGGCCGTCGCGGCCGGACCTGGGTGTCGGAGCCGGGCAATCTTTTCGCCAGCCTGTTGATGACCGATGCCGGCCCGCCGGAGCGGCTGTCCGAATTGTGCTTCGTGGCTGGCGTTTCGGTTTATGACGCGATCTGCGATGCCATCCGCGCCGCCCGACCGGATGCGACACTGGACCAGAGCGGACAATTGGCGCTGAAGTGGCCCAACGACGTGCTGCTGGATGGTGCCAAGCTTTGCGGCATCCTGATCGAGGGAGAGGGAAGCGCGACGGTGATCGGTATCGGCATCAATTGCGCAAGCCATCCTCCGGCAGCGGCCTATCCGACAACGGATCTCGCGACAGCGGGGTTTCGCGTGAACCCTCAGGACATGCTCGCGGCGCTGTCGGCAACGATGCTGCGGCGGCTTCGCCAATGGGATCGTGGCGCCGGCTTTGCGAATATTCGCGCAGACTGGTTGGCGCGCGCCGGCGGTCTGGGCGGGCGTATCGCCGTGGCGTTGCCGGGCGGTGTCAGGGCCGGTCTGTTCGAGACGCTCGACGCGCGCGGCGGCTTGGTCCTGCATCTCGACGACGGCACGCGCGAAACCATCACCGCCGGCGACGTGCTCGCCCCTCGGGCGGCTTGAGCCATGGCCGGTTCGCAAGACGCTTTGGTGTTCGCGCCGCTTGGCGGCGTTGGCGAGATCGGCATGAACCTCGCCGTCTACGGCATCGGCGATCCGCGCAAGCGGCAATGGCTGATCGTCGATTGCGGTGTCTCCTTCGCCCAGGAAGAGCATCTGCCGGGCGTCGATGTCATCTTTCCGGACATCCGCTTTCTCATCGAGGAGCGGCGCAACATCGCGGGCCTGGTGCTGACCCATGCCCATGAGGACCATTTCGGCGCGGTGCTCGACCTTTGGCCGCAGTTGAAAGTACCGGTCTATGCGACGCCGTTCACGGCGGCGCTGCTCACCGCCAAGCAGCAGTCCGAGCCATGGGCGCCCGAGATTCCGCTGGAGGTGATCGCGGAGGGCGCGCGGTTCAAGGTCGGCCCGTTCGACGTCGAATTCGTGTCGATGGCGCATTCGATCCCGGAATCCTGTGGGCTGATCTTCCGGACCCCCTATGGTAATGTCTTCCACACCGGCGATTGGAAGCTCGATCCCACGCCGGTCGTTGGGCCGCCGACCGACGAGGCCAAGCTTCGCGCGCTCGGCGAGGAGGGCTGCGCCGTCCTGATCGGCGATTCCACCAACGCGGTGCGCGATGGCCGCTCGCCCTCGGAATCCGATGTCGGGCGCTCCCTGGCCGAGATTATCAAGGCCGCGCCACGCCGGGTGGCGGTGACGACCTTCGCATCCAATGTCGGCCGGCTGCGGGCCATCGCGGAGGCGGCGAAGGCCGCCGACCGGGAGGTGGTTCTCGTCGGCCGTGCGATGGAGCGCGTGACCCAGGTGGCGCGCGAAACCGGCTATCTCGACGGCATCGCGCCGTTCCGCTCGCAGGATGCCTACGGTTATCTGCCGCCCGACAAGGTGCTGGCGCTCTGCACGGGTTCGCAGGGCGAGCCGCGCGCGGCGCTGTCGCGCATCGCGGAGGACAGGCATCCCGATGTCACGCTCTCGCGCGGCGACATGGTGATCTTCTCCTCGCGCACCATCCCAGGCAACGAGAAGGCGGTCGGCCGCGTGCTCAACGGTCTGATCGAGCAGGGGATCGAAGTCATCACCGACCGGACGCATCTCGTCCATGTCTCCGGCCATCCGCGCCAGGCCGAGATGGAGGAATTGCTTGGCTGGGTGAAGCCGACAACGGTCATCCCCGTCCACGGCGAGATGCTGCATATGCACGAGCACGCGCTTCTCGCCCGCCGGCTCGGGCTTGGCGTGCTCACCTGCCGCAATGGCGATCTGGTGCAGCTTGTGCCGGGCAGTCCCTCCATCGTCGACGAGGTGCCGACCGGACGGCTCTACAAGGACGGCAGGATCCTGGTTTCCGCGCAAGGATCGACGCTCGCGGAACGTCGCCGCCTGGCAAGCGCTGGAGTCGTGGTCGTGGCCCTGGCGGTGACCGAAAAGGGAGAGCTTGGCGCCGATCCCGAGGTCGATCTGATCGGCATTCCGGACAAAGCGCCTGACGGGGATGCGATGCTCGAAATCGTGCACCGAACCGTCGAGCGGACCATGGATTCGTTGCCCCGGGCCCGGCGGCGCGATCCCGAAGCCCTCGCCGAATCCCTGCGCCGCAGCGTGCGGGCCGCGGTTGCTTCGCACTGGGGCAAAAAGCCAAATTGCGTGGTGCAGATTTTGGACATCTAAAACGCACTGCGCGCAATTCGAACGTTGAAGCTGTTCATGCCATGGCCGCCACGATCTCAACCAACCTCGCGATCTATTTCCTGGTCTGGTGGCTGACCTTCCTGGCCTCGCTGCCATGGGGCGTTCGCTCCCAGGGTGACGACGGCGTGCCGGGCACCGATCCCGGAGCCCCGATTATGCACAACATGGGGAAGCGGCTGATCTGGACCACGATCATCTCGGCCGTGATCTACGCGTTCTTGTCCTTCATCTTTTTGAGCGAGCTTGTGACGATGGAGGACATCATCAACCTGTACGGTCCGCCGGCCTCATACTGAAACGTGGCGCACTGAGTGCGATTCGTCAGATGCGGCTCACCGGGACGGCTGTCGGTCTTGGGCTGTGGCCTGGATCGAACGCAGGCAGCGGAAGATAAAAAAACGAGCAGGGCGATCCCTGCTCGTTTTAAAGCCGCCTTATCCAACGCCTCGCTGGCTGGCCCCGAAGGGATTAACAGCAAAGCAACGGCGCATTCGCGCGCTTTGGACTGTCCTCCCAAGAACTTAGGCCGCGTTTCCTGATCCGAGGCCGAAGCACCGAACCGGACGGCATACAAAAGCTAGCCGATCCCGAAAGGGTTGTCATCAGGCATTCGGCCCGTATTCCGGGTATTGCGGACATCTTTAGATAATAGAGCCGCCTTTTCCGCAGGCAGAATCGGGGCTGCCGGCCTGGCATGCTTGTGTTTTTCCGCACGATCCGGTTTCACTCAAAGCCACCGGCGGCGGCCGATTCTTGAGGATAAATGATGCGCCTGTCCCGATATTTCCTGCCGATTCTCAAAGAGGCGCCGCGGGAGGCGGAGATCGTCTCGCACCGGCTGATGCTGCGTGCCGGCATGCTGAGGCAGCAGGCGGCGGGCATCTATACCTTGCTGCCGCTCGGCCTCCGGGTTCTCAACAAGGTCTGCGGTATCATTCGCGAGGAGCAGAACCGGGCCGGCGCCATCGAATTGCTGATGCCGACGATCCAGGCTGCGGACCTGTGGCGAGAGAGCGGGCGCTATGACGATTACGGCCGCGAGATGCTGCGGATCACGGACCGCAACGAGCGTGAAATGCTCTACGGTCCGACCAATGAGGAGATGATCACGGAGATCTTCCGGTCTTACGTGCGCTCCTACAAGGACCTGCCGCTCAACCTCTATCACATCCAGCTCAAGTTCCGGGACGAGCGCCGTCCGCGATTCGGCCTCATGCGCGGCCGCGAATTCCTGATGAAGGATGCTTACTCCTTCGACATCGATCAGGCGGGCGCGCGGCACTCATACAACAAGATGTTCGTCGCTTATCTGCGGACCTTCGCGCGTCTGGGTTTGCGGTCGATTCCGATGGTGGCGGATACGGGTCCCATCGGCGGCAACCTGAGCCACGAGTTCATCATTCTCGCTTCGACCGGCGAGTCGGAGGTGTTCTGTCACAAGGATTACCTCGACTTCCCGATCCCCGAGACCGGTGTGAACTTCGATGACGCCGATCAGCTCCAGGGCATCGTCGACAAATGGACCTCGCTCTACGCGGCCACGTCCGAGAAGCACGAGGCCGATGCCTTCGCGCAAATCCCGGCCGACCGGCAGGTGTCCGCGCGCGGCATCGAGGTCGGCCATATCTTCTATTTCGGCACCAAATATTCCGTGCCCATGAAGGCCACGGTTGCGGGCCCCGACGGCACCGATCAGCCGGTGCATATGGGTTCGTATGGCATCGGCCCGACCCGGCTCGTGGCGGCGATCATCGAGGCGTCGCATGACGACGCCGGCATCGTCTGGCCGGAGGCCGTGGCTCCGTTCAAGGTCGCGATCCTCGATCTCAAGCCCGGGGATTCGGCCACGGGCGCGGCCTGCGAGGAGTTGTACCGCGAGTTGACCGCGAAAGGCATCGAGGTCCTGCACGACGACCGCGACGACAGGGCGGGCGCGAAGTTCGCGACCGCCGACCTTATCGGCATTCCGTATCAGGTCATGGTCGGTCCCAAGGGGCTGGCCGCCGGGACCGTGGAAGTGAAGACGCGAGCCGATGGAACCCGCGAATCCATGAGCCCGGCAGCGGCGATTGATCGTCTTTCACGATGATTGATGCAATTAGCCGCAGGGGCACCGTCAATCCCTGGCGTGAAATCGCCCGAATCGGGTGAAAATTCAGCACGAGAGCCTTTCATGACTGAATCGACCGGGACCCGGCCCTTTGCCCCCTTCGAGTGGATGCTGTCGCTGCGCTACCTGCGGGCGCGGCGCAAGGAGGGATTCATCTCGGTGATCGCCTGGTTTTCGTTCCTCGGCATCATGCTGGGGGTGGCGACGCTGATCATCGTCATGGCCGTGATGAACGGCTTCCGCACCGAGCTTTTGGACAAGATTCTGGGCCTGAACGGGCACCTTCTGGTGCAGCCGCTGGAAAAGCCGCTGACCGACTACGAGGAGGTGGCGGCCCGGATTTCCAAGGTGGACGGCGTGCGTCTCGCGGCTCCCATCGTGGAGGGCCAGGCGCTGGCCTCGTCGCCATTCAACGCGTCCGGCGTTCTGGTGCGCGGCGTGCGGGCTGACGATCTCAACAAGCTCACGTCGATCGCCAACAACATCCGCCAGGGCACCCTCGAGGGCTTTGACGAGGGGCAGGGCGTCATGATCGGCCGCCGCCTGGCCGACCAACTCACCCTGCGGGCCGGCGACAGCGTTTCGCTCGTGGCGCCGCGCGGAGCGGTCACGCCCATGGGCACGACGCCCCGGATCAAAGCCTACAAGATCGCGGCGGTGTTCGAGATCGGCATGTCGGAATACGATTCCGCTTTCGTGTTCATGCCGCTGAAGGAGGCGCAGGCCTATTTCAACCGCGCCGGCGACGTGAGCGCCATCGAGATTTACACCAACGCGCCGGACCGCATTCAATCCTTCCGTCAGCCGGTGAGCGACGCGGCTCAGCGTCCGATCTTCATGGTCGATTGGCGACAGCGGAACTCGACCTTCTTCAACGCGCTCCAGGTGGAGCGCAACGTCATGTTCCTGATCCTGACGCTGATCGTTCTGGTGGCGGCCTTCAACATCGCCTCCAGCCTCATCATGCTGGTCAAGGACAAGGGTCGCGACATCGGCATCATGCGCACCATGGGGGCGACCCAGGGCGCCATCATGCGGATCTTCCTCATCACCGGCGCCTCGATCGGCATGATCGGCGCGTTGATGGGACTGGTCGTCGGTCTCGTCGTTTGCATGAACATCGAGAGCATCCGGCAATTCATTTCATGGCTGACCAACACCGAGCTGTTCTCGCCGGAGCTCTATTTCCTGTCGCGGCTGCCGGCGGAGTTGGACGTCGGAGAAACCACGGCCGTGGTCGTCATGGCGCTGGCGCTGTCGCTTTTGGCCACGCTTTATCCGTCCTGGCGGGCGGCGCGCCTCGACCCGGTCGAAGCGCTGCGCTACGAGTGATGCGATGACCGATCAGGACACGTCGCACGCTCAGGCTCAAGCCCAGCCCCAAGCCCAGCCCGCGGCGCAGGATGCGCCGGTCATTTTCCTCCACAACGTGGAGCGTCACTACCAGCAGGGCGAACAGGTGCTGGAGATCCTGCGGGGCGCGGAACTGGCGATTTGGCCCGGACAGACCGTGGCGCTCGTCGCACCCTCCGGCACCGGCAAGTCGACGCTTTTGCATGTGGCCGGCTTGCTGGAGCACCCCGACGGCGGCGAGGTCTATCTGGCCGGGCAGGCGACGGCGGGTTTGAGCGACGCGGAGCGCACGCGGCTGCGGCGCGGCGAGATCGGTTTCGTCTATCAGGCGCATTACCTGCTGCCTGAGTTCTCGGCCCTTGAGAACGTCATGCTGCCGCAGATGCTGCGCGGGCTGGCGCGGAGCGTCGCGCGCGAACGCGCCGGGGAATTGCTCAGCTATCTGGGGCTGAGCGGCCGGCTGGAGCATCGGCCGGCGGAGCTGTCGGGCGGCGAGCAGCAGCGGGTCGCGATCGCGCGCGCCGTGGCCAACGCGCCCCGGCTGCTTCTCGCGGATGAGCCGACCGGAAATCTCGATCCGCACACCTCCGATCATGTCTTCAACACGCTGTCCCAGCTTGTGCAGGCGTCGGGCCTGACGGTGATGCTCGCCACGCACAATATGGAGATCGCGGCCCGGATGGACCGCCGCGTGACCCTGCGCGAAGGCAAGGTCGTTGAGCTGCAATAAGCGAATAGCCTGATTTCATTGTCGGATTTTGACCCGCGAAGCAGCCGCGCGAACCCCGGCAAGCGTGGTGCATTTCTTGAATTGACTGAGAACAAAACACGAACTATGTTCTCGATATGTTCAGGAGAACCCATCATGCTTCGCATCGTCTTTGAAGAAGCGGCCGCGCTGGCCTCGGTGACCTTGTTCCTCGGCATGATCGCCGTTTGGGCTCAGGTGATCCCTTCGCTTTGAGTGATCCCTTCGCTTTGACGCCGCGGCGGGTCCCCCCTGGGGATAGCCGGCACGATCCACGGAGAAAGCCGGCGGGCGATGGACAGGGCAGGGCGACACCCGCACTCTGGGGACCGGATTCGCCGGGCGCGGATCATCCCCCCGAGCGCGCGTCCAACACTCTCATGGAACGGCGCTCATGGAATGGCGCTCGGTCAAGGTTGCGAGGTCCAGAACGTGTCTGCCGATCCCGGTTTCGTGCATCTGCACGTCCATTCCGCCTATTCGCTTCTGGAGGGCGCGCTGCCGATTGGGCGGCTGGCGGACCTCGCAAAGTCGGACAAGCAGCCTGCGCTGGCGCTGACTGACACCGACAACATGTTCGGGGCGCTCGAATTTTCGGAGAAGATGGCGCCCTCCGGCGTCCAGCCGATCGTCGGATGCTCCCTCGCGCTCGATTTCGGAGACGAAGAGCGCGATCCCCGCCAACCCGGACGGGCGCGCCCGTCATCGCGCATCGTCCTGCTGGCAGCGACGGAAGAGGGATATGGCAGCCTGATCCGGCTCAACTCGCGTGCCTTCCTGGAAACCCAGACTCAAGAGGGGCCGCACTTGAAGCTGGATTGGCTCGACGGCGCGACTGGCGGGCTGATCGCCTTGACCGGCGGCCCGGAGGGCCCCGTCGACGTGGCGCTGGCGGCGGAGCGGGCCGAGTTGGCCCGGGCGCGATGCGCAACGCTTCGGCAGCTTTTCGGTGACCGTCTCTACGTCGAGCTGCAGCGCCATGGCATGGCCCGCGAAAAGCAGGTCGAGCCGGGTCTTCTGGATATCGCCTATACGCTCGGGGTGCCGCTGGTCGCGACCAACGAATCCTATTTCGCCAAACGCGACGATTATGACGCCCATGACGGTCTGATCTGCATCGCGGAGGGTCGCGCCATCGCCGAGACCGACCGGCGACAGCTCACGGCGGAGCATTATTTCAAGACCCGCGCCGAGATGGCCGCGCTGTTCGCCGACCTGCCGGAGGCGTTGGCCTCGACCGTGGAGATCGCTCAGCGCTGCGCCTATCGTCCCCGAACCCGCAAGCCGATCCTGCCGCGTTTCTCGGTCGGAGAGGGCGATGCCGCCGACGAGGCCGCAGCCCTTCGCGCCCGCGCCGAGGACGGGCTCACGCGCCGCCTTGAGGCTCATGGGCGCGCGCCCGGACGCAGCGAGGAGGATTACCGCGAGCGTCTCGCCTTCGAGCTCAAGGTGATCGAGGGCATGAAATATCCGGGCTATTTCCTGATCGTGTCCGACTTCATCCAATGGGCAAAGGACCAGGGGATTCCGGTCGGGCCGGGCCGTGGCTCGGGGGCGGGCTCGCTCGTGGCCTATGCGCTGACCATCACCGACCTGGACCCGCTGCGCTTCGATCTGCTGTTCGAGCGCTTCCTCAATCCCGAACGCGTATCGATGCCGGACTTCGATATCGACTTCTGCCAGGATCGCCGCGACGAGGTGATCCAATATGTGCAGCAGCGCTATGGCCGCGACCAGGTGGCCCAGATCATCACGTTCGGTACCTTGCAGGCGCGGGGTGTTCTGCGAGACGTCGGCCGCGTGCTGGAAATGTCCTACGGTCATGTCGACAAGCTGTGCAAGCTGGTGCCGCAGAATCCGGCGGCACCCGTCACGCTGGCCAAAGCCATCGAAGGCGAGCCGAAGCTACAGGCCGAGCGCGACAGCGATCCGCGCGTCAAGCGCGCCTTCGATATCGCGCTCAAGCTCGAAGGGCTGAACCGCCATGCCTCCACGCATGCCGCCGGCATCGTGATCGGCGACCGGCCACTGTCCGAGCTCGTGCCGATGTATCGCGATCCGAAGTCGGACATGCCGGTCACCCAGTTCAACATGAAATGGGTCGAGCAGGCGGGCCTTGTGAAGTTCGACTTTCTTGGCTTGAAGACTCTGACAGTGCTCCAGACCGCCGTCGAATTGCTCAAGCAGCGTGGCGTGACGTTGGATCTGTCGTCGATCCCGCTCGACGATCCGAAGACTTACGCGCTGCTGTCCCGGGCCGAGGCGGTGGGCGTGTTCCAACTGGAAAGTCAGGGCATGCGCCGCGCGCTGCTCGACATGAAGCCCGACCGTTTCGAGGATATCATCGCGCTCGTGGCTCTTTACCGTCCCGGCCCGATGGCCAACATCCCAACCTATTGCGCACGCAAGCACGGTCAGGAAAAGCCGGAATATCTGCACCCCAAACTCGAACCGATCCTGCGTGAGACCTTCGGGGTCATCGTCTACCAAGAGCAGGTGATGCAGGCGGCGCAGATTCTCGCCGGCTATAGCCTCGGTCAGGCTGACCTGCTGCGCCGCGCCATGGGCAAGAAAATCCGGTCGGAGATGGCCGCGCAGCGCGCCGGTTTCGTCAAAGGCGCGGTCGAGCGCGGTATCGAGAAATCAACGGCGGATGCGATCTTCGATCTTCTGGAGCGCTTCGCCGAATACGGTTTCAATAAGAGCCACGCGGCGGCTTATGCATTGGTCGCCTATCAGACGGCCTATCTGAAGGCGAACCATACGGTCGAATTCCTTGCCGCCTCGATGACGCTCGACATGGGAAACACCGACAAGCTGTCGGAGTTTCGCGCTGAGGCCAACCGGCTTGGGATCGCCGTCGAGCCGCCGTCCGTCAATCACTCCGGCGTCAATTTCGCGGTCGAAGGTGGCAATATCCGTTACGCGCTGGCCGCGCTCAAGGGCGTCGGCAAGCAGGCGGTGCAATCCATCGTCGAGGCGCGCGGCGACCGGCCGTTCAAGGATCTGGCCGACTTCGCGCGCCGCATCAATCCGCGCGCCGTCAACAAGCGCGTGCTGGAGAGTCTTGCGGCGGCGGGCGCTTTCGACGCGCTCGAACCCGATCGGGCACGGGTCCATGCCGGCGTGGACACGATCCTGTCGGTGGCGCAGCGCGCGCATGAGTCCATTTCCGTCGGCCAGAATGAATTGTTCGGGGGGGCCGCCAGTGGTGAGACGCTCACGCTGCCCGCGGTCGAGGCGTGGCTGCCATCCGACAAGCTGCGGCGCGAATACGATGCGATCGGCTTCTTCCTGTCCGGACATCCGCTGGACGATTACGCTGAGACGCTCAAGCGCTTGAAACTCCAGTCCTGGACCGAATTCAGTCGCTCGGTGAAGGCTGGCGCCAGCGCCGGTCAGGTCGCCGCGACGGTGGTTTCCCGTGTGGAGCGGCGCACCAAGACCGGCAACAAGATGGGCATCATCGGGCTGTCGGACCCGTCCGGCCATTACGAGGCGATCCTGTTCGCCGAGGGCTTGCAGCAGTACCGTGATCAGCTTGAGCCGGGCTCGGCCGTCCTTCTCTTCCTGAGCGCGGAGGCACAAGGAGAGGAGGTTCGGGCACGGATCCAGTCGGCTGAACCGCTCGATCAGGCCGCTGCCCGGATCCAGAAGGGTCTGCGGGTGTTCCTTCGCGACGCCGCGCCGATCGAGCCGCTTGCTCGCCGGCTGGACGACCAAGGTGACGGCGAGGTGAAACTCGTGCTGGAACTCAATGGTGGCGCGCAGGTCGAGGTAAAGCTGCCGGGTCGGTTCAAGGTGTCGCCGCAGATCGCCGGCGCCATCAGGGCCGTGCCGGGCGTGGTCAATGTCGAGTTGATGTAGTCGCGGACGTCGGATGGCTGATGGGATCGCTGACCCGGTCTTGCCCCATAGTCCTAGCTACCATAATTCTTGCCGCCACAATCGACGGTTCGCCTGTTCCGAATGCAGCACCAGCATATGCGTGCGCGGTCAGGCGGCAGAGGGGCGCATCGCGCCACGGAAAGCGGGCCGTTCAGGCAGCCGTTTCAGACAGCCGCTTCAGACACATGCGCGGCTGCCGCTTGCCGTTCTGCGCTGGCCGGTGCCGTCTGTCACGTTGCGAGTGGTTGACCGGAAGCCGCGCCGGCGCTGTTATGGTGCCAGGTAAAGCCGAGAGGAACTCCGTCCATGGCCGCCAAGCTTCGCCACATCGCCATCTCCGTCAAAGATCCGGAGGCGACCGCTAAGTTTTTCGAACAGGCTTTCGGAATGACACGCGCCGGCAATGCCCAGCGCGGCGTCTACATGACCGATGGCGTGTTCAACGTTGCGCTGCTCAACTTCGGCGACGAGCCGATTGCCGGTTTCGAGGATCAGAAGGAGGTCACGGGCCTCATCCACTTCGGCATGTGGGTCGATAGCGTCGAGGAATCCGACAAGGCGATCAAGGAGGCCGGCGGCGATTATGTCACGGGCCGCAAGGAGACCAATCCAAACGTCTATTACGAGGTCAAATACAAGACGCCCGAGGGCATCATCTTCGACGTGACCGAGAGCGGCTGGAAGGGGGCTGTCAAGGACGTCACGCCGTCCAAGGCGGCGTGAGGGGAAATCCCGGCGAAGCGTCTGGCCTCCGTCTGGCTTGCTGTGTTGAACGGCGGCGGTCGATGGGCCGCCGCGTGGGATCGCGGCGACCAGCCCCTCAGGGGAATGGCTTGTTCAGCGGATGGGCATTGCTTTTGGCTGCTGGTGGAGCATCCTGGCGCAGATGTTGGCAAGCCGAGTGTCAGATATCGGGTGTCGGCTTGCAAAGCTGGAACGATATGCCGGCCGCAAGAACGACAAGAGCATATCGACTTCGATACGAAATGTGTGGTTCGGTTCCATCTGGGCTAAGAATCTTCCGGCGTGAACAGGCATGGAAGTCCATGGATCGACATGCTGGCTCACCGCCAGGCTCATGGTGTCGAGATTCATGACACTTGAATTCATGACACTTGAATTCATGACGCTTGAATTCATGACGCTTGGGTCCGTGACATCCAGATCATGACACCGAAGCTTATGGCTCCGTTTATGATGCTCAGAGATGGACGGCTCTTGAGAGATAAAGATGTTCGCTGGCAATAGACGTTGAAGGGCGCCAAGGTCGGACATCGCCCTCGAGTGAGGCTCGCTTCAAGCGGGCGTCGACTTCCGTGGCATCCGCTTCAAGGCGCGACCGTCAAGCGTATGAGGCGATCTGAAGCTGACGACCCGAACTCGGGCGAACATCCGCGAATGTATCAATCGTTCGACCCTGCACTGTACCCTGCATTGGAAGCACTGGACTGGAGTGACTGCATTCGATTCCCATGACGGATAAGCCCGGCTGGCATGAGGCGTGCATGGTACGGCGCGCTTCCCGCACGGGAATCCAAACGGAGACTCACGATGCTGAGAATGATCTTCTCCCGTCTGATGCCCGTTCTTGTGGCCGTAGGATTGTTTGCGAACGCGCCCGCGAAAGCCGCCTATCCGGATCGGCCGGTCATGCTGATCGTCCCCTTCGCGGCGGGCGGCATCACGGATATCCTGGCCCGCCTGACGGCGGAGCGGCTCGGCGACCGTTTGAAGGGCTCGTTCATCGTCGAGAACAGGCCCGGTGCCGGCGGCGTGGTCGCGGCCAATCATGTGCTGAAATCCGAGCCGGACGGCCACACGCTGTTGTTCTCGCCGATCTTCCAGATCACGACCGCGCCGCTCGTCAACCCGGCCGTGACGTTCGATGCCACGAAGGATTTCGAGCCGATCGCCGCCGTCGGCGCGACGCCATTCGTTATCACCGTGCGTGGCGATTTTCCCGGAGAAACCCTCGCGGATTTCATCGGCTACGTGAAGAAGCGGCCCGGCAAACTGCCATTCGCATCCGCGGGCACCGGCAGCATGACGCATTTCTCGTCGACGTTGTTCCTCAACAGCGCGGGGATCGAGATGATCCATGTGCCCTACAAGGGCGTGGCCCCCGCCTTCAACGATATGATGGCGGGGCATGTTCTGATGCTCTCGGCGTCGCCGGTCGAGATCAAGCCATATATGGAATCGAAGAAGGTCAAGCCGCTGGCGGTGACCAACAGCGAGCGCTCGGCCCAGCTTCCTGACGTACCCGCCATCACGGAGTTCGTGAAGGATAGTCCGCCAGTCGTGACCTATAACGGTCTTCTGGCTCCGGCCGGCACGCCCAAGGCGGTGATCGACGCAATCTCCGAAGTGCTGATCGCGGCCGAGAAGGACCCCCAATTCCGCGCGCGCGTGGCCAAGATCGGCGTCGAAACGGTGAAGAACACGCCGCAGGAGTTCCGACAGATCATCATGAATGATGCCGCGACCTGGGCCGGTATCATCAAGGCTCTCAAACTCAAGAAGTAAGAAGCGGAAAGGACCGCACCTCAAGCATGAGCAGATCGCAGAACAAGCGTGTCGTGATCGTGGGCGCGGGCCCGGTCGGGATGGTGTGCGCGTTGGCGCTGAACCGGCGCGGCGTGCCGGTGACCGTGCTGGAGGTCGAGCCGGCTCCGGTCAAGGATCAACGCGCCGCGACCATTCATCCGACATCGCTGGAAATGCTGGATGCGCTCGGTGTCACCGAGAAGATTCACCCCTTGAGTCTGGTGTCGACGAGTTACCGCTTCCACGATCGCGCGTCCGGCCACGTGGTGGCGGAGTTCGATCTGAGCCTGCTCAAGGACGAGATCCGGTTTCCCTATGTTCTGCAATACGAGCAGTACAAGCTGACGGCATCGATCGCCGCCGAATATGCGAACGCCGCCGGTTTCGACGTGCGCTTTTCTCACAATGTCACGGGATTGAAAGAGACCGCGGACGGCGTCGAAGTGGAATGCGAGACGCCGGACGGTCCGGAGACGATGACGGCGGCCTATGTGATCGGTTGCGATGGCGCGCGGTCCACCGTCCGCAAGTTCGCCGGCATCGAATTCGAGGGCTTCACCTATCCGGAGCGCTTCATCAAGATCGCCACATCGTTCGATTTCGGCACCGTGAATCCGAACCTCTGTCTGCGGAATTACTTCTCCGATCCGCACGAATGGGCCAACCTGTTCAAGGTGCGCGGCGAGTCACCGGAGGGGTTGTGGCGGGTGATCCTGCCTGTGGCCCAGGAGGAGGACGATGCGACGGCGCTGTCGCCGGAACGGGTCGAGGGGCGGTTGCAGAAGTTCTTCCCGCGCAACGGCCGCTACGACGTCGAATACGTGAATGTCTATGGCGTTCATCAGCGTGTGGCCGCCACCTTCCGCAAGGGTCGTATTCTGCTCGCCGGCGATTCCGCTCACGCCAACAATCCGATCGGCGGCATGGGCATGAACGGCGGCATTCATGACGGGATCAATCTGGCGGAAAAGCTTGCCAAGGTGATCCATGGCGAGGCCGATGAGGCGCTGCTCGATCTCTACAGCCGTCAGCGCCGGTATGCGGCGGTGAAATATGTTCAGGCCCAGACCATCGCGAACAAGCGTCTGATGGAAGAGCGCGACCCGGCCGTCAGGGCGAAGAATTTCGATGAGCTGCGGCGCACGGCCGAGAATCCCGAGACTGCCAAGGCGTATATGCGCCGCGCCGCGCTCTTCGACAGCCTGCGGGATGCTGCGTCCGTGGACTGATCGGCCGGCCGGCGACAAGGGCCCGCCGACGACCGGATTGCTCCGTGAGGACGATATCACGATCTCGAAACGCGCCCCTCGTTTCCGGGGCGCGTTGTCGTTGTGCTATGATGGCTCCGGCTTCAATACGATCTCGATCGTGGTATTGACTGCGGTTTCGATGTTGCCGGGCCGCGCACGCTGGTGTTTCTGGCCGTTTGCGTTCCTGATTGTTTGCGTTCCTGGCCGAAGGAGCTGCGATGAAGATCGTTGTCTTGATGTTGAGCCTTCTCGCGACATCCTCGGCGCATGCCATTTCCCTCGCCGGACAGGAGGTGCCTCCTTATCCGAAAGGTTTTGATAGCCGCATGGGAAGCTGTCTCACGGTGAATGCTGAGCAATGCGCGTTCGCCATCAGTGTTCTTGAGAACGCCCGCGGCGTCGCGGTCGGTGTTCTGGCCAAGCGTCTGGTCCGTTACAAAGGCAACGAAGCCATCTGGCGCGTGGTCGATCAGGTCGAGAGTCCGCCGATGGCCGACACGCATGATTGGGCAATGGAGGAATGCCGACGTGACGGCAGAGTTGATCCGACCATCGTCGCCATCGTGACGACCGGGCCCGGCCGCGAAGAGGCGGCGGCAGCGGAGCAGGGCGAGGAGGTGCTGGCGACCGTCTGGGCCATGCGGTTCGACATCAAGGCGGGTAGGCTTCGGCCGCTCGATCCCGCCTCTGTCAAATGCATTCTGCCAGGAACATGATAACAAGGACCTGAAACAAGAGCCTGACAACAGCCGCGTGGCTCTTGCGCTTGTTCCGTGAACCTCCCACATGGTCGTGCCGTGGCTTCGATGTTCTCAAACCTCATCGAACAGACCCGATTGGCGGCGCTCGCTCTGGCCGACTTCGGGGGCGGGCTGTTCAATCCGACCGTCCGGCTCGGCATCACCGGCCTGTCGCGCGCGGGGAAAACCGTGTTCATCACCGCGCTGGTGCACGGCCTCGTCCGGGGCGGCCGCTTTCCAGTGTTCGAGGCGATGTCGGGCGGTCGCATCGCGGGCGCGCAGCTCGCGCCACAGCCTGACGATGCGGTGCCGCGCTTCGATTACGAAAACCATCTGAAGGCGCTGATCGAGGACCGGCAATGGCCGCAATCCACGCGGCAGATCAGCGAGCTGCGCGTCGTCATCGACTATCAGTCGCAGAACGGCGCCATGCGTCAGCTCACGCTCGATATCGTGGATTACCCCGGCGAATGGCTGCTCGATCTGCCGCTTCTCAATCGAAGCTATGAGCAATGGTCGGCGGAAAGTCTGGCGCAATCGCGCGAGGGATTGCGAGCGCGGCTCGCCGCCGATTGGCACGCCCATCTGAAGACACTCGATCCGTCCGCGCCGGCGGACGAGACGCAGGCCATCGAGGCCGCGCGCCTGTTCACCGCCTATCTCCAGGCGTGCCGCGACGAACGCACCGCGATGAGCCTGCTGCCCCCCGGTCGTTTTCTGATGCCGGGCGACATGGCCGGTTCGCCCGCGCTGACGTTCGCTCCGCTGGACTTGCCCGAAGGCGCCGAGCCGCCGCATGGCTCGCTCTGGGCCATGATGCGGCGACGTTATGATGCTTACCGCGATCATGTGGTGCGGCCGTTTTTCCGTGAGCATTTCGCGCGGCTGGATCGTCAGATCGTTCTGGTCGACGCGCTGTCCGCGTTCAACGCAGGGCCCGAGGCGGTGCAGGACCTGCAAGCGGCGCTGGTGTCGATTTTGGACTGCTTCAATATCGGGCGTTCCAGCCTGTTCAGCGCGCTGTTCCAGCCGCGCACGGATCGCATCCTGTTCGCGGCGACCAAGGCCGATCATCTGCATCATCAGGGCCATGATCGGCTCGAGGCGATTCTCACGCGGATGACCGAACGGGCCATCGACAAAGCCGGATTCGCCGGTGCGGCTGTGGATGTCATTGCGCTCGCGGCGGTGCGGGCGACGCGCGAGGCCAGCGTGCGAGGAGAGGGCGGAGACTTGCCCGCCATCGTCGGACTGGCGGCCAAGGGCGAGGTCGTCGGCGGCCGCACGCTCGATGGCGAGACCGAGATCGCGGTGTTTCCCGGCGACCTACCGGAGGACCCATCGAGGGTCTTTGATCCGGAGGGGAACAGCTTTCGCGGCCTGGCTCACGGCTCGGCGCAGGACACCGACTTCCGCTTCGTCCGGTTTCGTCCGCCCGCTCTTGAGCGCACCGATGACGGCGTGCCGGCGCTGCCGCACATCCGGCTCGATCGCGCGTTGCAGTTCCTGATCGGAGACCGGTTGCGATGAGCCCGACCGCACGGCGTCCCTCCGCCTTCAGCACCGACGATCCGCGCGTCAGGATCGCGCCCGAATTGGTGGAAGAGGAAGAGCTTCGCCTCGACGCCGAAACCGGCGCTCCGCCTCCCGCCATCGTGACGGCGCCGCCGCGCCGGCGCGGCATCCGTTGGGGCGCGCTGTTGTGGTCGGCGGTGACCGGCCTCGTCATGCTGGCGCTCGGCGTCGCCGTGACCAATTTCGTCGAGGACCTGTTCGCGCGCTCGCCCTGGCTCGGCGGCGTCGGCCTCGTGCTCGCGGTGCTCGCGGGGTTGGCCGTAGTCGCGCTTCTGGTGCGCGAGGTCTATGGGCTGATGCGGCTCGCCACCATCGAGGGCTTTCGCGAGCGCGCGCAGGAGACCCTCGCCAGCGACGACCGCGAGGCGGCGCAGGGCCTGGCAAAGGATCTGCTGGCGCTGGCCAAGCCCATGCCCAGGCTGGCGCGCGGCCGGGCGCGGCTCGAAGGCCATCTGAGCGACATCATCGACGGCGGCGATCTGGTCCGGCTGACCGAGCGCGAACTGATGGCGCCGCTCGACGCCGAGGCCCGCCGCCTCGTCTCGGCGGCGGCGAGCCGGGTCTCGGTCGTGACCGCGGTCAGCCCGAGGGCGGCGGTCGACATGCTGTTCGTGTTGATCAATACCGTCACGCTGATTCGGCGCCTGGCGGTGCTTTATGGCGGCCGGCCGGGCACGCTCGGCGTGCTCAAGCTTCTGCGTCAGACCGTGTCCCATCTGGCGGTCACCGGCGGGATGGCCGTGACCGACAGCTTGGTTCAGCAGGTGATCGGCCATGGCGTCGCGGCCAGGCTGTCGGCCAAGCTCGGGGAGGGGGTGCTCAACGGCCTTCTGACCGCGCGGCTCGGCCTGCTGGCCATCGAGCAGACCCGGCCGCTGCCGTTCGCGGCGTTGCCGCGGCCATCGCTCAACGATATCGCGGGCGGCCTGATGCGTCAGGTGGGGCGGACCGAGGGCCGAAAGGCCGAATAATGAGGCTCAGAAGGGCCATTTCGGCCGCTTCTTTGTTGCGTTCCAAGGCCCCGGCGGCTATATCCCCGCCCATCTCACACGCGGACATTGGCTTTCAGGGTCGCTTACGGCCCAGGCCGTCCGGTGGCCGGACATAAGGTCCGGCTCACAGGTCCGCGGCGGAACAACCGGAGACGATCCATGGCGCTGCCCGATTACAGCATGCGTCAGCTCCTCGAAGCTGGCGTGCACTTTGGCCATCAGGCCCACCGCTGGAACCCGAAGATGGGTGAATACATCTTCGGCGCCCG
>Ga0180217_1001911_pt1 | contig 20737 bp, 18 predicted proteins | sample eDN3rd37CBELigOP_FD_128521 | JGI IMG/M metagenome (GOLD analysis project Ga0180217, IMG submission 128521) | Enriched Organic Plus compost microbial communities from Emeryville, California, USA - eDNA 3rd pass 37_C BE-Lig OP (version 2) (version 2) ... | reverse complement strand
TCGAGGCGCGGCCACAGGAGACCCCACCGGAGGGGCCCGGGGCGGCGCCGGCTCCGCCGGCGGCCGCATGGTCGACGAGGCCGTGGCGCGGCAGGCGAGGCTCGTGTTGGCCGCTGCCGAGCGCGGAGGAAGAACTGAGTGGCCCTAGAGCGCGAGGCTTCAGTCCGGCCGCGTGTACGGCTTGAGGCGCCTGATGGTCGCGACCTCCTCGCTCAACGCGACCGCGGCTGCCCCTAAGCTGTTCGCCGCGAGGTCGAAGCGGGACGGATCGTTGCGCGCGCTTCCCGAGGGGGCGCCGTCCTGGTCGTCTGGCCGGTACGTTCCCATGCGGCGGTGGTAGCGCTCGATTTCCTCGTCGCGACGCTTGGCCAGGGTCGCCGCGGCCAGCAGCCACGCGAGCAGGAGGAGTGCTATCCCAAGCCCTACCAACCAGGCCACCCGGCCTCCGAGCGAGTGAGAGTGCGTGCACTCTAGGCCCTAGGGTCTGTGGGCGCCGTGCGCGATGACCAAGAGCCCGGTCCCTAGGCGCGGCTCCGGCTCTAGAATGAGCGGGATTCCCGGGCTCTGATGGCGTCGCGTCAACTCCCGTGTGCCACAGCTGCGACCTAGGCCGTCACGCCTCGCTGGCGCAGAAGGCCAGCCAGTAGCAGCAGAGGACCGGCACGAAGCTGAGCACGGGGTCGAAGACGCTCTGCACGAGCAAAGCGACCGCCACGGCGAGGACCGGCGATGCGCCCTGCCGGCCGCGGGCAACGCTCCGCGCGACGTGCGCCAGGAAAGCCCCCACCATCACCAGGAACGCGGCGAAGAGTACCGCCCCACCCTCCACGAGCAGCTGCACGTAGAGGCTGTGGAAGTGCTCGAGGGGCGTGCGCACGCGCCACCCGTGCTCGTCGGCGAGGGCGTGACCCGAGCCGAGGCCGTAGCCGAGGACCGGCCGCGCCGCTGCCAGGTCCAGGCCGAGGAACCACATGGCCACGCGGCCCCCAGACGCCTCGAACGGCCGCCTGAGCACCGACAGCCGCGCTAGCGATGGTGCCAGGGGCGTGAACAGGCCTGGCCTGCCGCCGGCCACGTAATCACCGGTGCCGGCAGGTGCCAGCATGATGTCGTCCACCAGTCCGTAGGCGCCGCCGCCTCCACGGATCTGCAGCTCCACCGTGAGGCGCGCAGTGCCGGTAGGCAGCGCCGGGATGGGCAGGGTGTACCTCTGCCACTCGCCCACCGGCTCCGTCGGCAACGCGGGCCTGTTGCCGACGGTCGTAAGTGACGCGGACGCGCTCTCCGTCCAGCCCTCGACGCCCAGGCGGGACAGGACGGCACCGTCGGCGTCGAGCGCGTCAACGGCCACGCTCACTGCCAGCCCAGGCCCCGCTCCCTCCTGCCCCTCCGGCCTCACCGAGAGGCTGAGCTCCAGGTCCGACTCGCCGCCCACAGGCACGCCGCCGGCGTAACGCAACAGGGTGCCGGGTTCGTCTCGCTCGAGCCGGACCGATCCACCCCCGCCTGGCAGAACGACCCGCTGGCTGCCCGAGCCTGCGACCCACGGCAGCGTCCCGTGCTCGAAGCCGGAGTTCGTGAGCAGGTTGGGCGTCACGGGTCCGCGCATGTAGGCGTCCACTTGCCACGACCCCACGCCGAGCACCAGCAACGTAAGGACGCCTAGGGCCACTGCCCGACCGCGCAGCCGCAGCAGCGCCACGAATAGAAGCACCACAAGGCCCGCAGTGGCGCCGAGGATCCCGCTGCGGCTGCCTGTTAGCGCGAGGGCCACGAACCCGGCAGGCACGCCGACGGCGACGCTGCCCCGCAACAGTAGCGGCCGCTCCCGCATGGCGCGCCAGCCCGCCAGGTTCGCGCCGAGGGAGGCTAGGCACCAAGCGGCAGCGAGGTTCGGGTGGAAGGAGAGCAGCCGTGCCTGGCTACCCTCGTCCGCCACCTGGAGGAGGGCCAACGCGGCTGCCGCGAGGTTGGCCGCCGCGGCACCCAGCGCGAGCGGCCGGGCGTCGCCAGGGCGCGAGCTCACGTACACGGCCACCAACGCCACGACGCCCAACAGCCAGAAGGCCCAGGCGGTGAGGCCGGCGGCCGACGGGTTCACCAGGACCGACAGCCCGCCGGCCACTAGGAAGCCCACGACGGGCAAGGTGAGGCGCAGCGCACGCCTCTCGGTGCTGAGGGCCACGAACAGGACGGCGAGGGCGGCTGCGGGCAGGTGAGAGGCCGACACCTGCAGCGCCGCTGGGAGCAACGCCAGGGCGGCGGCGCGGACGCGACCGGCCATCAGCGGGTCTCCAACGGCACTAGTCGGAGGTCGCGCAGGACCAGGTTGCGGTCCTCCGGCGGCTCGTAGAGGTCGTTAGTGAAGGCCACGACGAGCCAGCGGGGACCCTGGACGGGAAGCGCCAACTCGACGGCGCCCGCCACGGGCTCGTCGAAGAGGGCCTCTGTGCCGAGGTACACGGATAGGCGGGCGCCCACGCCACGTGCCGCTGTGCCCTCGGCTGCCGAGGTCAGCACCGACGGATCGCAGACCAGGGCGCGCAGGTAGGAGTTCGAGTTCATGCGGACGAGCTCCGGGGAGGACACGGGCTCGCCGTTGGCGTTCAGGAAGCCCGTGGGTTCGCAAGCCTGGACGGCGGGCGCCGCCGCGAAACTGGGGACCTCAGCTAGGCCTGGCGCCACGTAGAGCGCGGTGAGGACGGCCATGCCGGCGGCCAGGACGCCCGCGGCAGCGAGGCGCCGCCAGCCAGCGCGGCCGCCAACATCGACCCGGTCGGCGCTCACTCGGTCGACCCCGCCGGTTCGACCACGCTCACCGGCCTAGACCACACGGCCACTACCGTCCCAGACGGGCGGTCGGCCCGGTAGGCTCGCAGCTCGACCCATGCAGGCCCCCCAAGGCCCTCGAAGCTCACGGAACCGAGCGACCCCCACCTCTCGACGGGCCCATCGAGCGCCAGCCAAAGGGAGCGTGAGCACCGCCCATCCTGGCAGGAGTAGGTGCCCAACTCGTAGCGCCCCGGTGGCAGCGAAACCCCGCCGTAGACGGTCACCCGCTCCCCCCACACGACCGTCGCAGGTACCGTCAAGGCCACCAGCGCCGGTGTCTCGGTAGCTTCGCGGTTCCGCCCCCACCACAGCAGTCCGAGGATCAGAACGCCTGAGATCGCTGAGATGACGGCGAGGTACCGCATGTGAGCAATCTAACAGTGAGCCATACAGGGCCGTTGTGGACGCAAAGATGGTGGCTCACCTTCCCGTACTCATGGGCACATCTGGTATAACTTCGGCTCGTTGGTCTTTGTAGGGCTGATGGGGTGAGAGCCGGCCGATACGGGCCGCATCTGGTTCACAACCTGGGGGAGTCTTGGAAGCTTCGCCGAGATTCGGGGCTGGTTCGCCAGACTCGGTGCCACAGCAGTACACCTACCCACGTTCGGGGCCCGCCGAGGTCGCGGCGGCCTCAGCTGACGGCAGCGCGGCGCTAGTTGGCGCCGGCCTTGTGCAGGGGCAGGCCGTCACCACGGGTCTCCTCTGGCCCAGGACCAAGAAGCTGGACCGCCCATCGCCGTGGCTCACACGCACGGCTCTCGTCGTCTCCGACCTGTTGAGCGCGATGGTCGCCATGAGCCTGGCGGCCGTCATCTGGCAGCAGTTGCAGCCAGCCGCCGACCTCGACTCCTACCTCCACTACTGGCCTCTCCTCTTGGTGCTCCCCACCGGCTTCACGTTCATGGGCCTCTACCCGGCGGCCGGAGTGAGCGTGGTCCAAGAGTTCCGCCGCTCCACCCTGTTCATATCGGCGATGTACTGGACCGTCGTCGCCGTGCTGTTCCTCACCGGCGACCTCCAGAACGCTTCTCGCGGCTTCTGCGCTCTGGCCTGGCCGTTCACCATCGCAGGAGTCCCGTTGGGCAGGGCCCTTACGCGCGAGCTCTTCTCGCGCAAGCCGTGGTGGGGCCTCCCCGCGGTGATCCTCGGCGCCGGCCAGACGGCGCGCCTCGTTGTGGACCGCGTGACCGCCAACCCGGCCTTGGACCTGAAGGTCATGGCCTGCCTGGACGACGACACCGAGAAGCTGGGTACCGATGTGAAGGGCGTACCCGTCGTGGGACGCGTCTCGGACTCGGCGGATCTGCAACGTCGCGTGAACGCCGTCTACGCCATCGTCGCCATGCCGGGCGTGGCGCCCCCTCAGCTCGCGCACATACTCCAAGCGCACGCCAGCGTGTTCCCCCACGTCGTCGTGGTGCCCAACACCTTCGGCATGAGCAGCGTGGGTGTCGGCACGAGGGACCTGGGTGGAGTGGTGGCCCTCTACAACAAGCAGAACCTCCTGATGCCCCACAACAAGGTCTTCAAGCACGCCCTTGACGTCATGCTGATGATCCCCTTCGGGCTCGTGGCCCTGCCGGTGATCGCCATGTGCGCGCTGGCCGTGTACCTCGTCGACCGCGGCAACCCGTTCTACACGCAGAAACGCGAGGGCCTGGGCGGCAAGCCCGTGCACATCCTCAAGCTCCGCACCATGCGCCGCGACGCCGACGCCTACCTGCAGCGCTATCTGGAGGAGAACCCCGAGGCGAAGGCCGAATGGGAGGCGCACTACAAGCTCTCGAACGACCCACGGATCCTGCCCGTGGTTGGGCACTTCTTGAGGCGCACCAGCTTGGACGAGCTGCCGCAGCTGTGGAACATCGTCAAGCGGGAGATGAGCTTCGTCGGCCCCCGGCCGTTCCCCTACTATCACCTCGAGGGCTTCCGGCCCGAGTTCCGGCGGCTCCGCTCCTCGGTGATGCCAGGCCTCACCGGCTACTGGCAGGTCACCGACCGCAGCGACGCCGACCTGCACATGCAGGAGCAGCTCGACAGCTACTACATCCGCAACTGGTCGCTATGGATGGACGTCTACATCCTGGCCCGGACGCCGTGGGCTGTTATGTTTGGCAAAGGCGCTCGCTAACGCTAGAATGGTGCAATAGCCCCGGGGCAGGAGTCGAAGCTCTTGGATGCCATACGCATTTCGAATCTAAGGGGTATATCCGATACCGGATTCTTAGACATCAAGCCCATAACGATTCTCTTGGGCAAGAATGGGTCTGGTAAGAGTAGTACACTCCGGTTCTTCCCCCTATTGAAGCAGAGTGTAGAGTTTCATACGCGCAGTCCAATCCTCTGGTATGGTCGGTATGTTGACTTTGGCACATTTGAGAAGGCTCTCAGTCGACAGGCTAAGGCGAACACCATCACGTTTGGATTTCGGTTGAGCCTACCTGCTACTCAGGTGAATTACGTCTCTCGTCTTTCGTCAACCATTCAGTATCGACGTCGCAGAGGTGGTTACACCGGCTCAATCGAGTTGGAACTTACCCTTGGCAAACGCGATGATGGTGAATCGGCCCGGGTAGTCAGCCTCCGAGTAGGTTTGGCCGACTTCGACTGCATAATTGAATGCGACCAGGATGAAACAGTACGTAGCATTCGCCTCAACGGGCGTGAATTCATTCATCGCCAAGTGCCTAAGCTTCGACTTGAGGCGTCGAGGCCCCTCATACCGCGCCTAACTACTGAGGTCGCGAAGCCGGCCACTACCCTTGAACCGCCGCGGGTGCCCTTTGTGGCAGAACTTACCAGTATCGTAAAGCGGGCGGCTCGGGCGCGTAAGGGATCAACGGTCGCGGACATTCTTTCTCGCATACCTCTTGGGCCACGTTCCGACATTCTGAAGGCGGCGGCTTCATCAGAGATCAGGAACCAATCCTGGCAGCGTCGTGTCCAAGACTGGAGTATTGGCGACGCCGGATTTGAGCGTTTTGCCTCACTGCTCTTTCTCCATAGGTTGCCTGCAGTATTGGATGCGGCTGGTGCGACTCTCTTTGAGACGGCGATGCAGGTGAAGTACAGTGCACCACTACGTGCAAACGCGGAACGCTACTACAGGTTCCAAGACCTTGCTGTCGGCGATGTAGACGCTCAGGGCGAGAACCTGGTCATGTTCTTGAGGAATCTGTCGCCGGACCAGGCTATGAGCTTCAGTGCATGGACGGCCGAGAACTTCGGCTTTAGTGTGGCAGTTGAAAAGGTGGGCGAGCACCGAGCCCTGAAGCTGCGAGAGAGCGGGTCTGATGCTGACTTTGATCTAATAGACATGGGATTTGGCTACTCCCAAGTCTTACCGGTGCTGGTGCAGCTTTGGTCTCTCAACAATCTGCCGCGACGTGATTACCCGGCGTTTGACAAGACTCCTGTGATCTTCGCGATGGAGCAGCCGGAACTCCATCTGCATCCCGAGTTTCAGGCCCGATTCGTCGATGCGCTCATGGCGAGCTTGAGCGATGCTCGGGCGAGGGACCCTGTTAATGACATTCGGTTCGTTGTTGAGACGCATAGCGAGGCGATGATTAATCAGTTGGGCCGACTCGTATACGAGCGACGGCTCAATCCTGAAGATGTCAGTCTTATCGTCTTTGAGGGTCGCGAGCGTGACCTTAGGCCCCGACTCGCTACGTTCGATCAAGACGGCGTTCTGCAGAACTGGCCGTACGGATTCTTTAGGACCTGACGGTCTATGCTGGTGCTGCTCGACGACTCACTTGAGGCCGCGATGTCCTCACCTTTGAGGGTGGCGCTTCTTCACTTTCTGGAGGATGTAGCTGGCGCAGCCCGCCTAGGCCGACACTTCATAGTGGGCAAGAGGAGCCTGCTGGGTCGGTTTGCCGGGGCGGAGGCGCTCTCCGAGGTCGCAAGGGCTGTCTTCGCTGACATGGAGCAGTCTGCGCCGACGAGGCAAGGATTGGCGGACTTGGTGTCCTGGCGAGTGCGGGTGGTTGCGAACGGCAGTCTCGGCATCAGTCCACTTGGACAGGGGCGAGTTGAGATTGAGGTCCCACTTGCGAACGCCATCGGGTTCTCCCCGTGGCCATCAACGGTCTTATTGCTGGAGAACCAGACTGAAGGACGATGGTATCTGTGGCTTGCAAGCAGGCACGCACGTAAGAAGCTTGGGGGCGCCAGGGTTGAGCTGAGTGTTCGAGGCGGAGGAGGTAGCACGCTATCTAGAGAGGTCCAAGAGATTGTACGGAAGCAGAATGAGCTGTGCCTCTGCATCGTTGACAGCGATATGGAACACCCAGACGGTGCCCGCGGTTCTACTGCCTTGACCGCACTGCGGGCTGCAAGCGCTCCCCACTGTTTTGTTCATGTCCTTGGCGTTCGGGAGGTCGAGAACACGCTGCCTATTGAGCTCCTCGAAGAGGTCGCACCACACCTCAATCGTACTGAGGAGATCCTGATTTACCGTCGACTCTGGGATGGGGATAAAGCCGGGAAGGCGGCTCCTTATCTTGACTTGAAGCAGGGAGAGCGTTGGTGTGACCTTCGGGATGAGGCATCTCCTAGGTGTGAGGTCTTGCAGCTCGCGGCTTCAATCGTCGCCGCACAAGAGCACGACTGCGAAGAGACCTCGTGTACTAGGAAGAATTGTAGATGCACTCTGTTGCCCGGCCTGAGCAATGGGCTAATGGCGGCGATAGAGAGACGACTCGATGAGCGTCCGGCCTTCAAGGAAGTAGACACATGTGAGTGGTTGCAACGGGAGTGGGAAGAGATAGGAAAAGCGCTTGTAGCTTGGGGTCTTGGCGACGAGCGCCGAGCCGCCTTGTGAGCAGCTGGCCGTTGCCCGTTCGGTACCTCTAGTGAAGAGAGCAGAGTGCGACCACAACAGCGGTGAACTTAGGCCGGCTCTCATGACTTGCTCTTGGGTATCTCATAGGCCCTGTTGAACGGCGCCTTGTGAGCGTTGATACCAGTTGTACGCGGACTCGATCCCCTCCCGCAGCCCGATACGCGCCTTCCAACCGAGCGACTCGAGGAGGCTGACGTCCATGAGCTTGCGGGGCGTGCCGTCCGGCTTGGACGTGTCGAAGACGATCTCGCCCGCGTAGCCCACCACGTCCCTGATGAGCTCGGCGAGCTCGCGGATGGTGATGTCCTTGCCGGTGCCCACGTTGATGGGTCCTGGCCGCGAGACGTGCCGCAGGATGAAGAGAGCGGCGTCTGCCAGGTCGTCGGAGTGCAGGAACTCCCGGCGCGGCGTGCCGGTGCCCCACACCTCGACGCTTGCCGCGCCCGAGAGCTTCGCCTCGTGGAACTTGCGCATGAGGGCCGGCAGGACGTGGCTCGACTTGAGGTCGAAGTTGTCGCCCGGGCCGTAGAGGTTCGTGGGCATGGCCGACACGAAATCGGCGCCGTGCTGCCGGCGGTACGCGTCGCAGAGCTCGATGGCGGCGATCTTCGCGACCGCGTAGGCGCGGTTGGTCTCCTCGAGCGGGCCCGTGAGGAGGTACTCCTCCTTCAACGGCTGGGGCGCGAGGCGCGGGTAGATGCAAGACGAGCCGAGGTTCAGCAGCTTCTTGGTGCCGAACCGGTGCGCGGCGGTGATGACGTTCGTGGCGATCTGCAGGTTGTCGGCGATGAAGTCGGCGGGGTAGGTGTCGTTGGCCAGGATGCCGCCCACCTTGGCGGCCGCGAGGATGACGACCTCTGGCCGTTCCTGGGCGAAGAAGTCGTAGGTCGCTGCTTGGTCGCGCAGGTCGAGCTCGCTGGAGGTGCGCAGGACGAGGTTCTCGTAGCCGTCTCTCTGCAGGCGGCGGAGTATGGCGCTGCCAACCAGGCCCCTGTGACCGGCCAGGTAGACCTTCGTGGTCTTCTCGAGCGGGAAGACGACCGTTGGGGCGGCGTCAGCCACCCGCTGCTCCTCTCGCTGGCACCGCGTGGCCGGCGTCGCGGAGGACCCTCTCCTGCTTGGCGAGCTCCATGTCGTGACGGATCATGCGGTCGACGAGGTCGTCGAAGGTGACGCGCGGGCGCCAGCCGAGCACCCGGCGCGCCTTGCTGGCGTCGCCCTGGAGGAAGTCGACCTCCGCGGGCCGCAGGTAGCGGGGGTCGATCTCCACGTACTGCTGCCAGTCGAGGCTCAAGCGTTCGAAGACCGCCTCCACGAACTCACGCACCGAGTGGCTCTCCCCCGTCGCCACCACGTAGTCACCGGGCTCGTCCTGCTGGAGCATGAGCCACATGGCCTCTACGTAGTCCTCGGCGTGGCCCCAGTCGCGCTTCGCGTCCAGGTTGCCCAGGTAGAGCTTCTCCTGCAGGCCCAGCTTGATGCGCGTGGCGGCGCGCGTGATCTTGCGGGTCACGAACGTCTCGCCGCGCCGCTCTGACTCGTGGTTGAAGAGGATGCCGTTGCTGGCGTGCAGGCCGTACGACTCGCGGTAGTTCACCACCAGGTGGTGGGCCATGACCTTCGCCGCCGCGTAGGGGCTCTTCGGGTAGAACGGCGTAGCCTCCGACTGGGGCGGGGCGCTGCCGCCGAACATCTCGCTCGTGCCGGCCTGGTAGAAGCGCAGGTCGCGGTTGGTGCGGCGCTGGTAGTCGCGGATGGCCTCGAGCAGCCGCAGCGTGCCGAGGGCGTCGGTGTCGGCCGTGTACTCGGGCTGCATAAAGCTCACGCCCACGTGCGACTGGGCGCCGAGGTTGTAGACCTCGTCCGGCTCCACCTCTTCGAGCACCCGCCTGAGGCCCGGGCCGTCCGAGAGGTCGCCGTAGTGCAGGAAGAGCCTGGCGCCGACGACGTGCGGGTCGACGTACAGGTGGTCTATGCGGTCCGTGTTGAACGTGCTGGACCGCCTGATGACGCCGTGGACCTCGTAGCCCTTATTGAGCAGGAACTCGGTCAGGTAGGACCCGTCCTGCCCGGTGATCCCGGTGATGAGCGCTCGCTTCACGTACCCCTGCCCCCTTGCCTTAACCCTTCACGACCTTACCCCGCGCCCCAAGAGCTGTAAGGCGGCCAAGGCCACGAAGCGCGGGTTGTTGTACAGGTAGCGCTTCCACAGCCGGCGGGGCTCGACGGCCAGCCGGAAGAGCCACTCCAGTCCCCGGTCCTGCATCCACTTGGGAGCCTGCTTCACGCGCCCGGCGTGGAAGTCGAAGGCCGCGCCCACGCCGAGCTGCACGAGGGGCAAGCGGTCCTTGTGCGCCGCCATCCAGCGCTCCTGCTTGGGGCAGCCGAGGCCCACGAAGAGGATCCTCGCGCCGGACTCGAGGATGTCGCTGACCACCCGCTCGTCCTCGTCGGGAGTGAGGGGCCGGAAGGGCGGGGAGAAGGCGTAGCGTATGTCCAGTCGTGGGAAGCGGCGCTTCAGCTCGGCCTTGAGGCCTTCTATTGCCTGCGGGGAGCCGCCGTAGAAGCCGACGGGCACGCCTTCATCAGCTGCGGACTCGCATACGTGGAGGGTGAGGGTGGGACCGTAGACGCGCTCGGCGTACGGGTGGCCCAGCCGGCGAAGCATCCACACGAGCGGCACGCCGTCGGACGTGACCATGTCCGCCGCGTTCACGATGGCCTTGAACTCGGCAGAGTCGTGGGCCTCCATCGTCATGTGGACGTTGGCCACGCACACGTAGCGCGGCACCGGCTCCCGCGCCCACTGGAGTACTTGGCGCGTGGCTGACTCGTACGTGCCGGCGTCCACCCTCATGCCGATCACGTAGGCGTGCTGGCCCGACGAAGCTCCCCTGGTCTCCCCCACAGGGAGAGGAGATACCACGAACGGTAGGGCGCCGAACGTGAGCGGTCATCGGTGAGAAGGCTCCGTTCGTGCGCGGGTACTCGCGCCGCCATTGTGATTACGGCCAACTAGCGTGGGCGGTAGGCAGGACGGTAGACTCCGATACTCAAGCGAGGGCCATATATGGGGAGCCCGTCGCTTTTCGCTTGAGGAACGATCGCTTGACCACGTTTGGGGGCAGACGTTGCGGAAGAGGGTATTGGTCACCGGTGGTGCCGGTTTCATCGGCTCACACCTGTGCGAGAGGCTCCTAGCCGAAGGCCACGACGTCCTGTGCGTGGACAACCTCTACACGGGCTCGAAGGACAACATCGCCCACCTGATGGGCAACCCGTACTTCGAGTTCATGCGGCACGACATCACCTTCCCGCTGTACGTGGAGGTGGACGAGATCTACAACCTCGCCTGCCCGGCAAGCCCGGTCCACTACCAGCGGGACCCGGTGCAGACCATCAAGACGAGCGTGCACGGCGCCATCAACATGCTCGGCCTAGCCAAGCGCGTGAAGGCGAAGATCCTCCAGGCCAGCACCAGCGAGGTGTACGGGGACCCGCAAGTGCACCCGCAGACCGAGGACTACTGGGGACATGTGAACCCCATCGGCCCGCGAAGCTGCTACGACGAGGGGAAGCGGGCGGCGGAGACGTTGTTCTTCGACTATCACCGGCAGCATGGGGTGCATATAAAGGTCGCACGAATCTTTAATACCTATGGGCCACGAATGGCGCTGAACGATGGGCGCGTAGTCTCAAATTTCATCGTACAAGCCCTAAGTGGGAGTTCCATCACTTTGTATGGCGCTGGTAGTCAAACTAGAAGCTTCTGCTTTGTCGACGATCTGGTCGAAGGGCTAATAAAGTTTATGGACTCGCCGTCGGACTTCATCGGACCAGTCAACCTGGGTAACCCAGAGGAGATAAGTATGTTAGAGCTGGCCCGACTCGTAGTGCACCTGACGGGTTCCACTTCTACAGCTGAGCATACAGCCTTGCCGACAGACGATCCCACTCGGAGAAGGCCATCAATACAATTGGCGGTCGAAGCCCTGGGTTGGCGGCCTTCAACGCCCCTTGAAGAGGGTTTGCGGCGTACCATTGGTGACTTCAGGCGGCGCCTTGCGGGTATCGATTAGGCTCCTCGCAATAGGATGCGGTTGTTGAATGGCTTTCCGTGGACATAGTTGTCACGGCAGTATGGCAAGGTGACTTGATCCATAGTGCCAGTATAGGCGGGTGACTTGGGTGTGAATGCCGGGCCGGCACGAATGCGACGCATTCTCTTATTTGCCTATGCATGTCGACCAAACGAGGGTTCGGAACCTGGAGTTGGCTGGAACCTGGCTTTGGAATTAGCGAGGAGATACGAAGTTTGCGTTGTTACGCGCTCATCGAATCGCATGGCAATTTCGCAAGCTGAGGGCGAGATTGCAGAGCTGCCCCTAACCTTTCTGTATGTCGATGTTCCAGCTTGGCTTGCGCGCCTACCCCCTTTCAGGTCAGTTCAGGCGTACTATTATGTCTGGCAGCTTGTTGCAGCAAGGACGTGCAGGGAAATGGGTCTGTCGAGCCGGTTTGACCTGGCCCATCACCTTACGTACGCAATGTACTGGGCCCCATCTGGCGCCGCGTTCGTAGGACTCCCGTTCATCATTGGTCCAGTAGGGGGTGGGGACAGCACCCCAAGAACCTTACTGCACACACTAAGCTGGCGTTCCAGGGCGCACGAATGGCTTAGGCAGATCATTCGCGGTGTAGCGGAATGGGATCCGCTTGTGCGATCAACATTACGTCGTGCCTCTTGCGTCATAGCATCAACCAAGGCCACTGAAGACCGCGTGCTCAGATTGGGAGCGAGGAGGGTGGAGCGGCAGCTTCAGATTGGGTTGTCGGATGGTGAGCTATCCCCGGTCTGGCCACTGTCGACTCAGGTACAAGAGGGCGAGCTTCGACTCATCTGTGTCGGCAGACTCTTAGGCTATAAAGGATTCCACTTGGCGATTGAAGCTTTTGCCCAGGCTCGTTTGCCCAGGGCGACGCTGACAGTGGTAGGCCACGGCCCAGAACGCAATATACTGGAGAGGCTCACGAAGGCTATGGGCCTGGAGAATCAAGTAGTGTTTACTGGAGGGGTGAATCGAAATACCGCACTCCGTTTGATTGCGGAGTCGGACGTTCTAGTACATCCCAGTCTCCATGATTCAGCAGGCATGGTTGTTCTGGAAGCTATGGCTGCAGGTAAGCCCGTCTTGTGCCTCGGGGCCGGTGGACCTGCCGAGATGGTCACAGAAGGCTGTGGATGCGTAGTGCCACCAGATAGTCGAACAGTAGTCGTTGATGCCTTGGCTGCGGCCATGAGGACACTTGCCGCCGACCGCGAGCTTCGGGAGGCGATGGGTCAAGAAGCCGTCAAACGCGCTGGTGAGTACACCTGGCGAAGGCTTACAGACTACTTTACGGGCCTATACGACGATGTGCTCCAGCAACGGCCGAGCAGACAACGCTTGAAAGTTGGCAGGGTTGCAGCGCCCTAGTGCCCCCAAACTTGGTTGGGTCATAGCAGTAGTCGACCAAGGGGTTTTCGCTCTTGTGTCCCTCTTGCTGAACTTGCTCTTTGTCCACCAACTAGATGCGGCGCAGTTCGGTGCCTATTCAGTAAGTCATTCACTTTCGCTTACGGCCCTTGGAATCGTTAATGCCCTAGTACTGGAACCAGTAAGTGTATTCGGTCTGTCATGGAAGTCGCGGGCGCGGCTATACGCGGTAATACAGATTGCGATTCTGGTCTGCATTTCGGGGCTTTTCGCGGGAATCATCCTCGGTATTGGCTTGGTCAGGCCGAATTGGCTCCCATTAGAGTTGCAATCTGTCTTGCGTACATTGGCACTTGGCCTACCAGCACTACAGTTGCCCTGGCTTGTGCGTCGGCTCTCGTACTTATATGAGATGCACTGGCTTGCGCTCGCCGGGAGCCTTGCTTCACTAGTTGCTGCAGTCTCATTGTCTCTAGCTGTTCAAGTCGAGACAGCTGAGGCAGCGTTGCGCTCTCATATTGGTGTTGTGGCCCTTCCTGCATTATTGGCGACTATCGCACTCATTATCACAGGTGGTGCGGCGCGCTCTGTTGGGGGGCACAAGAGCACATCAGAAACTGGGCAACTACTGGCAGAGTCAACTGAGTACGGCGGGAGTATTGGCCTTATCGTCCTAAAGCAACAGTGGAGTTTTGCCGCACCGCTCCTAGCATCAAACCTCCTATCTGCGATAGCGACACAGCTACACAATTACTACTTCGCGGCGGCGTACAGACTGGAGGCCGCTGCAGAGCTGCGAGCGCTACAACTCTTCTTCGCCCCACTACAGACTGTGCTTACGGCTTCTGGCATCTACATTCTGCCAAGACTTGTGCGGGCCGCTCACGCCGAGGCGGGTCGTGGACTAGGAGAGTTTGCGCGCCATGCAAACATCATATTGCTCGCCGGATCAATACTGTACGTCGGTATAGCCGCGCTACTGCTTCCCGTGGCCTCAGCTTGGCTCAACCGGCCGGGGTACGCAGTGTCTGCCCTGGAGTTTGGGGTGATGTCGGTGTCCTTTCTTTTAGCGGCTGCGACACTTGTGCCGCAAGCCACTCTGAAAGCGCTGAAGCGAACAGCGCCCGTAGCTCTGGCGTCGACTATTGGGGCGCTCACGTCGCTATTCTGTAGCGTGCCGCTGGCGGCCAGTTTGGGTGTTATTGGGGCGGCCCTAACCTTGATAGTACGAAACGTAACTACGTTCGGCATAATCGCACACGCACTCAGAAGAGTCCAGCGCAGGGAAGTAGACGGGGGGTGACATAATGGACCCCAGCGGCCTGCTCTACATAATCCTCTTGGTCACTTGTGTGATCGGCGTTGCCCACACTTTGGAGCGATTCGGCCGGCTGCTGCCGACCGCTGTCTATCCACTCCTAGTTGTTCTAAGTGAACTGTTCAAGAAGGCGTCTTACATACTACTGGCGGACGAACTGGGTCGGCTAATCAGTTATGTAGTGGTAGCCCCCCTCATTTATGTGGGAATCAGCCTAGTGCGCAGTCATGAAGCGCCGCTGGTCTGGCTTGAGTCCCGTGCATCCCTCAGCTTCTTCATGTGTTGGATGCTACTCCTGGTCTTCTCCACGTTAGCCGGGTCGCAAACCGCCTCACTGGACGGAGTAGTGCTTACGCTTGGAGCTCTCCTCTTGTATCTCCTGCCAACTCGGCAGGATGCACACGACTATGGTCGCGTTAAGCAGGTCTATTTGGCTCTGCTTGCGGTATCTGCGGCGGTGGCAACAATTGGCTTGGTGGGACTTGATCCATTGTGGCGTCTGTATGCCCAAGCTGCGGCACCGTATACGATTGGGGCGCGTTACACCTCGGATTCTGGGTACGCTGGCTCACTTTTTGCCAGCCCTACAGATTTCGGTCAATTCTTGTTAGCGGCCATGGCGATAGCCTGCGGCCCGGACATACAACGTCGACAGGTGGCCAGCAGGACATCGGTGCGTCGGAATGCGACGGTATGCACGCTTGGAGTGCTTGCCGCTGCAGCTTCGGGGAGTCGCTTCGTGTTGGTGGGAGCCATTCTCTTTTCGACACTCATCATCTTCTACCGGCGTAAACTGCCCGTTACACATGCACTAGTCGTGCTCCTATCTTGTGCGATTGGTATTGAGTTTATGGCAAGTCGACTGCTGGCGAATGAGTATGTTGTGCAGTACGCCTATCAGCAGGAGAGCACCTTGTTGCGACGGGCAACGAATGTTGGAACGCTGAACTCGAGGATAGGAGCGATAGAGGCGGTAACCCAGGCCGCCCGCCAGCATCCAGTACTTGGGCTAGGTGCGGTGGATTACACAAGGGCCGAAGATTATGATGACCGTCATCACTCAATCGTAAGGTCGATTATGCAGGCGGGACTTATTGGCGCTCTATGCTTGATCGTCGGGACACTGATTCGATTGAAACAATTGGCGGACAACGGTGGGGCTGGGCGCTCGGCAGTAGCCTATGTGGTGGCGGCGATGGTGGTGTCACTTGGAGGACCTACATTCGTCACTCCTTGGTTCTTTCTCGTTCTCGCGGGGTGCGGTCTAAGTCTCGATTCGGCTAAGTTGGAGCCTCTGCGTGCGTATCCTTCTCGTTGACCCTATCATGACGAGGCAGTCACCTGCTGGCGGGCAGTTCTTGTTGTTGGCGGAGAGACTGCGGCAAGAACACGCCATCACGATTGTATCAGAGCGCCTGGATGCTGGTTCCGCGGGACATGTTAGTTGGCTCAATCCTCTAGACTATGTCTCGAAGAAGGCTCGGTGTTTGGGAAAGTCCAAGACCACTCGTCGTAACCGGATGGCACGTACACTTGCACATTTGTACCAATCTGGTGAACGTTTTGACATTGTTCATGCGGGGGCGAGTTACGCTCCGTGCCTCCCTGCAGCAGACGACTTTGGATACCGGGTGGTTACATTCCATGGCGCACCACTAGATGCACTTCGGGCCACTGGGAGGGATAGGTCGATTTCTCAACTACCATTTAGGGTGAAAGCGGAGTGGTGGTATAGGCGGCTGCGACTATACAGGGCAGCAATAGCCGAGAGAGGGCGGAGTTGGCAACGTCGTGAGGTGTGGGTGGGTGTCTCGCAAGGGGTTTGTGAGCACTTGCGACGTGAGTACGGCATGCGAAAGGTCACATATATACCGAATGCCGTGACTATCGAAGATCGGGCAATCAGCCCCCCGAATGCTGCCGAGCGTGCTATTGTAGATGAGCTTGCTGGCCAGTTTGTATGTGTGATGCTTGCCCATGGGAACTGGCTCTGGAAGGGTGCCCATATAGCCGTACAGGCTATGGCCAAGCTTCCACAGGATGTGACGTTAGTACTGGTTGGTGGAGGCTCGACAGGCGCAGTCAGCGCGCTAATTGAAGGGCACAGACTGCGTGGGCGGGTAAGAGTCACTGGAGTTCTCGAGAACCCGTTCACAATCTTGGCTCGTGCCGATGTCTTCTTGAGTCTCAGCGTGTATGAGACATTTGGATTGGCTCCCGCTGAAGCAGCGCTTTGTGCGGTGCCTGTAGTTTCGACACGTACGCACGGTGTGGCTGACTGGCTAGCTCCAGGCGAAAACGGCATACTAGTTGACCGCAATCCGGACGCCGTTGCAGCAGAGATTATTCGCCTGAGACGGTCTCCGGGACTCCGGAGGAAACTCGGAAGGAATGCTAGGTTGACTATATCGCGGCAATACCAATCGGAACTAGTAGCAAGCGCGTATGTCAAGCTCTATAAGGACCTCTTGGGCGGCCGGTGAACGTTGAGGATGCGGATACTGGTCTTGGGACATCAGTACGTCGTTGCGTCGAGTAGGTCGCCATTTGTTGCGGCAGCACGGTTAGGGGCTGAGGTTCACTTTGTGTTGCCGGCAAGGTGGTACTCAAGACCCTGGAAGAGAGAGATAGAAGCCGAACCGTCTACTGGCGAAGGTGTCGAAGTGCATAGGCTACCCGTTACAGGGTCCGGCAGCATTACCGGCCACTTCTACGGTGTCCCGAACCTCGTCCAAATTGTTCGACGGGTACGCCCGGACGTAGTACACATAGATGACGAGTGTTACAGCATCGCCGGTAGTCAGATGGCCTTGATTGCACGGAGTCAAGGTATCCCCGTGACGGTGTTGCCTCCAAGGCTGCGGCTTCGTATGAGGCTGAATGCATTACAGAGAGTGGCGCTGGGTGTCTGTGTCCATGCAGCTACCGCTTTCAGGTGCTTTACCGCTGAAAGCATTGCCCAGGTAAAGGCGTGGAGGCGCAATGCAATTGTCGACATAGTGCCACCGTTCTCTGTAGATACTGATCTATTTCAACCCACACGACAGTCGGAGGGCCGCAGGTTTGTCTACGTTGGTCGGCTGGCTGAAGAGAAGGGATTAGATCTTCTAATTGATGCCGGCGCCCAGCTTGCCAGCAAGGGCGTGGACTTTAGTATCGAGATTCTTGGCAAGGGCGACGCACGGTATGTCGAGTTGCTCAAGCGGCGCGTGTCGGAAGTGGAGCTGCGAAAGCACGTTGTCTGGAGAGGCTATTGGGATTTTCGAGAGGTTCCAAGAGCGATTGATGGAGCTAGGGCGCTGGTAATGCCATCGCGGACGACGCGGCACTGGGCTGAAATGTTCGGGCTTGCCGCAGTCCAGGCAATGGCGATGGGTATACCAGTCATAGGTTCAACATGCGGGGCGATTCCAGAAGTCGTAGGACGGGATGAGCTCATTTTTCCTGAGGGTGATAGCGAGGCCCTTGCGCTACGTATGCATCTACTGCTCGAGAACACCCAGCTTGCGACAGAGATTAGTGCCTACTCATTCAGGCGATCGCGGACGGTGTTCAGCGGCGAGGCCGTTGGAGGGCAGCTCTTGGACCACTGGCGACGGTTGCTAGGTTGAGGGGGCTCAGAATGCCGCTTCGCATCGTAATGTTTGCAGAAGACTACCTACCTAGAATTGGAGGAGTCTCTGCTCACGTGCATGAGCTTAGTAAGGCCTTGATTGCGCTGGGGCATAGCGTCGTGGTCGCACAGCCCGTACTTGGGCCACGGGCTATTTCTAGGGATATTGCGGAGTCGGTGCCAGTTATACGTGTGGGATATGGAAGCGGAGGGCCCGGGCGAGTTATTTCCCGTTTCGTTGCCAGCGTTATGGCCATCCGCGCTGCTCGGAGGTTGCTGGGTGGAGTGGACATCCTTCACCAGCATGACTACATCGGCGCGGCGCTTGCATCAAATGCCGTTAGGGCGAGGGGTGCATGGATCTGGACGAATCACTCGTCATGGTTTGTGCGCAATAGCGGGAGTGAATGGCATAGGGCAAAGCTGCGCCTAGCTTTTCGGAGTGCGTCTTCAGTCATTGCGGTGAGTCCCGATATTGAGCAGCTTACACGCATAGCTCTCCCCGAGAAGCGAGTTGCTTTTGTTCCGAATGGCGTCGATACTAACAAGTTTCAACCACGGAAGGGCAACCGTGCAGTCTTTGGAATTGCAGATAGCGACTTCGTCATCGTTGCTCCGCGACGAGTTGTGCGAAAGAACGGGCTCGACGTTCTAGCTCGCGCTTGGAACGTCCTGTGGACACGTAGACCCGACGTGCCTTGGCGGCTCCTGCTTCTTGGAACGGGCGCATCGGCAGACAAGGACTACCTAGTTGAAGTGCGCAGAGAGCTGGCGATAACAGGAAGACTAGATCGGGTCCATGAGCTGGGGGATGTGCGCCATAGCGACGTGGCTGATACAATATCTATATCCGATGTGGTAGTTGTGCCTTCTTATATCGAGGCCATCAGCCTTGCCGCTTTGGAAGCAATGGCGTGTGAAAAGCCGGTTGTTGCATCTAATGTTGGGGGTCTGCCGGTAGTTGTGAAGAATCGCGATACTGGAATGCTTTTCGAATCTGGAGATGCAGATGGATTAGCTACCGCGCTGATAGAGCTGTCTGACAACGTTGAGCTACGGAGTTCGCTTGGCAAGCGAGGATCTTTGCTGGCCCGGACCCAGTATTCATGGGAGCGCGTAGCGACTACCACGGTAGATGTTTATGCTCAATGCGTCGGGTTCGCAGATCATGGCTAGAGCATTGCGGGTCCTTCAGGTTCACAATTACTACCGGCTCCGGGGGGGAGAAGATGAGAGCTTCGAAGCCGAGGTGATGCTACTTCGCACAAGGGGGGTGGAGGTCGACACTCTTAGCGTCCACAACGATTCCATTGAAGAGCGTAGCCGGCTCGGGGTCGCGGTCGGTACCGCCTGGAGCTTACAGGCTGCTCGCGATATGAGGGAGAAGCTTCAGAGGTTCAGGCCTACGGTCGTTCACGTTCATAATCTCTTCCCGCTTCTCTCTCCTGCAGTGTTGGCGGTTGCGTCAAGGGCTGGAATTGCAACCGTTGCTACTCTGCGCAATTACCGCTTAGGCTGCATAAACGGCCTCCTATTTAGAGATGGACGGGTCTGTGAGGATTGTCTCGGCAAGACCGTACCGATAGACGGATTAAAGCATCGGTGCTATCGGGGAAGCCTCCCGGAGAGTGCAGTCGCCGTTGCGGCCATAGGGTTACATAAAGCGCTAAGGCTGTATCAAAGATACGTGAGTACATTTGTGACGTTAACCGAGTTTGCCAGGGACAAGGCTGTGGAGATAGGGCTACCAGAGGATAGGATCGTAGTGAAGCCCAATTTCCTCGAGCAAGATCGATTGCAAGGGAACGGTGAAGGTGGATACGCGCTTTTCGTTGGCCGGCTATCAGAGGAAAAGGGGGTCAAGTGGCTGCTAGAGGCATGGCGCCGGCTTCCCATGGCGAGAACGCTAGTGCTGATTGGAAGCGGACCCCTGAACAACTTCGTGAGCAGCGTCTGTGCTGAGCGGGAGAATATTCGATGGCTTGGACAGCTAGGGCCCGAGTCAGTTCAAGAATGGATTGCTGGTGCGAAGTGCGTTATCGTTCCGTCGATCTGGTATGAGACCTTCGGCAGGGTCGTCATGGAGGCATTTGCAGCCAGCTCCCCGGTCATATCAAGCGACATTGGTGCCTTGGCGGAGCTTGTAACTAATGGAGTTAACGGATTCAAGGTAAAGCCGGGTTCGGTTGACGAGCTTGTGGGCGCCATTGATGGGATGTATGGGCAATCCGACGCTCAGTATGGGGCGATGCGAGAGGCGGCGCGGCGCGAGTTCTTGACGCGCTTCTCCGCCGACGCCAACTTCGAGCGCCTGATGGACATCTATCAGATTGCAGTAGCTAGAGCTTCTAACGCCTAATTGCCGGCCACAAGTCGATCAGTGAGAGCAAGGTCTGTGGTGCCCTGGCGTCTGTGTAGTCTAGGCGGCGGAGGTGTGTGGGCAAAGGCGGTGGGCTGGGTGCATCCGTGGGCATGCAAGTGCTTGGGCGTGCGATACCGTAATAGGCCCGAGAGACCGGGAGTCAAGTCCCGTAGCCTTTGGACTTTCGCTCCTCCTCCAAGTCCGTAGGCCGGTGGGGGGTCATGCCGCCATGCTGGTCACCTCCTCCTCGCTGGCGCTAGGTGCAGCGTCTTCAAGCCTG
>Ga0180217_1001910_pt1 | contig 20741 bp, 9 predicted proteins | sample eDN3rd37CBELigOP_FD_128521 | JGI IMG/M metagenome (GOLD analysis project Ga0180217, IMG submission 128521) | Enriched Organic Plus compost microbial communities from Emeryville, California, USA - eDNA 3rd pass 37_C BE-Lig OP (version 2) (version 2) ... | reverse complement strand
GGAGTAAAGGATGTTGCCGATCTTCAGTTTACTTTTTTGCCCGCATCATTGTACGCTTATAATATTGGTGAGAATACATTGAAAAAGAAAAGTATAACGGAGTTCTGATAAACTAAACTTAAAGAGGCTGTCTCAAAAGCAGTAACTATCGTTATTTTGTCATTCCGACAGCCTGTCCCGAATACGTTCGGGAATAGGAGGAATCTATCTTTAAAGGTATTCAAAACCGTTTTTAGACCCTTCTCCCGCCTTAGGCCGGGATCAGGATGACAGTCTTTTTAGCCCCTTTCTTTTCCCTAACCAAAAACGAAAGTATTTTGGACAATTTTAAAAGCCCGGTATAAAGTTTCGGCCTATATTCGTTTTTCCAATTTAAAACTTTGAACCCAAAAACCATGAGAAATAACGGTATATCATTATTCATTCTGATCCTGTCTCTTATCGTAGGGATCAGCTCCTGTACACAGCAAAAAGCAGCGAAAGACAAGAAGTTGAACATCATTTTCATCATGACAGATGACCATACCACGCAGGCATTGAGTGCTTACGACAAACGTTTTATCGCTACACCCAATCTAGACAGGCTGGCAGAAGAAGGGATCCGGTTCAATAATTGTTTTGTGACCAATGCCGTTTGCGGACCTTCGAGAGCGGTGATCCTGACCGGAAAATACAGCCACATCAACGGTCTGACCGATAATCACAGAACATTTGACAGTACGCAGGTCATCTATCCGCAACTGCTCAAACAAGCAGGATATCAGACAGCCATGATTGGTAAATGGCATTTAGGTTCGACACCTGTCGGTTTTGACTATTACAGCATTCTCCCGAACCAAGGGGAATATTACCAACCTGTCTTTATAGAAAATGGTAAAAAAGTACAGGAGAAAGGATATGTGACAGATGTGGTGACCGACAAAGCCCTCAATTTTTTGGATCACCGGGATAGAGACAAACCTTTTCTATTGATTTATCAACAGAAAGCACCACACCGCAACTGGTTGCCCGCACAAAGGCATCTAGGCATGTTCGATGACACAACGTTTGAAGAACCGTCCAATCTATTAGATGATTATACCAACAGAGGCAGAGCCGCCAAAGAGCAATTGATGAATATTTCCAAAGATATGTGGGATGCTTGGGATTTGAAGTTAGCATCGTCCGGAGATTTGGATTCGCTGGCCCGGCTTCCAAAAGCACAATTTGCAGATGCCAAACAGGACGACCACACACAAGCGAATGACAAAACTTTAGATCAACAACGTTTTTTCCAGGTGTTTGACAGGATGACACTCGAAGAGAAAACTGCCTGGACAAAGGTGTATGACAAAAGAGTAGCCGAATACAAACGGCTAAACCTGAAAGGCGATGATCTCGTACGGTGGAAATATCAGCAATACATGAAAGACTATCTGGCCTGTGTGGTCGCTGTAGATGAGAATGTCGGACGTCTATTGGATTACCTGGAAAAAGAAGGTGAACTGGACAATACGATCATCGTCTATACGTCAGATCAAGGTTTTTTCCTCGGCGAACATGGTTTTTTTGACAAGCGGATCATGTATGAAGAATGTCTGCGAACACCGTTGCTGATCCGCTATCCCAAAGGGATAAAAAAGGGATTGGTCTCAGATGCCCTGGCGATGAACGTAGATTTTGCCCCCACGCTATTGGATTATGCCGGGGTAGCTATCCCGGACGATATGCAAGGTGTATCCTTGAAACCTGTCATCGACAATGGTGGAAAGGCGCTACCGGATTGGCGTGATGCCGTATATTACCATTACTACGAATATCCAAGCTGGCACATGGTCAAAAGGCATTATGGCATTCGGACAGACCGTTATAAATTGATCCACTTTTATAATGATATTGATGAATGGGAGCTATACGACCTGCAAAAAGACCCCAAAGAAATGAGAAATGTTTACCGGGATGCAGCTTATGCTGATGTCGTACAAATGATGCATACCAAATTGAAAACCTTACAACAACAGTATAAAGACACCAATCCCACAGAACAATAAAAGAAAAGATCATGAAAAAACACACCGTTATCAGACATATTTGTTTTGCAACCATCGCGCTACTGGTCTCCTGTCAGGCTAAGCAGGAACAAGACCGTCCGAATATTCTCTTATTGATGTCGGACAACCAATCCTGGAATCATGTTGGAGTGTATGGCGATTCAGTGGTGAAAACACCCCATATGGATCAAATCGCCGTAGAAGGCGTACGTTTTACACATGCCTTTTGCAATTCGCCTTCCTGTACACCGGCCAGGGCCGCTCTGCTCACCGGACAGGATATCTGGCGCATAGAAGAAGGAGCCAACCTATGGGGGACTCTGCCGACGAAGTTTGAAGTATTTCCGGAACTGTTGGAAAAAGCAGGCTACAAAGTCGGTTACGACGGCAAAGGATGGGGGCCGGGCAGTTATGAAGCCAATGGACGCACACGCAATCCGGCCGGAAATAAGTATGCGAATTTTGCCGAGTTTATCAAAAACACCAAAAAGGGCGAACCATGGAGCTATTGGTTCAATAGCCTGCACCCACATCGTCCGTACGAGGTCGGCTCAGGCGAAAAAGCGGGTATAGCTATCGACAAAATAAAGGTGCCGGCATACCTGCCCGACACCCACGATGTCCGTGTGGATATGGCCGACTATTATGCGGCTATACAGACCTTTGATACAGAGGTTGGAGAAATCATGCAGCAGCTCAAAGAGAGCGGACAATTGGACAATACCATCGTGATCGTATGCAGTGACAACGGCTGGCAGATGCCGAGGGGATTAGCCAACCTCTATGATTTCGGAACCAGAGTGCCGTTGATCGTATCTTGGCCGGAGCGATTTAAGACCAATGCCGTGACCGAAGAACTCGTGACTTTATTGGATCTGGCACCTACATTCCTCACTTTGGCAAAAGCCGAAGTCCCGAAATATATGACAGGCAAGAGCTTATTGCCTATTGTAGAAAAAGAGGCAAAGACAGATGAATCGAGAGAATATGTAGTCTTAGGAAGAGAACGGCACGCTTTCGTACGACAACACGGTTTGGGATACCCGGGACGGGCTATTCGAACCAAGCAGTATTTATACATCAAAAATTACGAAGCAGATCGTTGGCCGGCCGGCGATCCTCCGCTTTATGGAGACGTAGACCCTTATATGTTGAATTATCCGGGTCCTGCAAAATTCTTTATATTGCAACATAAAGACGATTTGGCTAAGCAGGCTTTTCAACTGGCCTTTGCAAAACGTCCTGCGGAAGAATTGTATGATGTCGTGAATGATCCTGATCAACTGTACAATCTGGCAGCAGATAGCAAGTACCAACAGGTGAAGCAGGATCTGTCGGAAAAAATGGTAGCGTATCTAAAGAAAACGAACGACCCGAGAGAAACCGGAGGCCAGATCATCTGGGATAATACGGATTATTTCAGTGAGATAGACAAAACTCCCAAGCCCAGCCCGGAAGCGATAAAACAGTTTGGGTTGGACACGATGTACAACTATTTGAAATAGGCCCATGAAGCATTACATCTTCCTATTAGTCCTGGCCCTGTACCATGGGTTCGGATATGCACAGCATCAACAGACAGATCGTCCGAATATCCTGATCATCATGACCGATCAGCAGACGGCGGAAGCGATGAGCTGTGCAGGCAATACCGATCTGCATACACCGGCCATGGATTTTCTGGCAGCGCACGGCACCCGCTTTACCGAAGCCTATTGTGCGCAACCTCTGTGTACACCTTCTCGTTCATCTATTTTTAGCGGAGTCATGCCCAGTGCGAATGGCTTTGTCGGCAACTATTCCGAAGCCGATGGCCAATGGCCCGATTCACTGTTGGTCATGGGGAAAATATTCAGAGACGCCGGCTATAAAACAGGGTATGTAGGAAAATGGCATCTTCCCTTACCCCCGGCCAAGATCAGCCAACATGGTTTTGAATACATACATAACACATGGACAGGTGACTTTATGGATGCCGCAAATCCGGCCTACTGCGCACGTTTCATGAAAGAAAACAAGGATAAACCTTTCCTATTGGTGGCTTCCTTCCTCAATCCGCACGACATCTGCGAATGGGCCAGAAATGATTTCCTCAAAATGGATTTTATCGCCCAGCCACCAGCACCCGAACTGTGCCCCGAATTGCCATACAACTGGCGAATATCTCCCCATGAGCCCCCGATCATCCGTGAACAGCAAAAAGTCAATCCCCGAACCTATCCATCCACCAATTGGGAGGCCGGACGGTGGAGACAGTACAGATGGGCATATAACAGACTGATAGAAAAAGTCGACGGGTATGTACAAATGATATTGGATGGACTCAAGAAATACGGTCTGGAAGAAAATACGATTATCATCTTCACGAGCGATCATGGTGACGGCTATGCGGCACATCAATGGAACCAAAAGCAGGTGTTGTATCAAGAATCAGCGAAAGTCCCTTTTATCCTGTCAAGGATAGGCACATTCAAACCACAGATCAACAATAACCTGATATGCAACGGTACAGACATCATGACGACAATATGCTCCTATGCAGGAATAAAAGCTCCCTCCTATTTAAAGGGAGCCGATATTAAAAAAGTCATGGACAACCCTCAATATTGCTTGCGGGATACCTTGGTCATAGAAACAGATTTTGCCGATAATACTGTCTTGCTGGGGATAAAAGGTAGGGCAGTCATTACCAACCGATACAAATATATCGTTTATGATAAAGGTGATTTCAGAGAACAGCTGTTTGATCTGGAGAAAGATCCCGGCGAAACGAAAAACCTGGTTGTAGAAGCAGGATACAGGAAGACACTTAAAGGTATGCGGGATTATTTGAAGGAATATACCCGAAAGAACAATGATCCGTTTGATCCGTATTGATTAAATTAAACAATAAAAAAACGCGTCATTGCGAGGAAGTATGACGAAGCAATCTGCGTTTTGCTTCGCAGAGCACTTCGTGGTTTTGACATCATCAGATTGCTTCGTTCCTCGCAATGACGATGATGTTTGATTTTTCGGATAGCAGCATCCTTTGAATACCGAAAACCCGTAAATTTGTAAACAGATCATCCAAAATGAAAAGAAAAGTGAGACAGTTGGCACATATCATATGCTGGATATATACCTTATCCCCTGTAGCACTTTTTGCACAATTCAACCACGAACTCAAGCACCAATTCAGAACTATATCTATCGAGCAAGGACTCTCCCAAAGCACGGTCTACACGATTATCCAGGACAGCCTCGGTTTTATTTGGATGGGTACCCAAGATGGCCTTAATCGCTATGACGGCCGTACTTTCCAGGTGTATCGCCCTATGAAAAAGAACCCTTCCTCTCTTGCATCATCCTACATCAGAAGTCTGTATGTCGATCGCAAGGGCGTGTTGTGGGTCGGTGGCAACCAAGGGATAAGCGCATTCGATCACGTCAAGGAGACGTTTCACAATTATACCTTAAAAGTAAAACCCGGAGAGTGGTTCGTCTCTGCGATTCAAGAAGACGATGCCAGTACGGTGTGGCTGGCAACCAGTGGAGGAGAACTGTACACATTTGACAACAAGCAAGGTCAGTTTAGGCAGGTAGACATACACACTACGCAGCCCGATATAGGCAGTATCTGGCATATTGCTAAGATCGGGAAACAGTTTCTGTTAGGGACAGACATTGGTGTTTTTCAATTTGACCCTTCAACCGGAAAAATCAACAGACATGCACTCAACAAAAGGATTAAGGTCAATTATATCTTTGTCGACAAAGATTATATCTGGGCAGGCACAGAGGGAGAAGGTCTGTTAGAGTATAACCAGGTTACACATGCCACACGATCCTACCGACATGTGGTAGGATTAGCACTGACAAGTCTGGCCGACAACGATGTCCGTAGTCTTTGCAAGGACAAGGACGGCAGCCTATGGATCGGCACATTCAAGGGATTGTCAATTTTGAACATCGACAAAACAACTATACACAATTATTTCCAACAGCACTCGGTACCGCATACACTCAGTCAGAATTCAGTTCGATATATTTTTCGGGACAAACAAAATGGCATGTGGATGGGAACCTACTATGGCGGTGTATCTTACCACCACAGCGACGATGTCCGTTTTAATTTCCTCAACAGGAATACAGGTAATCTCTCCTTAAACGACAATGTTGTCAATATCATCAAAGAAGATGCAGACAAGAATATCTGGATAGGCACCAACGATAAGGGATTGAATTTTTGGGATCGGGAGAAAGGTTTGGTAAGACACTTCTCACATAACGAGGGGGACGCAAGTTCGCTCGGCTCAAACAATATCAAGGCGATTGCTTTCGATAATGCCGGGAATGTACTGATCGGAACACACAATGCCGGGCTGAGTCTGTTCAATCCAAAAACAGGCAAAACCATCATTTTTAAACACGACCCGGAGGACGGCGCTTCCATTGCCGGAGATATGGTCTATGCTTTATTGAAAGACAAGGCAGGGCGTATATGGGTGGGGACACGATCGGGACTGGACCGATTTAACGAAACGGCCCGCAAGTTTACGCATCTCTACCTGGACAAAAATGGCGGAAGGCTGTCATCAGACGAAATTACAGCTTTGATGGAAGACAGCAAAGGGAGGATCTGGATCGGCACGACGAATGGTGTAAATATTTTAGATCCGGATCAATTGACTTTTGACGTTTTTACGGGAGCAAATCTGAGCAATGATGTAGTGACGTCCATTACCGAAGACAAAAAAGGTCGTATTTGGATAGCCACACGGGATGGCCTCAATCAATATGATGAGAAAAACAAAACTTTTACCGTACTGAACGGAGATAACAACACTATACAAGGGATTATCTACGGCATTATCAGTGATAAAGACGGTTATCTGTGGCTTTCTACCTCTAAAAATTTGCTAAGATACGATCCTGACAACAGATCATACCAACAGTTTGATATGAAGGATGGTCTGCAGATAAGCCAGTTTAATCTCTCGGCTGTCGAGAGGACAACAGACGGCATGTTGCTATTTGGAGGGATCAACGGGCTGACCTTCTTCTATCCGCACGAAGTGATGCCACAAAAACTGAATCTGCAACTGACCTTTACGAGACTAGAAGTACTGAACAACCCTGTTTTCGCAGGGGATATTCACGAAATTTTGGACCAACATATAGACAAGCAGAAGCAATTGAGATTGGACCATGACCATCGGCAATTTAAGATATACTTCAATACATTTGACTATATTTCTCCCACCAAGATTAAATATCGGTATAAATTGGAAGGTTTCGACAATGAGTGGTTGGAGACAGCCGAAGTACCGAGTGCAACCTATACCAATCTGAAAGCAGGTTCGTATACCTTTAGGGTTCAAGCGGTCGGACCTCTTGGAGAAAGTAGTCCCGAACGCATGATCGCCATAAAAGTCTCACCTCCCTGGTGGAAAAGCGATTGGTTCTTTCTGATTATCGGGGTATGTTGCATCGCAGGGATATACATGGCTTATCTGGTTATTACCGAACGGTTGCGCACTTTGCATCAGTTGAAGATGGAACGCCTACAAAGGGAATTTACGACCAACAAACTGAATTTGGAACGTGTAGAACGTGAAAAAATCGATTCCATCAATCAAATGAAGACGGATTTCTTCACGAACATCTCGCATGAGTTTCGTACGCCCCTTACTTTGATTATATCGCCTTTGGAAGAGCTTATCGGTCAGGATATTCCGGACAAAACGACCAAAAAATACCACGAGCTTATGTTGCAGAATGCCAAAAGGCTCTACCATCTCGTGGATCAGATCCTGGAATTTAGAAAAACAGAAGCCGGAACCAAAAAACTAAAGATAAGCCAGGGTGATGTCATAGCCTTTGTACGCGGCATCTATGATTCATTTATGGCGTTGGCACAGAAGAATACTATAAATTACGTTTTCCAATCAAAAGAGAATGAGCTGCAAGGATTTTTTGACCGGGATGCTATCGAACGTATCTGTTTCAATCTCCTGTCCAATGCCTTCAAATACACGGCACCGGGAGGAAGCATCTCGATACGTGTAGAAAAAGATGATGAAGATGTGCTTATCCAGGTGGAGGATTCGGGTGTGGGTATAGCAAAAGAAGAACAGGAACATATTTTCGAACGTTTTTATCAGGTCGATTCCAAAGAAATGAATTTGGGATCAGGTATCGGCCTGGCCTTTACCAAAAAACTGGTGGAGCTGCATCGTGGCAGTATATACCTGGAAAGTGAAGAAGGAAAGGGTACACTATTTACAGTACGTATTCCTATATCGGATCAAAGCTATCAACTGGAGGAATTACTGGAGAATCAATTAGTGATTGAACGTACACCGGAATCTGAACCGGACAGCGATAAACCAGAAGACAGCACAACCGAAAAATTGACCGATGTCCCGAACAAGGAATCACTGTTGATCGTAGACGACAACCAGGAAATCGTGGACTACCTGCACCATTATTTTGGCAAGCAGTACGACATCAAGATCGCTTACAACGGCAAACAAGCCTTGGAACTGTTGGAAACAGAAACTGTTGATCTGATTATTTCGGATGTGATGATGCCCGAAATAGACGGAATACAATTGTCGAAAAAAATTAAGCAAAATATCACTACCTGCCACATCCCTATTATCTTATTGACGGCAAAAAGTGAAACTACCCATCAGATCAAAGGCCTGGAAGCCGGAGCGGACGATTACGTGGCCAAGCCTTTCTCTATTGCCTTACTAGATGCCAAGGTGCAAAACATCCTTAAATCTAGAAAACGGTTGAAAGAATATTTTTCTTCGAGCAGGGAAATCGTTCCTGAAAATATAGCGTTCAACGCCCTTGACGAGGAATTTCTCCGGCAAGCCATCCATATCATCGAAACACATATCGGTGATTCGGATTTTTCGGTTGATAAGTTCAGTCGTGAAATCGGGATGAGCCGCTCCAACCTATATCTGAAACTAAAGGCGATCACAGGCGAATCCGCTACGGATTTTGTCAAACGGATCCGTTTCAATAAAGCCACAGAACTCCTGGGAACCCGACAATACACCGTCGCTCAAGTAGCCTATATGTGTGGATTCAATTCACCTTCGTATTTTTCCACAGCATTCAAGCAATATTATGGCTGTATGCCAACCGAATACCTAGAAAAAAAGAATCAGGAATAAATTGATTCAGTGCCATAGGTAACATTCTTGTACCGCCATGGCATTTGATGAAACACGTCGATTGGTATAATTTTTGACTACCTAATAACCAGGTCATTATAAATCTTTTGATTATGCGAAAAAGTATTGTAACCTGGATAGTGGTATTCGTGCTTGTCGCCTGCAATCGTGATCCCGTCACGCCGGATGAGGTCAACAGCTATAAAGACGCAGTAATGACGGCTATGTTTCAACGTACCAGTGGTGTCGTAGCGGCTGACGGTGCACATTCGATAGCCTTGAACAATGGTAAAAGCCTGTGGCTTTTTGGGGATAGCTATATTGACAATTATGATCCACAAATGAACACAGTGCCTTGTCTGTTTCAGGTGCGTAATGCAGCTACCCTTGTTGACAATAACGCGATGAAAGTAGAGCAAACCCTGCTTGGCAATGGCTCTCCAAAGTCCTATTTCAAACACACAGCAGACAATGATTTTTGGTTTTGGCCAGGACACGGTTATGAGAAAGACGGCTTTATTTATGTATTTCAGAATATGATACATCGTACCGGTTCAGGTAGCTTTGGTTTTGAAGAGATAGACAGTCTGTACGTGGCAAAAATTAATAAGAGCAATCTCAACGAGGTGAGTTATAGCTATCTGGGTCGCAAGAATGGCATTTCTTTCTGCAATGGTGTCGTACAGCACAACGGATATGTGTACATATATGGGATTAAAAATAATGGCATGGGTAGGGATTTGTATGTGGCACGTTATGCCGATAATGATATTACCAATACCTGGGAGTACCGCACCGCTTCCGGTTGGTCAGCGAATATAACGGATGCTGTGAAAATTCACGATGAATTTACCGCATCTTTTCACGTGGCAAAAGTGAATAATAAATTTGTACTGGTCACTACAGAATTCAGTGTGGGCTGTGACCAGGGTAGCGAAATATACAGCTATATTGCCGGAGAACCTTTTGGCCCATTTACCAACAGGAAAACGGTATGGAAAGTGGATGATACCTTAGAGGGGCATTTGCCGTTTTTCTATTCGGCGACCGTGCATCCCGAATTTGACAACGGCAAAGATGAGCTTCTGCTAACTTACTGCATCAATAACTATGGTGATTGTGTAGAGACTTGTATCAACAATCGTTTTGACCCTGATCATTACAGGCCCAGAGCGATACGGGTATCTTATTCATCAATTGGGTTGTAAACAGCTGTCACAATCATAGACATATAACCGTACTCTTCCTATCTTCCTCTTATCGAATTGTTTTAAAATCATCGGATTAACCAATTCTAAAACAATATTAATCAAAATTGAAACTCTAAAAACCCGATCTACGCTATTTTCGCTAAATCATTGACACCGATTATAATTTATTTGGATAAAATGTTATGATAAGTACGGTACGGATATGTGCGGTGGGCAAAACCTAAATTTTAAACAACAATTCAATCCATAATGCGAAGAAGTAATTTTTTAGTCGGGGTGATATTAGTGATTTGGTTTGTTATCTCTTTTGTAACAAATATCATCGGCCCCTTGATGCCTATAGTCATCGAGACTTATAAATTAAGTCTGACCATGGCTGCTTTTTTACCTTTTTCTTTCTTTCTGGCTTATGGTATCATGTCTATTCCGGCAGGCATCATGGCAGAAAGACTAGGAGAGAAAAAAGCCATGCTTATTGCCTTTTCACTCAACTTTATAGGATCCATAGCAATTGCTGTCTATCCCGTGTACGCGGTGGCTTTGGCCTCATTGTTTATTATCGGAATCGGAATGGCCATGTTGCAGGTGATTATCAACCCATTGATGCGGGTGGCGGGTGGCGAAGAAAATTTTGCTTTCTTTTCAGTCATGGCCCAATTGATCTTTGGTGCAGGTTCTTTTGTGAGTCCTTTTGTCTTTACCTACATGATGGAAGGATTGTCTTCACCTGGACAGGGCGATAGCTTTTTACAATGGATGTCGTCTTTGGTCAGCAACAATATGAACTGGACGGCATTATACTGGCTGTTCAGTATGATTTTTATTTTAATATTCACATTGATCGTCTCGATAAAGATACCGACAGTAGAATTGAAAGACGATGAAAAGTCTGGTGAAGGATCTGTCTATCTGGACTTGCTGAAAGATAAAAAAGTAATTTTATTTTTCCTTGGCATCGTTGCCTACGTGGGTACCGAACAGGCGATTGCTAATTGGATGTCCCAGTTTCTGAAACAATATCATGATATAGACCCGATGACGCAAGGTGCTACGGCCATTGCCTGGTTTTGGGGACTGATGTCTATAGGCTGCCTGTTGGGCCTGCTGCTCCTAAAACTTTTCGATTCCAAATTGGTGCTTAAAATGGCAGCAATACTGGCCCTGACCATGATCTCTCTGGCATTGTTCGGAGGCCGCGAAACTTCCTATTATGCCTTTATGACCTGTGGGTTTACCATTTCGGTCATGTTCTCGATCATCTTTTCTTTGGCGCTCAATTCAGTATCCCAACATCATGGTTCTTTCTCGGGGATACTGTGTTCGGGTATTTTTGGAGGGGCACTCGTACCCTTACTTATAGGAGCTTTGGGCGATTGGATAGGTCTGCGTTACGCCATGACCATACTCTATCTTACCGTAGGTTATATTCTGTACCTGGCCTACTATGCCCGACCATTGATTGCCAATAAAACAATAAAGTTGAAAGAACTCTTCTAATTCCAATGATAAAACCATGAATTATACCTTATATATCCTCACTGCCTTTGTATTTTTTTCTTGTAGCAAGGAGATAGGTCCCGATACGGTAGGTGGGTCTGGGAAGACCAACCCGACCAAGCCAAACAGTGTGATCGACGCAGCTATCTTTGAGCAGATCAATCTGGACTATCCGGGATTGGAAAAAGCAAAGGTCCTTTACGAAGCAGATATGCTCTACGACGCAGTCAATGCTATTCTTGACTATTATAGATTGCGTACAGGTATTTCCAACCCTAATATCTCCTTGCTCAATGTCACCGCTACGGAAGACGATAAGCTAAAGGCCAATTATGCCTTGGACAACAATCGTTTTTTCGTAAACAACTATTATGACGATCCGGATACTAAGCGGCCTTATTCTCTGACCAATGCAGGAGTAATAAATTGGGCATTTAAGCCCGCAGGAGCAGATGACGAATACCAAAAGCAGCTGCACAGGCATCAATGGTTCGTCCCGCAGGCCAAAGTGTACCGCACGAGCAGGGACGAAAAACATATACAGTCCTGGATCGCTGTATACAAAGACTGGCTGAAAAACAACCCCATGCCTCAGAGCGGCACCAATAACACGACTTGGTGGCAATTGCAGGTAGCTGAACGTGTCTTAGGACAGACACAATTGTTCGATTATTACAAAAACTCTGTGAATTTTACACCTGAATGGTTTTCTGAATTTATGGTTCATTTTGCCGAACATGCGGATTTTCTGGTCAAATATCCCTATGCTGACGGAAATATCCTGATATCGCAAGCCAGTGCACTCGCTTTTGCAGGTGTGCTGTTTCCTGAATTCAAGAATGCGCCCACTTGGCGAGAGACAGGTTTTCAGACATTAGGTACCGAAGTACAAAAGCAATTTCTCGACGACGGTATGCACTATGAATTGGACTTCAGCTATCATATCAGTGCGATTGCTGACTTTTACGAAGTAATGAAGCTGGCCGATGCCAATAAGGCTATCGTCGGAAATGTAGCGGCTGATTTTAGTCAGTATCTGCATAAAGCAGCACAGGTAGTCATGCACTTCACCTATCCGAATTATTTCACCAACCCCACTAGCGGACAGTACCCTTATTTCGTGCCGGGTTTTAACGATACCCGACAAAACTCCTGGACCAGGTCTGTGCTCAATCGAAATTTCAACCGATACAATGAAATGTTTCCCGAGGATGCTGAACTATTGTACATGGCCACTTATGGACAGCGGGGCACGAGACCGGCTATCACGCCCAAAATTTTCGCTACTTCAGGATCCTACGTCCTGCGCAACGGTTGGGACCGCCAGTCGACTATGTTCATCCTGAGCAATAATTATTCAGATGAAGCAATGCCAGCATGGAGCCACAACCAAGCGGACAACGGTACGTTTGAGTTGTATCACAAAGGGCGAAATTTTTTCCCCGATGCAGGGGTATACTCCTATTATACCAGCAATGGCAGTAATGCAGACCGCTTATGGTATCGCCAAACCAAAGTGCACAATACGATGACGCTAAACGACAACAATATCACCAACGGCAAGGGCAAACCTCTAGCTGTCGTCTCCACTGGTCCGACAGAAGTGATCGCCACCGAAAATCAAGGTTACAGCAATCTCAAACACCGCCGTTATGTATTCTTCGTCAATAAAACCTTCTTTGTACTAGTCGACGAGGGTATAGGTACAGCCACGGGAACGGTAAATCTCAATTTCAACCTATGCGAGGGAGGAGACAGCGAAATCCTCATCAATGCAGCCAACAACGGGGCACATACAGCCTTTGCCGATGGCAACAATATGCTCATCCGCACCTTTGGTACAGGAAGCCTGTCTACGGTGCTTTTCGACGGAAAAGTGTCTTATGCGCCTGGGGTAGAAGCCAATCGCAAAGCCTATTCGGTCAATATGTCAAAAAGTGATGCCCAGCCCGTACGCTATATTACTGTCCTGTATCCAGGTGAACAGATCGGTTCGATCCCGGTTTCTGCTACATTTACACAAGCTTTTCGTGATACAGGAGTCGATCTACAGGTCGTCGTCGATGGGACAACCTACAATCTTAATTGCAATCTATAACATACTATATTATGGAACCAATAAATATAAAATCTAAATTCAATCTATACCTGTCCTGGGTATTGATCTTACTTTTCGTCACGGTTGCCTGTAAAAAGACAGAAACCGTCGACGGTACAGACTTTACATTGTACTATACCGGCATGACCGATATCGGCCCGTCGATGACCGGGGTCATCAGTGCGCCATCCTATATCGGAGGGGCTCCTTCGGACTTCGAAATAGTCCGTACCACGCTGAACGACGAGCCCTATTCGGGTGGAGGTTTCGAAATCGATAAGGCGAAAGGAGAGATCAGCATACGGGAGACAGCAGGTATGCCGATAGGACTGTACAAGCTGACGATCAGCTGCCTTGCCAATGGCACTAAGCACGAATTTGCGGATATCGTAGAGGTCAATATGATGAAACCGGTACCCGATGGAATTTCAGTCGCCCCCAATAAGCTGACTGCCGATTATGCCGATGTCATCGATGCCAACAGTGAGGTAGAACTACCTACGGCACAGGTCACGACAGATGGTGGGCACGTTTCTATCCGCAAATACGAGATTGCGCAGAGTCCTGTCTCCAAGTATTTTAGCATTTCCAATACCGGCGTCATCTCTATCGTGCGAGGAGACGACACACTGTTGCCCGGAAAGTACGTGCTTTCGCTCAAACTCACTACAGGTGCGTCGGGCGAGGATGAAGGGATATTTGAAAATGCTATTGAGATCGACATCACGTCTAAACCTTTAGGATTGACCTACACTCCGGCTTCGGGCAAGATCGAAGAAGAATCCGTATTGAGTGGCCAAACTTCATTCAGTAGCAATGCACCTGTGCTTAAGGGTTCTGCAGACAATCTGATCTACGCCATCAAGAGTGTCACACCAGCGACAGATAAGATCAAGATCAATCCGGAGACAGGTGTCATCTTCGTCGAAGAAAACCACGGTATGGTGGCCGGGCAGGAATACCAAATCTCTGTGCAGGTCAAAAATATGTTTGCACCCGAAGGTGTCGATTTCACCAACGTCTTCTTGTTGCAGGTGGTAGAGTTTATCGAACCGATACAGAATTTCACGTATCCGAATGTCAATGCCATACAGGCGGTCTTGTTTGATAACGATCCGGACCCTGCTTTTAAGGGTGACGAAGTGCGTTTCGAATTTGTGGACTTACCTTCGGCTTTGCAGGGAAATGTTTCCATCGATCACCAAGGACATATCAGTGCGCCCAAAGGCAACACCATACCCGTCGGCACATACACTATCAGGGTCAAGGCAACCAATCCTAAGAGCGATCCGGCAAACCCGACAATAGCTTCTTTTACGCTGACGGTATCTGCCAATCCGAATTACTTCACGTTTGTGCGGTACGGGAATAACCTGGGATTGACACCTACTCAGCATGCTAATCAGTTCCGTATAGCAGCAGGTACTGCATCTACCGGATTTACCACCCCTACACCAACCACAGATGCCAATGTTAGTTTGATCTATGAAATACAAGGTCTACATCAAGCAAGTGGAACGACTATAGAGGCTTCTACCGGAGTCATCACAGTGGGAAGTATTGGGGCAAGAAATTGTGGGATTTTCATAGTGACAGCTACGGCAGGCAAAGGCACACCTTCGGAATATTCGATCAAGACACCAGTCTTTTTTCATAATTCCGAGCCTATTGGATCTTCCAGTGCACCCTCTGCGGCAGTACTTGTCGAATATTCACCGTTCGTTTTGCAGGTCAATCCCAATTCGGGAGGCCGCTCAGTGGCACCAACTGTCACCGGTGTGAGCGATATGTCTAAATTTACGATGGACTACAGACGTAATTTCAATTACTACAATTTCTTTGGTACGCATACGAGTGGGCAACCAAACGGAACCAATACATTTCTACGCGATCTATGGAACAATTACGCGGATAGCAGAGGTATAAATCCGAACTATGGAGGCAGAGATCCACTCTCCTACTATGGTAATCTAAGCAGCAACAGTCTCAATCAGACATTAGGCTATGTAGTACCAAATACATTGGAAGTTCAAGTGAATCCAAACAAATGGATCCACAACGGAGAACCTGCGAACGGAGCCATGATCGGACAGATTACGTTCGAAACCAACGGAGCCGACCCACAAAGTAGTACCGGCCAGATCTTCCCTATTGTTTTATGGTTTGACACGAAATTTTAAACAGAACAGACATGTACAATATGATAAAAAAAATAAGGATCGATAAGAGTATCCTATTCATCTTGGCCCTGATGTGGTCTATGAATGCGTTTGCTCAACGAACAACAGTAAGCGGTACCGTACTGAACGACTCGGATGCCCCACTGAAAGGAGCTTCCGTGACGGTAGTCGGACAGTCCGGTAGTACGACAACAGACGAAAAGGGAAGCTTTTCCTTACGTGTGAGCCAGGGACAGACCTTGCAGATCAGCTATGTGGGCTATGTCGTGCAGACCCTCCGCATCAGCGGGCAGAATAACCTTGTGATCCGCTTGCAGCCCGAAGCCTCGGCTTTGGAAGAAGTGGTTGTAGTCGGCTATGGCACGAGCAAACGCAGCGATCTGACAGGTTCTATCGCTTCTGTGAGTGGTAAGGAAGTAGAAGGATTCAAATCAAGCTCTGTGCTGGAAGCCATGGGCGGAAAGGTTGCTGGTGTGCAGATCACGCAGTTTGATGGCGAGCCCGGCTCCGGCTTTACGGTCAATATACGTGGTGTAGGTACGCTGACTGGAGACGGGTCTCCACTATACATTGTAGACGGTTTTGAAGTGAGCAGCCTGGATTACCTGTCCAATACAGATATCGAAACGATCGATGTACTTAAAGACGCCTCCGCTTCGGCAATATACGGCGCACGTGCGGCTAACGGCGTAGTACTGATCACGACCAAGTCCGGCAAGATAGGTCGCCCACGCATCACGTACACCGGTTCGAGCACGTACCGGGAGATTTACAAGGAGATGGAGCTGTTGAGCCCATATGAATTTGTCAAGCTACAAGCCGATGTGAACAGTGCCTATGCAAACACCTATTACCGGGCCGGAAACGATGACGATGGTGTGCCCTACCGTTATCAAACGGCCGAAGATTATATCGGTGTAGCCGGGATAAACTGGCAGGCTGAAACCTTTCGCCCAACCTGGTCCCTGGATCACAATGTTGCGGTAAATGGTGGTGTGGAAGCGACCAAATACAATTTTTCTTTCAACAGGTACAATGAAGACGGTATTTTTAACAATAGTGGCTTTGACAGAACGACAGCCAATATGCGGATCAATCAGAAGCTGACCAATAAGATTACATTGGATGCCCGGGTAAGTTATGCAAACGTCATGCGGTCTGGTGTAGGTACTACGGCTGATAACGGTCGCTTTAATATGTTGGCACAGATATTCAGCGCACGTCCCACGGGTGGACTGCGTGTAGATGACCAGACATTATTAACCACGGCTATAGACCCCGAAATGTTGGAAGACGGACAAAGTTTGGCACAGGTCAATCCGATTCTGCAAACACAGTCTGTGACCAACAAGCGAGGGCAGGAACAATGGGTTGCAAATATGTCTGTCAACTGGGAGCTAATCAAAGGCCTGACCTTTCGCTCTGCCGGGACATACAATACGACCAATAGACGGAATGATTTATTTTATAAGCAAGATTCGAAGGAAGCCTACCGAAATGGACAAAAACCCTATGGACAGACACAGATGGGTAAGGATGTGCGGTGGACAAACTATAATAACCTGACCTGGAAAAAGAATATAAACAGTAAAAATTCGTACGATGTCATGATCGGACAGGAAGCCTCTTTTCAAAGTTCGGAATACGTATTGGGACAGGCCATGGATTTTCCTTTTGACAATTTAGGCAATAATAACCTGGGTATCGGCGCCACGCCGAGTATCGTGACATCAAATTTTTTAGATAAAAAGCTTTTGTCATTTTTTGCCCGTGCCAACTACAATTACGATAGCCGGTACCTATTGACCGCTACGATGCGTGCAGATGGCTCTACCGTCTTTTCCAAGAAAAATAAATGGGGGTATTTTCCATCTTTTGCAGCGGCCTGGCGTATTTCGGAAGAAAGTTTCATGAAAGATATCCGGACCTTATCCAATCTGAAACTTCGGGCAGGCTGGGGTGTCGTCGGGAACGACCGTATATCCAATTTCCTTTCACTAGACCTGTATGAACCAAGCAGGTACGGTATCGGTACAACGACCTACACCGTGTTGACGCCAAAACAGCTCAAAAACGAAAACTTGAAATGGGAAGGTTCCTCTACGATCAACCTGGGGTTGGACTGGGGCTTTTTCAACAATCGCCTGACGATGGTTACCGATTTCTTTGTCAAGGATACGAAAGACCTGTTGCTGGCACAGGCACTGGCACAAGTGACAGGCTTTTCTTCCCAATACCAGAATATTGGAAAAATCCGGAACAAGGGTATAGAATTGAGTATCACAGGCAGGCCCATCAAAAAGAAGGACTTCTCCTGGGAATCGACCTTTAATATTTCTTTTATCCGGAACAAACTGGTCTCGCTACAATCGGGCGTAAATGCCATGTACAGCCGTACAGGATTTGACAGCAATGTCACCGAGAACGATTATGCCGCTATCGTCGGCCAGTCACTAGGACTCATATACGGCTATGAATTTGATGGTATCTATCAATACAGCGATTTCAACACCACACCCGAAGGTCAGTTAGTCTTGAAAGAAGGCGTAACAGAAAACAGGCGCCTTTCCAGTGTCGAACCGGGGATGGTCAAGTACAAAGATCAAAACGGAGACGGCATCATTACGACGGCAGATCGTACAGTCATCGGTAACGCAATCCCGAAATGGTATGGTGGATTTACCAATACTTTTAACTATAAAGGTATTGACTTGAGTGTCTTTGTACAATTTAACTATGGCAACGATGTGTTCAATGCGACACGGATGTATGCTACACAATCCCGCTCCGGGCGTAGAAACATGCTGGCAGAAGTTGCGGATAGATGGACACCCACCCATGCTTCGAACAAAGTACCGTCTACCAATGGCTACGTCACAAACGATATCTATTCACGTTTTGTCGAAGACGGTTCTTTCCTACGGCTAAAGAATGTATCCCTAGGGTACACCTTGCCGACCTCATGGACAAAGAAAGCCTATATGTCAGGAGCGCGTATATATGGTTCCGCACAAAATCTGGTAACCTTTGCGGGATACAGTGGATTTGATCCCGAAGTAAACACTTTTTCGAATAATCCCATGACACCAGGCGTAGATTGGGGCGCATATCCACGGAGTAAAGTCTTTACATTCGGGTTGGAGTTTCAGTTTTAATCAAAAAAACAAAGAAGAAATGAACCCGACATGATTAATCCGCCAGCTGGCGGAAAGCACACAAGGCAATGATTATTTTAATTATCAAAGGTTCTTTCTGACAACTAAAAAATAAACCGAGTGTAACGAGTTCATTTATGCCATTGAAATCTAACACTCATAAATAAAAAATAAACAGATGAAAAGAATAATCTATTATACACTGACATCATTAGTTTTGGTAACGAATATGGCCTGTTCAGATTTTTTGACAGAAGAATCAAAGACAGAGATAGAAAAGAGTACGTATATGGTCAATGCGGCAGAAGCCGAGAATGTCCTGTTGGGCGTTTACCGCAACATGGTCACCGATGCGATGTACGGCTTTAATCTTTCTATCCTGTTCACATTAGGCACAGACCTGGCCCAGGTAGAAGGAAGTACCAACGAAAACTTCCGTATCATCCCCACCAACTCTTTTACGGCTAACCAGGCCGAGGTGCAGCAGACATGGGGAATGCTCTACAATTCGATCTACAATGCCAATGATTTTATCGAAAGCCTGGAACAAAAAATGGTCAACTATTCGAACGAAGACCGGCAATTGGCGACAATCTATATAGCCGAAGCGCGAGGATTGCGTGCACTGTATTACTTTGAGCTACTGACTCGCTATGGACATATTGCCTTGATCACAAACACGGCTATGTCCTCTCAGCACCCTTCGACCTTCATTCAGGAAGATCCTGTCAAGGTATATGAGTTTATTGAACAGGATCTGCAATATGCTGTAGAAAATCTCCCTTATGCCGCAGATGATACCTACCGTAAAAATAGTAGCTATCGCTTCTCCCGTGGATCAGCATTAGGGTTATTGGCCAAGGTATACGCCACATGGGCAGGTTATCCTATCCGGGATGCATCAAAATGGGAAATGGCCGCCAAGACGGCTCAAATATTGGTCGAATCCAATAAACACCATCTCTTGGACGACTACGAGCAACTGTGGAAAAATGCAGGTTCGGGCACCTGGAATCCAAACGAAAGCCTGATCGAAGTGTCATTCTATTCCCCTACAGCCACGCTTGGCTCTGATCCCGTTGGCCGTATAGGCAAGTGGAATGGCGTATGGGCATCAGCTATTGCCGGAGTACGTGGGCGCAATGCCGGAAACGTAAAGGTTGTACATACTTTTGTACTCGATTGGCGAGACTATCCAGGTGATCTTCGCAGGGATATCTCGGTTGCCAACTACCGATATAACGACGATAAGGTGCTATGGGCCAAAACCGGAACGGATTCAGATCAGGTGGCTGAAGAAAATGATGCCAATCCGACAGCAAGACAACCGCAAAAACAAAATTATACGCCCGGCAAATGGGATACGGAGAAATATGTGCCACAGAGCAACCATCT